>Ga0256866_1000124_pt1 | contig 14028 bp, 18 predicted proteins | sample RVTome_16_FD_187338 | JGI IMG/M metagenome (GOLD analysis project Ga0256866, IMG submission 187338) | Soil microbial communities from uranium-contaminated site in the Upper Colorado River Basin, Wyoming, United States - RVT152D67 HiSeq ...
AAATGTAGTAATTGTGGTAAGACTGGAAACTGGGAAATGGTCTAACGAAGTGAATTTTCTAAAAGAAATTCATAATAAATTTTGTTTATATCTAACATAACCAAGCGAAGAATCTTCTAGATGATTGGTTTGACATGTGTCAAACTCTTGTTCTAGAACATTGTTCTGCTGCCTTAACAATATCTTCTGCTTTTTTTAGAGTGAATCTACTATCTCCTACAAAACCAGATATTTTGTCTAATGTGTTGCCACCTTCGGATAAATTATCCAAAGGTTTACCCGATAATTGTCGTTCTTTTGCTTTCTGTCTTTCATAAGGTTCTATAGCACGTTTAATTGCTAACATTTCAGATAAAGTCCAATCTTTACGATAATGATTTTTCTTGTAGAATCTAAAAATTATAATTAGAAATTATATCAATACTAGTATTTTTTGTTGTTTCACTAAATATTATTTTTGCAACATAATCATCTGTTCCTAATATTTCTGCAATTTTTGATGGTCCATATTCTAATATCCTTTCGATTGTAAAATTATTGATTTGTAATAATTCGATTAAGCCTTTGGGAATATTTAGAAATTCTAACCTTTCGTCTTTCCTCCTAATTGCTAGTTTTATTGATGATGATTTCTGAGATTGAGATGGTGGTAGATATAGTTGTAAATTAGAATCTTTACTTATTGTTGTTATTGCATTAGCCTCATTACTATCCTCCATCATATATATTATAATAATATATAGATTACATAGTTTATTTCAAATGTACTTATTTCGTCTTCCTATCCTTGAACTTCTTCTATTCATAACCTTTTGGATTGGATCTTCTTAGTTAACGAAGTTACCTTATAATTAAATAAGGGAACTGTCTCCATTTTTATGATGTCTAAAGGAAAAAGTAAATCGAAACTCTCAAGCTTATTCAACTTCAAGGAGAAGTTTTCTAAAAATAAAGGGGCGGATGAAGTCATGAAGTGTAAAGAATGTAATATGGAATTTAATACCAAAGACCGAATGAATGCTCATAAAAAAATTGCACATTCAGGAAAAGGAGATAAAAAGAAAAAGTCTCAACATTAGACATATTTTCTTTCTATAAAGGAAAGTAATTTTCTATAGTAATAAAAAAGTTATTTTAATGTAAAACTGGATTCAGAAGAAATAACCTTTAATTCCTAAATTATTTAATTAATTTAACCACAAAAAATTATTTATTTTTATTATTTATTTATGTTCCTTGTTGTTGTTTGCCTAATTCAATGTCTAAACACTTTAAACACCAAAATTCGTTCGGTCCTATTCCATCACCTCTATCCTTTCTTATTACAATAGAAATTGATGGATGTTCTATACCGCAATTCTCACATTTTCCATTATAACTGATTGCCATTTTCTTTGTTATTTATTTTTCAATATATTACCTAAAATAATTTTGGGTATAAACTATATAATATGGTAACAAAGTTCTAGAAGAATCATTTCCAAAGCAGGAAAATGAAAGTTAAAGAGGATTCTTATTAAGATCTAATAATTCCTGAAATATCAAGGCTAATTCTGTCAATAAATCTAATGCAATGAGTGAATTTTAAAGTAAGCAGCAATTATGGGAATTTGTATAGTCATTGACTATGCTGCTGCTCAACTTAAAAGAGAATTCATAAAATCAATTGTTTGAACTATTTAACTACCCAATCTTTTTTCGATTTAATTTAATTTATCCTCAATAGTAGTGGGTTATGGCTTTAAAGAATACAACAAGAATAATAATAAAAATATAATAATAATAAAACAATAACATAATAGTCTAGATAACTAGGCTCGTTCTTAGATTCTAGCTAATAGAAATAAGAAAATATAAAACATTACAAGCAGAGAAATAACTACACTCGATTTTGTTATCCGAATAAGGGGGAATAAAATATCTAAATAAATATAGAACTAACCATCTTCAATATGACTCTTTATTTTAGTAATATGAGGAATACGAGGAACCACTACTGCAAATGCAATAGCTGTTATAGCTATAATATAATAATTAAACCCAATAGCCATACCTATTGCAGCAGAAAACCAGATACTAGCTGCTGTCGTTAAGTTAGTAATCTTTTTATCTATTTCTCCTTTTAAAATCATTCCAGCTCCTAAAAACCCTATTCCGCTTACAATTTGCGCCGCAATTCTTGAAGTGGAGTTAGGGTCTACCGCCGATGAGAGATAAGTAAATAACATGGCACCACCTATAACTAAAGAATTTGTGCTTATTCCTGCCGGTTTACCTCTTGACTCTCTCTCTGCTCCTATAATAAAACCAGCGACAAGAGAAAGTAGAATACCTATGAGAAACTCAATTTGAAACCCAATATTCCAATTATCCAAAACCATGAAGTAGTTTAAAATTCATTATTACCTATAAATTATATTATTAACAAAGTGCTTTAAGTTAAGCTAGAAAAATTATTCTTAATAATAGTAAAAATTATCTTATTAGAAATCAAATGTAACTGCTACAACAAATTAAAATTTGTAAAATAAAAAAGTAGATGAATATTAAAAAATTTTCACTAGGTAGATGATAATACATTATAGTTATTTTAAAAATAACCACTAGAATTTCATCTAGTTATTTCTTATGTGAATATTTTCTGAGTTTGTATTATAGTTAATAGGAGTTTTCTACGAGTTTAATATAATTAATTATATTGGTTGTGAAATTATTAAATTTTTTATTTAGGTAATTTATTCATGTCATAAATTTAGAAATAAAATACAATAATAGATTAGTAATTGAGAAATTCCAATTGAAATAGATTTGTCAATTGAATTCTTTTTAATGTTAATTAGATGTTCCTACAGTTCTTTCTTGGACAGTTCTAACTTTTGAAGCCTAAATCTGTAGTAATAATTAAATTAAAATAAGAGCTAGTTGACGTTATTTTATCTAATTTTTTAGTTTCTAAAGATTCTTGGAATTTATACTTAAAATATGCTTTAATAACAACCCATTCAACTAATATATGAATTATGATAGAATATTTCTATCAGTTAATCTTATGTTTAAATATAATGTAACTTTATTACTAAATTTTATTCAAAAAATAGTAACAAAAAGATTTTAAATATCAATGTCACTATACAAATATTGTTAAAATTCGAAGTTTGAGTATAAGTAATAGTATAATCATATTGATTCTACTCAGCCTTCTGTTAAGTCAAGAAGATATTGCAGCACAAAAGGTTATTGATAATGAGGTGTTATCCAGTGGTAACGATGATGAGAGCAATAGCAATGCTGAGAGTGGATCTAATCTTAATGAATTTGCAGCAAAACCATTGGTACATGTATCAATAGAAGGAACAGAAATCAATGATAAAATTAGAGGAGGAGATGGCAATGATCTTATGTCTGGAGAGGATGGTCAAGATACTCTCCAAGGAAATGATGGTGATGATGAGATTGATGGAGGAAAAGGGGAAGATAATATTGACGGAGGAGAAGGAGATGATAGTTTGAATGGAGGAGACGATGATGATAATATTAAAGGAGGAATAGGCGATGATGAGATTGATGGAGGAGATGGAAGAGATATTGTAGATGGAGGAGAAGGAAAAGATAAGTTAAAGGGTGGAAACGATGCTGATAGATTTGTTTGTGATCAAGATGACAAGATTAGTGATTATAATTCCCTAGAAAATGATGTTATTATAGGAGAATGCGAATATGAGGATAAAGGATTAATACCCACTCCTTCATTAGAACAAAGTCCTATTCCTGCAACTTCGGACCTTCCAGATAGTCAAGATAAAAATAATAACAACTTTAGGAGCTTTGACTCCAAGGATTCAGACGTTCCAGATAGTAAAGATAATCTCTTCAAGAAATTTTTGTCAAAATTTATCAATAATGACGTTTCACCCATATTTGATAATTAATTTATTACCGATTTAACAAGAGAAGAAAAGTTTTAAGTAATGAAAACCGTCTAGTTTTATGGTCTACAAGTATATCCATATTATAGGAACATCCCCTAATAACATCGATGATGCAGTCAAAGAGGCTATTAATGAAGCCTCTAAAACCATAAATAATATAGAATGGGCAGAGTTGGGCAGAGTTACATTTAGAATACTAGAAAATCAAGTTACGGAATTTCAAGCAGAAGTAAAGATAGGATTTAAAATTGAACGTAAAGATTAATTTAACTTTTAGACCCGGCTAATTCGAATAATATAGATTTTTCATTATGATTTTTTCTTTTATATTTCAAAAAGAACTACTGGAAAAAGGAATTTCACTTTTTTTATAGACTAGAATAGTTAACGTACACACTAATTATGTATTTCTTATTGCAAATTGAAATTCTAAGCAATTTATAGAAATCTCAACATTTCAGGTTCACCATGTCAATAACTATAAAATCATATTTATTTATGCTATCAAAACTATTTTTTAGTATAAGTTTTGCCAACTTTAAACACAAAAATTTAGAGTTATAATTCCTTGATTAGAAAGTAATTAAACTTTTACAGACTATTTTCTTAATCTAGAAATGAAAATATAGAGTAGTGCTATTATTTCAAACCTACCCAAAACCATATTAATTGACAAGATAAGTTTGGATACCAAATCCAAATCCATAGTAGTTATTCCAACTGAAAAACCTGTATTAGAAAGAGCTGCTGAAGATTCAAATAATGCATCAACAAAATCACTTTTATTAAGGTAAGAAATAGTAGTTGCACTTGTAAGAGAAAGTATAACAAATAATATAATTACAAAAATTGCATCTCTAAATGCTTTATCAGATAATAATGATAGTTTTTGACTATCATGGTATACTAGCTCATTTTTGGATTTTAACACATTTTTTTTTGAGATTGAGAATTTTTGGCCATTTCGATGTTTACGAAATTGAATTGCAGTTGATGAAATTGATAATGGGGTAAACGCATCCGACATCGATAGAAATATTGTATTGCCTTTTAATTTTTGTAAGATTAATAATAATCTAGCTATCTTTATTCCGCCAGCAGTTGAAAATGCTGTTCCTCCTACCAGCATGACAAGGATAAGAAATAGTTTTCCTTCTAATGATAAATAAGATAGATTAATAAATGAAAATCCTGTTGTTGTAGATGCACTTACAACATGAAATAGTGAGGTAAGCCAATCATGTGTTGAAATGGAAGGTTCTATTATTACAAATAAAACTGCAAAAAGTAAAATAAAAAACAGATATACAATTATTTCCATACTAAATCGAGATTTTACCTCTTTACTAAAAATACCATAATGAAAACCAAATGGTAATGCAGCGATCATCATACCTGCCATAATCACTATTAGCTGAGAGGAATTTAGTGAATCGAAAATTGTAGAATCAGGAATAAAACCTCCTGTCACAAGAGTTGTAAATGATAAAGATACAGATTCGATTAGGTGTATGTTACCCAGAAAAAATATTAATAATATGAAAATAATAGTATAAAAGACAAATATAATACTAATAGTAGACAATAATTGCTTAAACTTAAGAATTCCTCCTCCTATCATATTTCTCATAGTAGCTAATTTGGTTTCAGGATAATACAAAGCCATCACCAAATAAACAAAACTCAATCCACCTACCCATTGGGTATAAGATCGATAAAATACAAAGCTTTCTGGCAGTGATTCAGGATTTTCTATTGTAGAAATACCTGTAGTTGTATAACCAGAAGAGCTTTCTAGAATTGAACTTACAAAAAGAGATAAATAATCAAAATTTAACTCAAAGGGATTAACATACATATAAGGTAAACTCCCATAAAGGCTTAACAGTGTAAAACTTGATACCACAACAATAGAAGATTGCTTCAAGTTTAACGTACTTTTTTCTCCCAATGTATTTAGAATAAAACCAGTCAAAGACATTGAAATAACTGCCAGATAAATTGATGCTGCAGATTCTAATTCATTTAATATTGTTCCAAATATTGCAGGAACAATCATCAAGATTCCGGCAAATTGCATAATAAAACCTAGATTACCAAAAATTGGCTTGTAATTTTCTTTTATTGAGACTCTATAACTTTTAAAAGTTTTTTCTATTACTGAAGTTCGAATCGCTTCTGCAAGAAATTTCTGTGTAACAATCCCTATAATTTTTTGAGCACTTTTATTATGAGAATCAACTATTGGAACTCGTTTAATTTTTCGGATTCTCATTAATTCTATTGCTTGTTTGAGACTTGAAGTACTATGCAAGGTTAAAATTGGAGATGTCATTATAGATTTTAGAAAAACTAAATCAGAGTCATCTCCTTTTATTACGACCTTCTCTAAAATGTCACTATCCGTTACTATACCTACAGGTTTTCCATTAGATGTTACAATGATTGTTTCAATGTTTTTTGGCTGTGTAAGTTTTACGGCATTAGCTACAGAAACATTTTCATCAACCATTACAAATTGTTTGCTAACATATGAAGATACTGGGCGTTCTAATGGTTCAACCATAGTAATCTTTTAGACTTTTTTAAAACCATAGTAACTATTAAGAATGTTATGTAGTAATTATAACTTATTTTATATAGCCTATGTAATAATAATTTTGGAAGTCATGAGGAAGTTTTTTTACTTCAACTTTCGTAAACCCTACCTCTTTAAGCATTTCAACTGCTTTCTCCTTTCCCCACATTGCACCTAGTCCTATTCCACCTCGAGCAAGAGATACACTCATACAATGAAGACATGAGATAGTATAAAGAAATATTCCTAAGGGATGATCGATATTATTTTTAAGTAAAGATGATGAAAGGATATCTTGCATCAAAAAAATTCCATCATCAGGGTTCAATAAAGAGGCAATATTTCTTAAAACAGTTGCAGGTTCAGCTTGATCGTGAATGGCATCAAACGCTGTAATTAAATCAAAAGATAGATTTGTTGACGGATCTAAAATTTTAGAAACATCCTTTACTTTGAAATCGACATTTTTAGTACCATAAAGTAAAGATTGAGAGTGTGCATTTTTTATTGCTTCTTTTGAAATGTCATAACCGGTAAACTTACTTAGCGGAAATTGATTTGCCATCATATTTATAGCCCGACCATTGCCACAACCAATGTCAAGAACATTAATTCCTCTTTTAAGTCTGTCTTCTAGTCCAAGTACTAAAGGAATTATGAATTCAAATAGACCAGACAATACTGTTTGAGCACTTTCTTCTTCCATTACTTCATGAAATCTTTTGTATAAGGAATATGGAATACCACCGCCTTTCTTGAAACAATGTACAATTTCATCTTCAACGTGACCTAGTATTGGTATCCACTGCATAGAAGCTGCAAAATTGTATAACTTTGTATTTCTAGTTAGGAGATCTGCCTTTTCCTTTGGTAAAAAATACAGATCATTGGAGGGATCATAGGTCACAATTTTTCCAACTACCATTGCTGCTAACCATTCTCGCGTATATCTTTCGTTTAAGTTGGAAGCAATTGCAATTTGTTTACTTGTTGATGGAGAAAGTGATACCATAGTATCAAAAAGGCCTAACCTATGACCTATTGAAAGCATAAGAGATAAAGATCCTTTATTGATTATATCCACCATATATTCCTGAAATCCTAATGCAGATGATTTTTCGTGATTCTCCATGTTATTTTATACTAGACTCTGAGTTATCTATTTTTATTTTTTTCTCTATATCTAAATTTTCAAAATCATAATTTGATTTATTTTCTCATTCTTTAATAACATCTAGGAACTCTCCTTACAAAAATCAATCTGAAATTACAAGAACTATTATAAGTTTAGTAAAATTATAGAAGGTTGAAAGAAATTAAAATCAATGGGTAACAGAAAATAGTACATGTAGGGATTAAAGTATTATAGATATTTAGAGTATCACTAGAAATAATAGAAAAATGTTAATTATTCAATAGAATCTCTTTGAACTTTAATTTTATTTGACTTTAAAAAGTATTAAAATTTAATATTATGATAAGTATAAAGAAATTGACACTTAATTTTAGACAATAATATAAGCAAAAAAGATACTACAAATACATGATACTACAAATACTCATTTTATTAATGAATAATTACTAATGTCATATATTAATTAACAATTTATGAAACTAAACGGTATTCTCTGTTGATGTATTGTTTTCTTGATGTTCAGTTAGTTCTACTTCATCATTTTCAAATTCATCCTCTTCATCATCTTCAAGCTCATCTTGCTCTATATCTTGTAACTGATGAGTTTCATCTTTTATTTCCTCTTTTTGAGATTCATCACTCATTATAGTAATATAATAAATCTTCTTAATAACTTTTTAAAGTAATTATAGTCTTTTAGTAATTGTTCACTTTGTATTAGCTTTCTTATTGTTTTGTCTTAAAATAAAATTTACTATTAGGAAACCTGACTAGTGAATCTAGAATTTCAGGTATTCCTTTTCCTTTCATTCTCTAGACTTTATATGCATCGTGCTTCGTATTGTAAAAATCCAGGTTATATCTTGATGTCTTACTATCTTAATTCTAAAGATAAAAAATTTGAGAATAAGAATTATTGCTAGGATTTAAAATATTGTCAAGATAAAAGTAATAAAAAAAATTTTAAAAAGAATTATTAATTAATCCTCTATCAAATTTTAGACGACTAGGTATATTTAAATAATTAATATAATTAATGTTAATTTATTATGTATAAAAATGCTAATAGAAAAATATATAAAAATTATCTAATTTGTTCTGTATTGGGAATTATTATGTTTCTTACACTGACCAGTTTGCCTATGTCATTATCTCTGGAACCAGCCATTTCAATGCCAAATACTACAGATAATACATCTCTAAACCTTCCTGCTCAATCAAAAGGAATTGTACAAATAACCAAAATGGCTACATCTTCATTCAATATAGTCAATGAGAGTACAGGTCTCTTAGGGACATTTGATAATATATACACCATCACAGGAAGTAGTGATTCTTTCTATAAATCTAAAGATCTCATTATAACCATGATAACAAGTGATTTTGATAAATCTCCTACAATAGGATATGTTAGAGCTGCCGACATTGACCATGTATTTGATGTATCGAATAAATCAAATTCTTTACCACCAGCATTACCTAATCCTTTTGCTGACGAACAAACAATTAATTCAACACTTACATTGGTGATTTCAGAGGCTATTGATTCAGCACAAAGCATTGGGTTCACAACTGTCGCGATACAATGTAATTTTGGTATGAATATTATGGATTGGAAATGCAAGGATCATGGTATTTATGGATAGAATTTTTATTCCTATATATTTTGACATCCAAGTATTACCGTAGATTAAAGCAAATATAAAGAATTGATGGGATTTTATCCAAATAGAGACAGATAATATTTAGCGTTTGATATTTCTCTTTATACAAATAAATTTTTTTATTTTTAATTAAAGTGATTATAAATAATTGCAAAGTAGTTAAATTAGTTTAAATATTCCCTTTTTAACATTGCCATTTCTCAAAACAATGCTATTAATAACATATAGTTTTAATATACCAATACCATTCGATATTTAATGAACTTTTTTCATCATAAAAAATTTGTCTGTGAAGAGGACAAAGAAAAATTTGAAACTTATGAAGAATTAATTGAGCATTCAAGGCATATCCACCATATTACAATTTTAAAATGTAATGGATGTGGAAAGGAATTCATTCATGAAAAAGATAGGTTGCATCATGTAAGAGAAGAGCATGAAAAGGAGTTAGATAGAAGAGAACATAAAGATGAGTATAAAAAGGCTGTCAAAAATCCACAACAGGAAATTGATGAACACTCTAGAAAGTTTAGTGATAATTTATAATTATATTTTTGTAAATTTATAAAATTAATTTATATAGACAATTGGTGTCTAATCATATCTTAATATACTTTAAACGAGAACTGAGATGTATTTAGCTAATATGTATAATGTACAAAGTTTATTAATATTAGGAAAATTATTGACATGTTTTGGATGTATAAAAATTGTAAATATCAAAGATAAATAGTTAAAACTGTATTTACAATATGTCGATTGTAACAATTGCTACTAAATTAGTGTTAGAGATATTCTTTTTGTTGGAACAGAAGTTGTAAATCTTGACTATGATTTCATGAATATCGAGAGAAAACTAACTGCTTTAACTAATACTAAGAATTACACTCCTACAATAATAATGAACACAATATCGACATGCCGATAAAATAATAGAAAATCAATTACTAAAGGATGAATAAATAAAAAGACCGCTTAGGATAGGAAGGATTTGATATCTGAGAAGCTCAGAAACGAAGAAACTGCTAATTTTCTTACAGCAGTTTTGGAACAATACTAACAGAGGCCATATAAGTTAAGGTTCTTCATAGAAGTACAGAACCACTTATTTTTTAACCATCCTTTTCACTAATATGAATGCACTAATACGAATGATCTACTAATTTAGCTATATACGATAAAGACTAAATTCTTATTATAAATTAATTGACCAATTAATCAAACGACCGTAGGTCTTCCTCAGGAGTAAGTGGATATTGATCTTCAAAACGGAAACTATCATCTAATGGCGAATCAAACGACCGTAGGTCTTCCTCAGGAGTAAGTGGATATTGATCTTCAAAACGGAAACTATCATCTAATGGCGAATCAAACGACCGTAGGTCTTCCTCAGGAGTAAGTGGATATTGATCATCCGATGAAGGGAAATCAGGGAAATCGCCACCGTATGGCATGTCATACGGGGAATCATAAGGTATTGATGGAGATGGTAATGGGTAATATGGAGATTCATAGGGTGAGGGAGAAGGATAATAAATAGAGGGATTTCTATCTGAACCACTATTAAAGAGAATAACAAAACCTATAATCACTATTAAAACAAATAGTATAAGTAAAAATTTTTTTTTTGGATGTATCAATACGAATAGATGATAAGTAATAATTATTAATATTATTAATATTTCCTTTCCTTTTATTACGTTAATTAAATAACAGATATTAGAAAATACTTCTCAAAGCTAAAAACTTTACATTAAAAATAAATAGTATTTATTTGAAATACAATTATTGCCTTAATGTTAGAGATACTAATAGAAAAGGATAAATCAAAATGAGGCTGGTTAATCATCATTCAATGGAATTTTTTAGCAAAATAAAAAAAACTTTAGGAATTTCGGATAATGACAAAGATAATAATAATAACAACATAAGTAATCCATTTATTGATAGCGAGTCAATCGCATCTTTATCATTAGCATGTATAAAACTTGACGAAAATTTGGGTCTGAAAAGTACCGGTAGATGTGGAATTTTTGTAAAGAGTGTAAACTCTGAAACTTTTAAACAGATGAAAGAGCATGTTGATAGCTTTTTAAAAGTTGTAATAGATAAAAAAAATATTAATTTTGACGTTACATTTGACTCAAAAATAGATAATTATGGCTATCTATGGTTCATTATCAAAGGAAGATCAATAGAAGAAATAGTGGCAGTAATAAACGCTATTGGAGATATCATTCATGAAAAAAGTTTTTCACGACAATTATTAGCAAATATATTTGAATTTTCAAGCGGATATGGTACAAATAATAATGATCCTGTAAATAATAACCAATATTTGATATATAATTATAAACTTGACAAATTTTATCCCTTTGTACCATACTCTTCATCATGGAATAATAAAAAAAGAAACCATGATCAAGAATTTAAGATAATGAAGGAAATATCAGACACAATAAAAATTGAAGAAAACCCTTCTTTATGGTATCCTATCTGGAATATTCCTTTTTAAAAATAGATAAATATTGCAGTAAATGTCATTATAAGCCCTCTTTGTTGATTAAAAGACCGTAATATTCCTTATCAAATATTGTGAGTTATTTAAATTGTATGTATTATTTATTTAAAACAATAACATAAGATATTTCATTAAAGTAATGAAGATAAAAATAAAAACTGATAGATTAGAAAAAACTTAAATAATATAAATGGTAATCCTTCAAATTATAATGACTGATGTTGCAAAAATAATAGAAATTGTAGGAAGTTCGACTCAGGGATGGGAGGATGCAGTTCAGGTTGCTATTACTGAAGCAGGTAAAACAATAAAAGGAATTACTGGCTTAGAGGTTATTGATATGACTGGAAAAGTAGATCCGTCTACGGGGAAAATCAACCTCTACAAGGCTACAGTTAAACTCGCTTTTGGTGTACAACATTCATAACTTTCATCTTTTTTTTGAGGATATAATATTAAAATATTAAATATAAATAATATCTATGAAAATTTATACAAGTAGTAATTATTTTAACTTGCCAGTATGAGATTATAACATTCGTTAGCTGAAACTCAAAAAACCCATGAAAAATCTATATTATGGCATTATAAAAAAAGAAATTTTTAATGTATAATTTAGAGTTTACGTTTATTTTTTAAATAGAGTCTATACAATAAGTAAGCTCCTCCTATTATAACAATTAGTATAACCAGTTGAGTCAAAAATTTGAGTAGTATTAAGCCAACAATAATTAATAATACAATAATAAGAGCATTCATAATAAAAGATTTATTCATAATAAAAGATTTATTCATAATAGGATAACAATTTGCATTGTTCTATTTATTATACTTTGCTTTTAATTCCTACGCATAATAATATGTTACTTTTATTACAGTCTCAATCTACATTATTAATTAAAAAAGATATTTAATGATATTCTAATGAATATTTTTTTATTGATACTTTCTAGAGAAAAATATAAAACTCCAAACTTGATATTACTCTTTCACCTTTAAAATTTTTGTTGATTCTTCAATAGAAAGATCAAAATCAGGAATTATAGTATCATATTTAACCATTTCTTTCTCATTCAATGGTTGTCCATTTGATTTGATTAATCTATTCACTTCTATTAATTTGCCCTGTATTTCTTTTTGAGTAATTTAATGGTCACTTGTTTTTGAGGAATATTTTTAAATGAAATTAACTATTGAAATATCAATTTCGTTAATTTTGTCTAATATTTCTGAATTAATTTTGAATTGTCCTTTACTCCTTTACCAGATATTTTAACAATAACATTAGTTCTACTCATACAATTTCACTACTGTATCAATACAATAACTAAATCTTACCGACTTCTTTTTTTAATTTTGTTAATTCGTCTTCGACTGACCTATCTATAGAAGCCTTATCAAGTTCTTTTTCAATATCTAAATTACCCCCAGAAGGATAAGATGTTGTAATATCAGTTAATGTTCCAGATTCTATCATTTCATCTAATGCCTGTGCCTTAGCTTTCATATTTTCTGTCTTTTCTTCTACCCTGTTTAATACCATACCAAGGTCATTCATTTCTTCTGATATTCCTGTCATGTTTTCCTTTATCTTCACTTGAGCTTCAGCAGCGGAATATTGAGCTTTTATCATTTCTTTACGTGTCTTGAATTCTTCTATTTTAGAAGAAAGTCGTCTTTCCGCATCCTCCAATTTATTTTGTTCTTTTTCTATATCACTAATTTGTCTTTCTAATTCTTTAATTTGTGTAAGCAGTAAATTTTTTCTTTCTAGTGCTAACCTTGCTAAATCTTCACGATTGGATTCGAGTGATCTACGAGCTTGTTGTTCTAAGGTAGAAATATTAGTACTAAGTTTTGCTTTTTGAATTTCAAGTCGTTTTTTTGAAGTTACAACCGTGGTTATATCCCGTCTTAATTTATTTATTAATTCGTGTTGTTTTTCGAAAGAATAATTTAGCATCTCATTCGGATCTTCAAATCTATCAGCAACAGAATGAGCTTTCGCTCTGAATATAGATAAAAAGCGTTCTAGTAATCCCAATAAAGGTAATAGAAACAGTGTTAAATATTAATGTTATATATAAGATATAATACTTAAATTATTAGATTAGAATATTTTATAGCCACGTATTGATCCTTATACAATTAAGATTTATTTTATTTGATTTCTTATTATTCTCATACTATTATCTTATATA
>Ga0256866_1000125_pt1 | contig 13997 bp, 8 predicted proteins | sample RVTome_16_FD_187338 | JGI IMG/M metagenome (GOLD analysis project Ga0256866, IMG submission 187338) | Soil microbial communities from uranium-contaminated site in the Upper Colorado River Basin, Wyoming, United States - RVT152D67 HiSeq ...
GGCGCGGCAGAACGACTAGGCCTCGAGGTATGCCTCGACTTCGCGATCCAATGCTCGCCCGACCATCCTTGGGTCACCGAGCATCCCGAGTGGTTCGTCCAGCGGCCCGATGGGTCGATCCAGTACGCGGAGAACCCACCGAAGCGCTACCAAGACATCTATCCGGTGAATTTCGACACGACCGATCAGGAAGGCCTGTGGACCGAGCTACGCGGCGTGCTGGAGTTCTGGATCTCGCACGGGGTCAAGATCTTCCGGGTCGACAACCCACACACGAAGTCCTTCGCGTTCTGGGAATGGGTCATCGACGCGCTCAAGTCGAAGGATCCCGATCTGATCTTCTTGTCCGAGGCGTTCACCCGACCGAAGGTGATGTACGCGCTCGCCAAGCTCGGTTTCACACAGTCCTACACATACTTCACGTGGCGGAACGCGAAGTGGGAGCTGACGGAGTACCTGACCGAGTTGACGCAGAGCTCGGTCGCGGAGTTCTTCCGCCCGAACTTCTTCGCAAATACCCCCGACATCCTCCACGAGTACCTCCAGTTGGGGGGCCCACCCGCGTTCAAGATCCGGTTGGTGCTCGCGGCTCTGCTGTCACCGAGCTACGGCATCTATTCGGGATTCGAGCTGTGCGAGAACGTGCCCGCCCAAGAAGGATCAGAGGAGTACCTCAACTCGGAGAAGTTCGAGCTCAAGCCGCGCGACTGGAGCAAGAAGCCCAACATCGTCGACTACGTGAGTCGGATCAACGACATCCGCAAGAAACACCCTGCGCTCACCGGCTTCACGAACCTCACGTTCCACGACGCCGACAAGGAGGCCGTAATCGCGTTCTCGAAGGCATCGGCCAACGGCGACGGAACGATCCTGGCGGTCGTCAATCTGAACCCGTTCCATTGGGAAGAGGCAACACTTCATCTCGATCTGGACGCGCTCGGCGTCGAGCCCGGCGAACCGTTCGAGGTGCAGGACCTGATCGCCGACACGCGCTACGTGTGGAACGGTCCGTCTAACTACGTGAGGCTCGATCCCCAGGACGAGCCGGCGCACGTCTTCCGCATACAGACGTGACCACCCCCGACCCCAAGCTCGCGGGGGGTGCACAGCTACACCTGCGTAGCGATCCCAACTGGTTCCGCACCGCGGTCTTCTACGAGGGCTACGTCCGGAGTTTCTACGACTCCAACGCCGATGGGTCCGGCGACTTCAGGGGGCTTATGGAGAAACTCGACTATCTGGAGTGGCTCGGGATCGATTGCGTGTGGCTCCTTCCCTTCTATCAATCGCCGCTGCGCGACGGCGGTTACGACATCTCGGACTTCTTCTCGATCCTTCCCGAATACGGAAACCTCAACGACTTCATGGAGTTCCTCGACAGCGCGCATACGCGTGGCATCCGCGTCGTGACGGACCTGGTGATGAACCACACCTCCGATCAGCATCCCTGGTTCCAGGAATCGAGGATCCCCGGATCCGACAAGCATGACTGGTATGTCTGGTCCGACACCGACAAGAACTACGAAGATGCACGGATCATCTTCCTGGACACCGAGAGATCCAACTGGTCGTGGGACGAAGAAGCCGGCGCGTTTTACTGGCATCGCTTCTTCAGCCATCAGCCGGATCTCAACTACGACAACGCAGAGGTCCGCGAGCAGATGCTCGCGGTGGTCCGTTTCTGGCTGGACCTCGGTCTCGACGGGTTCCGGCTGGATGCCGTGCCTTACCTCTTTGAACGAGAAGGCACGAATTGCGAGAACCTTCCCGAGACCCACGCCTTCCTGAAGGAAGTGCGCAGCGAAGTCGACAAGCTTTACGACAACGTCGTCCTTCTTGCCGAGGCGAACCAATGGCCCGCAGACGTCGTCGATTACTTCGGGGACGGCGACGAATGTCACATGGCATTCCACTTCCCACTGATGCCACGCCTCTTCATGGCGGCACGGAGGCAGGTCCGTTATCCGGTGGTGGAAACCCTCGAGAACACGCCCGAGATCCCGGATGGAACCCAGTGGGGCATCTTCTTACGCAACCACGACGAGTTGACGCTCGAGATGGTGACCGACGAGGAACGTGACTACATGTACAACGAGTACGCGAAAGACCCACGCATGAAGCTCAACCTGGGCATCCGGCGACGGTTGGCACCGCTCCTCGAGAACTCACGCGATCAGATGGAGCTCTTCCACGCGATCCTGTTCTCGCTCCCCGGCACTCCGATCATCTACTACGGGGACGAGCTCGGGATGGGCGACAACATCTATCTGGGTGACCGCGACGGGGTGCGCACACCGATGCAGTGGACCGGAGACCGGAACGCGGGGTTCTCGAAGTGCGATTTCGCTCAGCTGTACCTACCGACACTCCTCGACCCGGTGTACGGGTACCAGGCGGTCAACGTAGAAGCGCAGCTCCGGGACCAACACTCCTTCCTGCAGTGGTTCAGGCGTCTCCTCGCGGTGCGCAAGCAGCACCCGGTGTTCGGGCTCGGCGACTTCCAGGTCCTCCACCCCGACAACGCGGCGATATTCACCTATGTCCGCACCCACGGCGACGACATCATCCTGATCGTCAACAACCTCTCCGGGCGGGCCCAAGCGGCGGAGTTAGACCTGTCCCCGTGGGAGGGTATGTATCCCGTAGAGCTCCTGGGGCGGGAACGCTTCCCTCGCATCGGTGAACTGCCCTATCTGCTCACGTTCGGCTCGCACAGCTTCTATTGGTTCCAACTGACGCGGGAAGGGGACGGCGAGTGATCACCGACACCCAAGCTATCGGCGGACGTCTGCAGGACCAACGGTGGTTCGGCTACAAGGGGCGCACCATCTCCGGGATCGAGCTGGTGGACGAGGCGACCATCGACGACGGCCCCCCTGCGCTCGTCATCGCCCTGATCCGGGTGGTCATGGAAGGTGGATCCGTTCTCTTCCAGCTCCCCCTCCTCGTCGAGGCGGACGGTTCCAATCGTGAAGCGACCGAGGACCCCGAGCGCTTGCGGATCTTCGGGGACCTGATGGCGCACGGCGACTCGATCAAGGGCGCCAGCGGCGTCTTCCACTTCGGGGGCCCGGGCCTCGACCCGATGGCTCCCGCGCCCGGGCACGGATCCGTACGCGTCGTGGGGGCCGAGCAATCCAACACGTCGATCGTCCTCGACGAGGAAGTGATCCTCAAGTTCTTCCGCAAACTAGATCTTGGTCCCAATCCCGATCTCGAGCTCAACCGGCTGCTGACCAGCGAAGGCTTCGACAACATCCCTTCCCAGGTCGGTGAGGTGACGTACGAAGGCGAGATAGATGGCGCCGAAGCAACGATCGACCTCGGCATCGCACAACAGCTCATCTCCGACGGAACCGAAGGCTGGACCTACCTGCTGCAGGCGTTGCATCGCTTCTACGACGAGGTCGATGCTGCGGACATCCCCGAGGACCGGACCTTCCTGACCGAGGAACGCGCGCGAGAATCGCTCGACGCGCTGGATGACCTGGGCGATGTGACTGCGTCGCTGCACGTCGCACTGTCGCGCGACGAGTCGAATCCCGATCTGGCACCCGAAGCGATGACCGCATCCGACCTCGATGAGCTCGTTGCCCGGATCAGAGCATCCTTGACCGACTTGCCGGCAACCGCGCTCAAGGGTGTTGCCCGCATATTGAAGGAACTTGGAAGCATCGAAGATGCGGGTACGCGGATCCGGGTCCACGGCGATTACCACCTCGGGCAGGTATTGAAGAGCGGACGTGGGTGGATGATCCTCGACTTCGAAGGGGAACCTCTCCGGCCGTTGGAAGAACGACGCGCCAAGCTCTCGCCGCTGAAGGATGTGGCCGGCATGCTTCGTTCGTTCAGCTACGTTGCGACGGCCGCTCTGTTCGAGAGAACGGAACCCGACTCGGAGGAATGGGAGCGGTTGGCGCCGTGGGGCGACGTGTGGGAGGACCTGGCGCGCGACCGTTTCCTGACCGCCTATCTGACGCGAGCCCACGAGGGACGCTTCCTCCCGGTGGAGCGGGAGGGTCTCGGCACGCTGCTCGACGCGTTCGAGATAGAGAAAGCGCTTTACGAGCTCGAGTACGAGAAGGGGCACCGGCCCGATTGGATCCGGATCCCCGAGAGAGGCATCGTGCGCGTTGCCGAAAGGGTGCGATAGATGAAGAAACAACCTCTGAGCCAGGACATCGAACGGCTCGTCAACGGCGAGCTCCGCGATCCACACAGCCTCCTGGGACGCCACCCATCCGGCAACAAGACGGTGCTGCGGGCATGGCGCCCTGACGCATCCACCGTCCGGGCCGTGAGCGACGGCGAGATCATCGCGAAGCTGGAGCAGATCCATCCCGCCGGGTTGTTCGAGGGGGTCGTCGATGGCGACATCAACGACTACGTCTTCGAAGTGGACTATCCCGACGGAAGCAGCTTCACCCTGCGCGACCCGTACGCCTTCCTGCCCACGCTCGGCGAGATCGATCTGCACCTCGCCGGTGAAGGCAGCCATCGGCGGCTGTGGGAGAAGCTGGGCGCGCACCTGAGGACGATGGACGGCGTCAAAGGCGTCGGTTTCGCGGTGTGGGCCCCCAACGCACGCAGCATCCGCGTGGTCGGAGACTTCAATACTTGGGACGGCCGGCTACACCCGATGCGCAGCCTCGGCTCGTCGGGGATATGGGAGCTCTTCGTACCGGAGCTGGGTCCGGGCGACCACTACAAGTTCGAGGTGATCAACGCTCAGGGCAAGCTCGTGCTCAAGACCGATCCATACGCGTTCTCGACCGAAGCTCCCCCCGCGAACGCTTGTCGGATCTTCGAGTCGAACTACGCGTGGTCCGACGACGATTGGATGAAACGTCGTGATTCCGGAGATCCCTACTCGTCGCCGATCTCGGTCTACGAGGTTCACATCGGGTCATGGCGTCGAACCGCCACGGGCGAATCGCTGAGCTATCGCGACCTCGCCCCGCTGCTGCGCGACTACTGCCGCGAGATGGGTTTCACTCATGTCGAGTTCCTTCCCGTCGCGGAGCACCCTTTCGGAGGGTCGTGGGGCTATCAGGTCAGCAACTACTTCGCACCCACAGCGCGATTCGGTGACCCAGACGATTTTCGGTTCCTCGTCGACACGCTGCACCAAGCCGGCATCGGCGTCATCGTGGACTGGGTCCCGGCACATTTCCCGCGTGACGAGTGGGCGCTAGCCCGCTTCGACGGGACCGCACTCTATGAGCATGCCGATCCAAAGAAAGGTGAGCACCCCGACTGGGGAACGCTCGTGTTCAACTACGGGCGCAACGAGGTACGGAACTTCCTGATCGCGAACGCGCTCTTCTGGATCGATGAGCTCCATATCGACGGGCTAAGGGTCGACGCCGTCGCTTCGTTGCTCTATCTCGACTACTCGCGCGAAGAAGGTGAGTGGATACCCAACGCGTTCGGGGGCCGTGAGAACCTCGAGGCGATCGGCTTCCTCAAGGAGCTGAACACCATCGTGCACGGGGAACACCCCGGTGTCTTGATGCTGGCAGAGGAATCGACGGCGTGGCCGAGCGTCAGTCGCCCGGTCCACCTCGGGGGCCTCGGGTTCGGTTTCAAATGGAACATGGGCTGGATGCACGACACCCTGGCGTACTTCACGAAAGACCCGGTGTATCGCCGCTTCCATCACAACCAACTGACCTTCTCCATGATGTACGCGTGGTCGGAGAACTTCGTTCTCCCCTTGTCGCACGACGAGGTCGTTCACGGCAAGGGTTCACTCCTCAACAAGATGCCGGGTGACAAATGGCAGAAGCTCGCGAACCTGCGCTCGCTGCTCGCCTATATGTGGGCCCATCCCGGCAAGCCGTTGCTGTTCATGGGTTGCGAGTTCGGTCAGGAACGGGAATGGGATCACGACACGAGCCTCGACTGGCACCTCCTCGACGACGAAGGGCATCAGGGCGTACAGAAGCTGGTGAGTGACATGAACCGCGTCTATCGATCGGTCCCGGCCTTGCACGAACGCGATCACGAACCGGAAGGGTTCGCGTGGATCGACGCCAACGACTCCGACAACAACGTGTACTCGTTCTACCGAGTGGGCCGATCGCCCACGGAACAACTCGTGGTCGTTGCGAACCTCTCCCCCGTTCCCCGCACCGGCTTCCGCGTCGGATTACCGAGGAACACGACCTACCAAGAGATACTCAACACCGACGCCGCGGAATACGGCGGGTCGGGCGTCGGCAACCTCGGGGCCGTCGAAGCCGAGCCCGTTCCGTGGCACGGTCTGGATCATTCCGCCGTGATGACGATCCCTCCGTTAGGAGTCGTGTGGTTACGCGGATAGCCGAGTGACTCGTCTCGTCGTCCACGGGCACTTCTACCAACCGCCGCGCGAAGACCCCCGTACGGGAGAGATAGACGAGCAACCGAGCGCGGCCCCCTTCCACGACTGGAACGAACGGGTCCATGCGGAGAGCTATCTCTCGAACGTTTTCGCCGATCTGCAAACGCCGCGCGGCGAAGAGGTCGTGAACACGTTCGAGAGGATGTCGTTCAACGTGGGCCCGACGCTGTTGTCATGGATGGAGAGATTCCATCCCCGCACGTATCAGAGGATCATCCGGGCCGACTCCAAGAGCGCCGAGCGGCTCGGTTTCGGGAACGCGATAGCACAGGCCTTCCACCACACGATCCTGCCGCTGTCGAACATGAGGGACGTTCGTACGCAGGTCCGGTGGGGCCTAGCAGAGTTCCGGCATCGCTTCGGGCGAGAGTCTCTCGGGATATGGCTCCCCGAAACGGCGGTCAACGACGACGTGCTGAGGGTACTCATCGAACAGGATGTCGGGTTCACGATCCTGGCACCGTGGCAAGCGGGCCGCTGGCGAGAACCGGGTGGGTCGTGGACCAGCGTGGCCCAGGACGGGATCGACACCCGTGTTGCCTATCGCTACCTGCACCCCGACGGCTCGGGGAGATCGATCGCACTGTTCTTCTACGACGCCGACATCGCCCGCGCCATCGCATTCGAGAACGCGATGGCTTCTGCAGAAGGATTCATCGACATGTTCGAGTCGCGCGGTGGTGGCGACACAACGCTCGTGCATGCGGCAACCGACGGCGAAACCTATGGTCACCATCAGGAGTTCGGTGAGATCGGCCTCGCCTATGCGTTGTTCGTGGAAGCCGAGAAGCGAGGCGTGACGATCACCAACTATGCCGCTCATCTGAACGAGTACCCACCCGAGCTGGAGGTCGAGCTCGCGCCGGGCGACGGGACGTCGTGGTCGTGCGCGCACGGCATCGAACGGTGGCGCAGCGCGTGCGGTTGTGTGACCGGGGGCGAGCCCGGATGGGATCTCGGATGGCGTGCCCCGCTGCGCGAGGGCTTGGAGGTCATCAGAGATGCTGCCGACGAGGCCTTCGAGCGACTCGGAAGCACGCTATTGGTCGATCCTTGGCGCGCGCGTGACGATTACGTTCGGGTTGTGATCGGGGCAGAGGATATGGGCACCTTCATGGGAGAGCATGCGGCCGGTCCTATGGACGAAGCCGAACGGAACAAGGCCGGAAAGTTACTGGAGCTGCAGCGTGACGCGATGTCGATGTTCACGAGCTGTGGGTGGTTCTTCGCCGACATCGCGGGGATCGAGGCGAAGCAGGTCCTGCGTTATGCGGCCCGGACGCTGGAGCTCATAGACGAGCTGGAACAACCGAGCCCGCGCGAAGCGTTCCTTCGTGTCTTGGAAGCAGCGAAGAGCAACGAGCCGGACGCCGGTACGGGAGCGGACGTCTTCAGCTCTCTCTAGAGCTACGCCTTGCCGGTGAAGCGGATGATGTCGATCCCCCGGTTGTAGTCGACGGTGTAGAGGATCTCGTCGTTCAACCAGTATTCCGCCGATGTCGAGCCGGCGAGGGGGAGGAAGTATCCGATCTCTTTGATCTTGCCCTTGCCGGATACGTCGAACAGATGCGTCCCGTGCTCGTACCACGCCATCGCGACCACTCCGCCGTTGCGGTAATCCGGGTGGGTGTCGAACCAGTGACCGCAAAAGAGGACCGCCGGCATCTTTCCGTCGGTCGGGACGCCCGTGCCCATGATGTATTCGTCGATCATCCGGAAGGTACGGGTCTTCCGCCACGACCGCGCGTCGAAGGTCATCAAGCTTCCGGAGTCACCTTCGGAGTCGCACGAGCCGGCGCCACTCTCGCCTCCGGCGAGTAGGAAACGATCCTTCGCGCCGCGCGGCCACAGGTTCCCGTGTATGTAGCGGCCACCCAAACGCTCCGTCGAGGCCAGGAGCGACGGTTTCGCGGGATCGTCGCGCGCGTCCAGCAGCATCATCGGGTTGGTCGACGTGACCACGAGTCCCGGAGCAACTTCCGTGACGTCGTGGCCGCTCTCGGCGAGCATGCCTTTGCCCCAGTTACCGGCGATCTTCGGAGCCGCGGGCTTGCGGAGATCGATGATCTGACCGTCTGAGTTGTATGACCACTTGCAATCGAGAACGCAGGTCGTCGTATGCGCATCGGCGTCCGCGAGCGTTGCAAGTATCTGTGGGTTGGTCTTGTCCTCGACATCGATCACGTTGAGGTCACCGAACGCGCCCACGAGAAGGATGCTCCCGTTCGTATCGGGATCTTCCTCGGCGAAATACGGATCCTGAGGCAGCGGCAGGAAACTGACCATCGATGGAGACTCTGGGGTCGAAACGTCGTAGATGAGCAAACCGCGCGAGCTCGTGATGTAGAAGTACTTCCCGACCAGAGCTCCACCCGCGCTGTCGTTGTTCAGCGGGACGTGAGCAACGAATTCCACGTTGTCCGACGCGAAATAGCCGGGACCGGGGCCGTCGATGGTCGCGCCGGCTGCAGCCGACGCGGCGATCACGGAGAACGCAGCGACCGCCGAGGCCAATCTCCGGACGGATCGGGATGTCATCACACCTCTAGGGTTCGCTCTGCGCGCGCTTCGTCCTGCCCAGGACGGGTACGCTGTGACCACGGACAACGGGCTAGGGGGCTGGATGTCACACACATCTGACGGCGAGGACCTGCGGGGGCCGGGTCTAGTCATCGATCTGGAGAAGCTCGAGTCACACGCCGCCGGGCTCTACCTCACCCGTTTCGTGGACTACGTTCGCAAGACGCGCGGGGAGCACGGCCGCTACCTGCGCTTGAGACCTGGGGACGAGACGGCGATCCGCGCGGCGAACGATGGAAGCGCGGATTCCTTACAGGCGGTTCGGATCGACGTCGGCGACGTCGAAGAAGCTAGATAAGAAAAGAGCCCGGCCGAAGCCGGGCTCTTTTTTGATCCGATAGTTGCTAGGCCTTGCCGGTGAACCTTAGGACGTCTAGGCCACGCTGGTAGTCGACCGCGTACACGATCTCCTTGTTGATGAAGTACGCAGCGGATGTACCTCCGGCGTTCGGCAGGAACCAACCGGCCTCTTTGATCTTGCCTTTCGAGCTGACCTCGAGGAAGCGAGTGCCGCTGTTGTACCAGCCGATGGCGGCGATCCCGCCGTTGTTCCAGTTCGGGTGAGTCGTGAACCAGTGAGGTGAACACCCGAACGGCGCACTCGCAACACCACCGCCGTTGGTGACGGTGCCCTGGTACGCGTGCCAGATGTCGACTTTCTTAAGGGTCTTGGTCTTCTGCCATCCCTTGGTGTCCCACGTCGACCATCCGGCGGATCGCTCTGGGGTGCACTGCTCGGCGCCGCAGCAGGTCTCTCCGGAGGTGAGTACCCAGCGGTCTTTCATGTTGCGGGGCCACAGGTTCGAGTGGAAGTCGAGGCCGTTGCCGTCGAAGGCCTCACCCATAGCAAGGAGCTTCGGATGAACCGGGTCCTTGCGAGCGTCGAGCAGCAGCATCGGGCTCGTCGAAGTCAGGACGATCCCGTTCTTCACCTCCGTGACGTCGTGGTTGCCGCCGTGCGGAGGCATCCCATCGCCCCACTTCTCCTTCATCAGTTTGGGCTTCGCCGGGTTGCGGAGGTCCGTGATGGCCCCCGAGTCCCCATAAGCCCACTTGCAGTCGAGGATGCACGAGGTGGTGTGATTGCCGGCCCCCGGGACCGACCCGATCTCGACCGGGTTGCTGACGTCCTCGACGTTCCAGATGTGGAGGGCATTACCCGGCAGCGATTCCGAGAACAGCATGATCTCGCCGTTCGTCGCGACGTCTTCGTTCTCGAACTTGAACCCGAACGGGGTCTGGCTTTCGAGAGCAGGGTTCTCGGGATCGTTGATGTTGTAGATCGAGAACGAGCGCCAGCTCGTGATGATCATGTAATGGTCTTTGCCCTGCTCCCAGAAGTTGGCCCCGGTGGCGGTGCCGACCTCGAACGGTATGAATTGGACGAACTCCACGTTGTCCGACGAGTAGCCGCCGGCGCTGGGTCCTGCGGTCGCGCCGGGGAACGCCCCCAGCATGAGTCCGAGCCCTGCGACGAGAACGATGAGCTTCTTCACGATCCCTCCCTGTTTTTGGCTTCTAGTGAGTGGTTCTAGGGGCCGGAGGGGATTCCTGCCCCACGCAATGGGGGGGTTCTCCCGCTATCTGGGGAATCCTGCGACCGGCTACCTACGCTGGCGGGCGACCTGGGCTTTCTCGCGTGCCATGGCCACCCCATAAGCGCACGCACCGAGTATCAAGCCGGTTCCGAGCACGAACATCGGAGGCACCGGATAGCGACGGCGTTCGTAGGCGACCATCTCGTACTCCATCGCGGCCCTCTGCTCGAGCATCTCTTTGTACGCGGCGGCGACGGCGACCTGGGGTTGCTCTTCCTCCTGGTACGCGGCCCCGGCTTGGGCCTGCGCTTGGCCCTGCGCCTGGGTCGAGCTCGTCAGTTGGCTGACCGGAGGCGGCGGAGGCGGCGGGATCGGGGGCAGGAGCGCCACGAGCACCACCGGCGGCACCGGCGGGTCGTCGATGTCCTGGCACAGGATCTTCGTAGTGCCGCTGTCCAGCAGCCTGCCCAACGAGTTGCGGGCCTGGAGCTCGATCGGAAACTTCTTGCCGGCCATGCTGAGCGGGCAGCGATACTCGACCTCGTAGACGAGCTCGTTCGCGATCTGCTCGACCACGTCGCGATGGACCTCGGGCGAGACATCGCGGATCACTTCCTTGTTGCCTTTCACTTCAAGAGAGACATTCGTGGTCTTGGGGATCGCCTGCAACGTGTTCACGATCGCGGGTACGAGGTTGTGGCTGTCGTCGAGGTTGTCCCTCTTCACGTCGCACACCAGCGGCGCGCCGGGTGACAGCTCTGCGAACCCGTCGCCGTTGCAATCGACTCCTTCGCTCGGCGCGACCGTGTTCGTCAGAGCCGCCATCCTCTGAAGGTCCTTGCGGGGCCCGCTGCCGATCGAGAGACCGACTTGATAGATGTCATCGAGCGTGCCGGGGCGATCGAACGCGGCCGCGACCTGATCGAAGCTGGGGATGTCGGGCGGCTCTGGGTTGCCGAAATCGGCGCCCGAGCTCTGCCGTGGCTCTTCCCGCCCGAAGCGCTCGTCGGTCGCATGAACGACCACCTTCAGGGCCTTCTTGTCCCACTCCGCCTGTAATCCCTGGGGGACGTCGTGGCCGGCCGGGCCGGGTGGGAACAGGTCCTGCCCGGCCCCCGTCGCGAGTTGGTACAGAGCGCCGAGGTGGGCCTTGAAATAACCACCCGAGTCGGACTCCAACGTCTCCAGCGCGGTCGATACGTGAGGCCCGGGGGGGCCGATCTGAAGCACCCGCTCGAACACGTAGTTCTTCTCGCACCGGCCCGGTCCACCCCCCGCCCCGCACGGTGGATCCGGTGGGAACTTGTCGGGATACGCACGGAACGCACCGATACCGACCTTGAGATCGATCTGTTCGTGGAGGAGGTCGTTGGTGATATCGGCGACGGCATCCGCCAGATCCTCGATCGTTGAGCCCATCGAATCCGAGGTATCCAAGAGGAAGAACACGTTCAGCGGAAGGGGTCGGTCCGGCAGGTCCAGGTGATAACGGACGGTCGCCGAGTCGCCTGCATCGAGCGCGATCGTCTTCCTCTGAGGGCTGAGGCTCGGGTCATCCAGGGTTGGTGAGTTCGGACCTTGGACGAGAGAAACATTGAAGATGTCCTTAGGGAGTTCGGTGATCTCGTCGAACTCGACCGTGCCGTCGTACATCTCGAGCGTGCTCTTGGAGTGTGCGTAGACGCGGTGAAGCATGCGATCGCTCTGGACGCCGGCGAGCCCCGGCGTGTACGCGCCGAGGTTGATCCACGAGAACGAGGGGCCATGAAACGCATGCACTTCCCCCGCGGCCGTCACGAACAGCGAATCGATCGTCTCCCCATGTGCGACCGAATCCACCCCCGGCGGCGCGGGGATGGCCGCCCACGTGTTGCCGCTATCGGTTGAGATGCGCGCGACACCTTGGCCCGGGATGAACGCCACGATCCGAGCCGGTTTCCCGCGCGCGTGAAAGACGTCTACGGGCCCGGCCGGTGTCTGACCGAAGTCGTCGACGTTCTGGAACGTGCGGCCGCCATCCGTGGAATGGAGGAGCCCGCTTGCTTCGCGCCCGCTCGACTGGCCGGTCCCGTTCGGTGGGGTGCTCGTTCCGTAGGCCCACAGCGACTCCGCGTCGATCGGATCGATAGTCAGCCCTAGGACCCCCGCGTTCGGCTTCGAGTCCGCGATGTCGGAGCGAAGGGTCCACGTGAGCCCCGCATCGTTGGTCGCATAGATGTGATCGAGCGATCCGCCTCCGAGGTCGATGCCGAGGTACGCGATCCGCTCGTTCGATGGAGCGGCAGTCAGGAACTCAGGAGCACCGTTCGGAGGCAAACCCAGGTCCGCGGCTCGCCACGAATCACCGAAGTCGCCGGAAACGATCACATGCGGCCGAGTCGAGGTCGGTAGGGACTCCTCGACCATGAGGTAGATCAGCCCGTTGGCTGCCTCCGAGACATCGATCGATCTGATAACGGAATTGGCGGCCGTTGCTTGCGATTCGAGCGACGGAGCATCGGGAAGCGCGAACACCTGCTTGAAGCTGCAGCCCGAGTCCTTCGTGCGCATGACGCTCGTCCCATTGGTGACGTACATGTTCCGAGGGAGCATCGCGTCCACGGCGTGATCCTTGACGGCCTGAGGACCCTTGGGGAAACGGGGAGCGCGGATGGTCGTCCAGTCACCACGCCGCTGAAGCTCGCAAGCTGCTGCGTTCGCGGGCGGGACGAACGGAGTCGCAAGGGTCGCTAGGCAGATGAATGCTGCTGATAGGCGCGCTGAGAAAGACCTACTCACGCCTTTTGGTATTCGCCGGCGGTGCCGCACTTCCCGCCTTCCTAACCGAGTCTGGCTCTAGGCCGTTACCCGAATGGCGGGTTTCCGGCACCACCTCGGCCAGGATCGTGCCCAGCTCGGTCCCCTCCAGCGTCTCGTGAGTGAGTAGCCGAGAGGCCATCCGGTCCAGGAGGTCACGGTGGGCCGCCAAGAGGCGCGACGCCTCGTGCTCGGCTTCCTTCAGGAGGCGGTCGATCTCGTCTTCCATCTCCTGGTGGGTAGCGGCCGAGATCTCGGCGAGGGCCGCGTCGCCGCCGAGGTACTCGTCGACGTCGCTCGACAGCAGTCGGCGCCGGCGGCTTCCCATCCCGAACTTGCCGATCATGTCGCGGGCGAGATCGGTGGCCCGGGTGAGGTCTTGCTCGGCCCCCGTGGAGTGCTCGCCGAAGACCAACTCTTCCGCGGCCAAGCCGCCCATCGCGGTGACCAGTTGCACGAACAGCTCGCTCTTCGTGAACAGGACCGCGTCGGTCTCTCGTCTCACGCTCGCAGCACCGATGCTCTTGCCGCGCGCAAGGATCGAAACGCGATGGAGGTCGTCGACGTGACCGGTCGCCGCCGTCACGATTGCGTGGCCTGTCTCGTGATAGGCAGCGCGCTGGCGCTCCTCGGTTGAAAGCACGCGGCCTTTCTTCTGCGTTCCCGATACGACGCGCTGGATCGCTTCCTCGAGGAGC
>Ga0256866_1000129_pt1 | contig 13893 bp, 10 predicted proteins | sample RVTome_16_FD_187338 | JGI IMG/M metagenome (GOLD analysis project Ga0256866, IMG submission 187338) | Soil microbial communities from uranium-contaminated site in the Upper Colorado River Basin, Wyoming, United States - RVT152D67 HiSeq ...
CGGAGAGGTTCGCGCCCGTCGAGGCAGTAGCCGGCCGATCACGGGGACGATGCGCTCCAGCGGGAAGAAGGCCAGCCAGCAGATCACGGTGGGCAGGAAGTGGATGCCGAGGCTGAGGTAGGTCACGAGGTGGAAGCTCACGAAGAACCCGACGGCGAGGAGCAACGCCCTCCCCCGGAGGAACAGCACGACCGGCGAGAGGAACTCGGCGATGAGCAACACCCACTGGCCGATCCGCAGCAGCCACGGGTAGTCGAGCACCCACGTGACCAGGTCGGTGCCGCGCCTGATGATCGCCCAGGTGAAGACGGCACCACCGCCCCAGGTGAACGGTCCCCCGTTGCGCACCCACTTGGCGAACGCCGAGCCCACGTAGGTGGCCACGGTCGCGACCTGGACGCACCGGAACGCCCAGCCGGCGGCCTCGCTCTGGGTGGAGTCGGTGAATCTGGCCTTCCCGACCGTCGGCAGGACCCACAGCGCAACCAGCAGGGCCAGGTGGTCGTGGTCGACCTTGCCGAACGACATGCCGATGATCAGCCACTCGAGATAGCAGACGGCGACGACCCACCCGGCCAGCCGAGGCAGGCGTCCGGTTGCGGCGATCAGCGCACCCACGACCAACACGATCTGCAGGCCGTGCACCAGCGCGGGGGACGGCGGCGGCAGCGGGAGCAGCCGCCCGATGAACAGCGGCTGGTACAGCTCGGGTGCATAGCCGTGCGGCACGACGTCGTTGACGAGGACGAAGATGTCGTAGAGCAGGAACAGGTAGACGATCGTCCGGAAGACGGCAGCACGGGCCAGCGGTACCGGTGTCGTCCACCAGCCTGCGACGCGCTGAACGACCCGGCTCACCGGACGTCCCATTCGGCCAGCAGCTCGGTCGCGGGCCGTCCGGCCTGGTAGCCGTCGCGCAGTTGGTAGGTGTCGCGCATCAGGTAGAGGGTCGTGTACTGGTCCCGATCGGGGTGCACGGCGCGGTAGGCGTCGGCGATGGCCTGCATCAGCGACGGGTCGGCGAGGATCCGGCCGAGTTGACCCTCGACCTCGGCGCGGCCGATACCGGTGCCGGTCGCGTGCAGCGGGACGGGTACGCGTTCGAGTCCGCCCTCGGTGTCGGCGAGCATGTACACCGAGCGGACCTGGCTGTCGAGCTCGTGAGCGCTGGCGTACTGGGCCATCGACCCGAACGGGAAGTAGTCGTCGCTGTCGGCGAGCGTCCCGTGCACGAGGGCGGCGATGCCGGCCAGTGCCATGCCCACCCGCCATGCCCGGCCCCGCCGGGACAGCCGAAGCGGTGCCCGGGTCTCGGCTCCGGCTGTGCTCACGACCGCCAAGGGTAACGGCGCGACGGGGGTGATCCCCAGTGCTACCGGAGTGCGGTGCGGTGGCCCCGGCTTGCACTCTCCGGTGCCGAGTGCTAAACACGGATTAGCACTCTGCAGATGAGAGTGACAACGACAGGTACCGGGTCGACGAGGTCCCGGTGTCCCGGCGACAGGAGCCGGGCCGCCGTTGCCGTCCGTCGCGGGCGTCGAGCCGGATCTTCCACCCGCTACCCGGGAGGACCAGGAAACCCATGCCCAAGATCATTGCCTTCGACGAGGAGGCGAGGCGTGGCCTCGAGCGCGGCATGAACCAGCTTGCCGACGCGGTACGGGTCACCCTCGGACCCAAGGGTCGCAACGTCGTCCTCGAGAAGAAGTGGGGCGCGCCGACCATCACCAACGACGGTGTCTCCATCGCCAAGGAGATCGAGCTCGAGGACCCGTGGGAGAAGATCGGGGCCGAGCTCGTCAAGGAGGTCGCGAAGAAGACCGACGACGTCGCCGGCGACGGCACCACCACGGCCACCGTGCTCGCCCAGGCGCTCGTCCGCGAGGGCCTGCGCAACGTGGCGGCTGGTGCCAGCCCGATGGCGCTCAAACGCGGCATCGAGAAGGCCGTCGAGGCCGTCGCGGAGCAGCTGCTCCTCTCGGCCAAGGATGTCGAGACCAAGGAGCAGATCGCCGCGACCGCGTCGATCTCCGCTGCCGACACGCAGATCGGCGAGCTCATCGCCGAGGCCATGGACAAGGTCGGCAAGGAAGGTGTCATCGCCGTCGAGGAGAGCAACACCTTCGGGCTCGAGCTCGAGCTCACCGAGGGTATGCGCTTCGACAAGGGGTACATCTCCGGCTACTTCGTCACCGACGCGGAGCGCCAGGAGGCCGTCCTCGAGGACGCCCACGTCCTGCTGGTCGAGTCGAAGATCTCCAGCGTCAAGGACCTCCTTCCGCTGCTGGAGAAGGTCATGCAGGCCGGCAAGCCGCTGCTGATCATCGCCGAGGACGTCGAGGGTGAGGCCCTGGCGACCCTGGTGGTCAACAAGATCCGCGGGACGTTCAAGTCCGTCGCGGTGAAGGCGCCGGGCTTCGGGGACCGTCGCAAGGCCATGCTGCAGGACATCGCGATCCTCACCGGTGGCCAGGTCATCAGCGAGACCGTCGGTCTGAAGCTGGAGAACGCGACGCTCGACCTGCTCGGCCGGGCCCGCAAGATCGTCGTCACCAAGGACGAGACGACCATCGTCGAGGGCGCCGGTGACGCCGACCAGATCGCCGGCCGGGTCAGCCAGATCCGCACCGAGATCGACAACTCCGACAGCGACTACGACCGCGAGAAGCTCCAGGAGCGTCTGGCCAAGCTCGCCGGCGGCGTGGCCGTCATCAAGGCAGGGGCGGCCACCGAGGTCGAGCTCAAGGAGCGCAAGCACCGCATCGAGGACGCGGTTCGCAACGCGAAGGCCGCCGTCGAGGAGGGCATCGTCGCCGGTGGTGGCGTCGCTCTCATCCAGGCGGCCCAGAAGGCGTTCGAGAAGCTCGAGCTCGACGGCGACGAGGCCACTGGCGCCAACATCGTCAAGGTCGCGGTCGAGGCGCCGGTCCGGCAGATCGCGATCAACGCCGGCCTCGAGGGCGGCGTCGTGGTCGAGCGGGTGCGCGGGCTCGAGGCCGGTTACGGTCTCGACGCCAACACCGGCGAGTACACCGACATGATCAAGGCCGGAATCATCGACCCGGCCAAGGTCACCCGGTCGGCGCTGCAGAACGCCGCGTCGATCGCCGGGCTGTTCCTCACCACCGAGGCCGTGATCGCCGACAAGCCCGAGAAGGAGAAGGTTCCTGCCGGCCCGGGCGGCGGCGACATGGGCGGCATGGACTTCTGAGTCCAGCCCGCACCCTGCGACACGAGGGGCGGCGTTCCGGCAGCGACCGGGGCGCCGCCCCTTCATATTCCCCGTGCCGACGGCCGTGACGTCCGTTGACGCAGCCCTCTCGTCGCTTGAGGGATGGCCTTCGTCACGCTTTGCATTGCGCACTCATACGCAACCTGGTGCTCGTCTCCGGCGGCGCCAAGGCGGGCGACGAGCCTTCGTCGCGCTTTGCATTGCGCACTCATACGCAACGGCACACCACGAGCAACCCGGCTCGTCTGAGTCGGTGTGCCCGCTGCGTCCCGGTGTGCAATGCAAGCCCTTGGTGACTGTTGCGCCAGGGTGCGCAATGCAAAGGCGGAGGAACAAGATGGGTGGGTCGGCACTCGGAGGTCGCCGGCGATGCGACCCCGCCGCGTCACAGCTCGCCGAGGGCGGCGACGACGATCCCGGACTTGTCGCACAGCCAGCGCGGATCCTGGCCGAGCGCGGGCTCGATGTGCAGCTCGTGGAGGTCGGTGTCGTCGCATACGGTGCACCGCGGCCACCGGCCGATCTGTCCGTCGAGCATGCGGTCCTGGACGTCCTGCGCCACCTGTCCGGCCACGTAGGAGGCTCCGTCGGGCCACTCGCCGACCCACCAGCGCCGCTCGGTGACGACGTCCTCCAGCACGTCGACCGCCTCGGCCGAGTCGAGGCCACGCGCGCCGAGGTCGTGGAGCACCCGGGCGCGGGCCTCGAGCAACGGGTCGGCGCTCATCGTCCGATGGTGCCAGCCGCGCCGACGCCGTGGCACGCCCAGGTGCTGACAGACTGGCGCTGTCGAGAGGAGGGCTCCGGTGCGGCCGTTGCTCGAGATCATCGCGCTGGGGGGAGGCGACGCCACCGGAGCGCAGGACGGCGGGGCGGACCGGCTCGAGGTGGTCGCCGACATGGACTCCGACGGTCTGACACCCACGATCGAGACGGTGCGCGACCTCAAACGGGAGTGCGACCTTCCGTTGCGGGTCATGCTGCGCGCCAACGACGGGTTCTCGACCAGCGGCTCGGAACTCACCCGCCTGCAGGGCGCTGCCCACCAGCTGGCCGAGGCCGGCGCCGACGGCTTCGTGCTCGGATTTCTCGGCCCCACGGTCGAGATCGACGTCGACGCTACCCTCGCACTCGCCGATGAGTTCGGCAGCCTGCCGTGGACCTTCCACCGCGCCGTCGACAATGCGCTCGACTACAACCGTGCCTGGGAGCGGCTGCGGATGATGCCGCGGCTGGACACCGTGCTGACGGCCGGCTCGGCCCGTGGCGTGCCGGCAGGGCTCGACGAACTGTGCCGCCGGGCGGCCGACGATCCCGTAGCCGCCGGGTTGATCATGGCCGGCGGAGGGCTCCAGCCCGACCACGTGCCCTGGCTGGCCCGGGCCGGAGTCCGCAAGTTCCACGTCGGGTCCCGGGTGCGTCCCGGCGGCTCGTGGAAGGCGTACGTCGACGCGTCCATGGTCCGGTCGTGGCGCATCCTGGTCGACGACGCCGTCGCCGCCGCGCTGTGATCCGGCCGACGTGATCTACGTCGACCCGCCGATGTGGCAGGGGCACGGGCGACTGTGGTCGCACCTGGTGTCCGACGCCTCCTACACCGAACTGCACGCGTTCGCGGCGGCCGTCGGCATCCCCGGCCGGGGGTTCGAGCGCGACCACTACGACGTCCCCGCGGAGATGTTCCAGCGCGTCGTGGCGGCCGGGGCGGTGCCGGTCAGCAGCCGCGAGGTCGTACGGCGGCTGGAGGCCTCGGGCCTCAGGAGGCGGAAGCGCCACCCCGCAGCAGGATGAGCTCGGTCTCGACGTTGCGCCGGGCCCTGTCCTCCCAGCGGTCGCGTGCCGTCGTGGTCGAGAACAGCGGGTCCCGGGCCAGCAGCGCTTCGAGAACCGCCGCCCGCCCACGCCGAAACTCCTCCTCCGGGACCCGCGCATACTCCTCCCGCACCGCGGCGGCGTACCCCGCGTACACGACCGGGTCACCACCGAGAACGGCCAGATCGGCGTCGCACAGCACGCCACCGTTGCGGTCACCGGGGGCAGGGTCGTGTCCGTCCGTGAGCGCGACGAGCCGCACCACCTCGGACACGAGGGCGTCGTCGAGTCCCGCGGCACGGAGCACCGAGTCGGCGAGCACGGCGCTGTCCCGCTCGTCGGCGCCCGGCCGGCCGGTGTACACGGCGTCGTGGAACCAGGCGGCCAATCTCACGGCGTCGGCGTCGTCGGCTTCGCCGGCCAGCTCGTCCACGCTGTCGAGGACCGCTGTGAGGTGCCTCACGTCGTGGTAGCGGCGGTGCGGCTCCGACCAGCGTCGGAGCAGGTCGCGGCCGGTTTCGTCGTCGATCGAGAGGCGTCGCCACCGTGCGGTCAGGTCCTCCACCCCGCTATCATGGACGCAGCACAGGGTTCCCGTGCGCGTCTGGTGGTGGGGAGACGCGCCGCGGTTCGTCATTCCGGAGCACCTGTGTCGCCCATCACCTCCTACCGACGGTTGCTCGCCCTGACCGGGCCCGGCTACGTCGTCGTCGCCTTCCTCGGCCGGCTGCCGCTCGCCATGAGCCAGCTCGGCACGCTTCTGCTCGTCTCCACCGCCACCGGAAAGTACGCGGCCGGCGGGTTGGCGGCCGGTGCGCTCGCCGTCGCGAACGCCGTCGGCGCTCCGGTCGCGGGTAGCATTGCGGACCGAATCGGGCAGCGACCCGTGGTGATGGTCCAGGCGCTCACGTCGTCCGCCGCCCTGGTCGCGCTCGTCGTCCTGGTGTCCTCTGCAGTGGACCTGCCCGTCATCGTGGCCGCGGCCGCGGCTGCGGGACTGTCGATGCCGCAGGTCGGCTCGCTGGCCCGCGTCCGATGGCGGCCGATCACACGGGAAGCCGGAAGCGTGCAGCCCCGCCTCGTGGATGCCGCGTTCTCCTACGAGGGCGCCGCGGACGAGGCATCGTTCGTCCTCGGTCCGGCACTGGTGGGGGCGCTGGCCGTCGTGGTCGATGCCGGCGGCGCCCTGCTCGCCGCTGCCGGGCTGCTCGCCGTGTTCGGGTGCTGGTTCGCGCTGCATCCGACCGCTGAGGCGACCCACCGGGAACGACCGGCGGCCACCGGTCGCCGTGACCGGCTGATGACACCCGTCATGGCCGGCCTGGCCGGTGCGCAGGTGCTCATCGGAGTCGTGTTCGGTGCGGTGCAGACCGGAACGACGGTGCTGGCGACGGCCGACGGCAGGCCCGGCCTGGCCGGCCTCCTGCACGCGCTGCTCGGCATCGGCAGCGTCGTCGCGGGACTGGCCTGCACGGCGCTCCCGGCGCGGTTCGGCTACGAGCGGCGAATCCTCGTCTTCGCCGCCGGACTGCTGGTGCTCTCGTCACCGCTGCTGCTCGTCGACTCGCTCGGCATGCTCGTTCCGGCCGTCACCGCCCTGGGGTTCGCGGTCGCCCCGTACATGATCAGCGTGTTCATGGTCGCCGAGCGGATCGTCTCGCTGCGGCGGCTCGGTGCGGCGATGACGCTTCTCGCCGGAGCCACCGGCATCGGCTATGCCCTCGGCTCGGGTATCGCCGGTCGGTTGGCCGACGCCGGCGGTCACACTCCGGCGTTCGCGGTCGCGGTGACGGCCGGCGCCCTTGCCGTCGCGCTCGCCGCGGCGTCCGCGCGGCGGTTGGCCGTCGCGGGCGCCAGGACGGCCGATCCGGCCCCGGACCGCCCGCAGCGCAGCCCAGACAGCGCGCGTCACCCGCAGGAACGCAGCACGAGCAGCGCATAGGCCCGGGCGCAGGCGACGAGGTCGGCCGAGGCGACGTGCTCGTCGCCGGCATGGGCGACCGCGAGGTCGCCCGGGCCGAGGAGGAGCGTCGGGATGCCGGCGGCGGCGTAGAGCCGTAGGTCCGAGCCGCTCGGTGCGCCCTTTGCCTCGGGCGTCCACCGTGCAGCGTCCGTACAGGCGGACCGGACGTCGTCGAGCAGGCCGTGTCCGTCGGGGAGCCTGCCCGATGCGAACACCCCGCCCGGCCAGCTCACCCGCGCAGAATGCGCCGACAGCCAAGGGTCGCCCTCGCACGCGGCCGCCACGGTGGACTCGAACTCCGCCCGCGCCCGTTCGACCGGCTCGCCGATCCGCACGCCGTACCGCCCCTCGGCCACCAGCAGGTCGGGTACCGTGCTGGCCCAGTCGCCGGCCCGGACGACACCGATCGACAGCGGGTAGGCGATGTCGAGGTGGGCCAGGGAGGGATCCACGTCGCGATTACGCCGGCGCTCGAGCTCTCGGAGTGCCGCCAGGACCGGGGTGGCCGCCTCGAGGGCCGAGACGCCTTCGGTGCGCGCCGAGCCATGGGCCGCCTGCCCGGGAACCTCGAGGCGGAAGGTCAGCGAACCGGCGTTCGCCGTCACGACCGTCGCACTCGACGGCTCTGCGATGACGCACGCATCGCCTCCGTGGCCGCGCTGGAGGGTGGCGTGGGCCCCGATCCCGCCGTCCTCCTCGCCGACGACGCAGTGAACGGCGACGGATCGCCGCAGCCGGACCCCGGTCGCACGCAGCGCGGAGATCGCTCCCAGGACGGCAGCCAACCCGCCCTTCATGTCACACGTGCCGCGGCCGTACAGCAGGCCACCGTCGTCGCGCAGGCGCCAGGGATCGGATGTCCACGCACCCAGGTCGCCCGGAGGCACGACGTCGGTGTGCCCGGCGAGGATCAGGGCGGGCGCTGACGCACCGAGCGTGCCGACGCAGCCGATGGCCTCGTCCCGGACGACCTCCTCACCGGGATAGCCGGGCGACTCGCGCAGCGCCGGAAGATCGAGGGGCCAGAGGTCGACCTCGGCGCCGAGCGCCGCCAGGCGGTCGCCGCACCATCGTTGGACGGCCACCTCGCCCGCAGAGCCCCCGATGCTCGGAATCGCGACCATCGTGGCGAGGTCAGTTACGATCGGGCGCCGTCGACGGCCTCGACGACCCGGCGTTCGGTAGGGCTGAGCGTCACACCCCCGAGTCTGTCAGGACTGCCGGGAGCGGCTCGGCGTGCACGATCGTCAGCGACGAGACCGCGCGGGTGAGCACCACGTACAGGCGACGCAGTCCGCGCGGTTCGGCCACGACGATCTGCGCAGGCTCGACGACGACGACGTGGTCGAACTCGAGCCCCTTCGACAGTGTCGCCGGCACGAGCATCAGCCGCGGGTCGTCCTCGTCGTCCGGCGCCCCGGTGGTCAGCCCGGCGTGGACGAAGGCCCGCCGGAGACTGCCGACGACCGCGTCGGCGGCGATGATCCCGATCGACCCCTCACGCGTGGACACGTCCGCGACGACCCGGACGACGGCAGCCGCGATTCCGGGCCCGTCGTCGACGCGGACGACGTCGAGCCGACCCGGATTCGTACGGACCGGCTCGGGCGGTGCCACCGACGGGGCGATCGAGGGCAGCAGCCGCGCCGCCAGCGCCACGACCGCGGCCGGCACGCGGTAACCCTTACGCAGGACCTCGACGTGGGCGTCCTGGGTGCCGAGATGGCGGAGCGCCTCCGTCCAGGACGCGGTAGCCCACGGCGTGGTCCCCTGCGCGATGTCCCCGAGTACCGTCGCGGAACCGGTCGCCGCGCGCCGGCCGACCGCGCGGAGTTCCATCGGCGAGAGGTCCTGGGCCTCGTCGAGCACGACGTGCCCGACCGTCTCCGTGCGCTCGACGGCGCCGCGGGCCTCGTCGACCAGGACGGCGTCGGCGTGCGACCACGGTGCGGCCCGCGGACCGCGCGCCGGCCGGTCCCACCGCAGCAGGCGTCGTTCCGAGGGTTCCAGCAGGTCTCCGGCCACCTCGTCGAGGTACTCGGGCTCACCGAGCAGACGCATGATCAACCGGACCGGGTCGACCGCGGGCCAGACCGTCTCGACGTGATCCCGCACCGGCCTGGACCGGGCGACCGCGTCCTGGATCCGGTCGTCGGTGATCACGCCGGCGTCCTCCATCCGCAGCAGCACGAGGTGCGCGAGGCGCTGCGGCAGCAGTGACCGGCCGACACCGTAGGTGTCGCCGCGTGCCCGCATCGCCTCGACAGCTTCGGCCAGGTCGTGGGCCGGAATCCGCCATCGCCGGGTGCCGCGCGGCACGACCAGCGGCTCGGATGTCTCGCGGAGATGACCCCACACCGCCCGGCGCACGACCTCGGCCAGTCGGGCGTCGCCCTTCAGGGCGGCGACTTCGGGGGGATCGAGACGCCGGACGGGCACGCTCTCGACGAGTTGGGCGACGGTGACCTGGCGGACGTCCACCTCGCCGAGCGCTGGGAGCACCTGCCCGATGTAGTGCAGGAAGGCGCGGTTGGGGCCCACGACGAGCACGCCGCTGCGGGCCAGTCGGCGGCGGTGAGCGTGCAGCAGATAGGCGGCCCGGTGCAGCCCGACCGCCGTCTTGCCGGTCCCAGGCGCGCCCTGGACGCACACGGTGCGGTCGAGGTCGGCGCGGACCACCTCGTCCTGGTCCGGCTGGATGGTGGCGACGATGTCGCGCATCGGGCCCACGCGGGGCCGCTCGATCTCCTCGGTGAGGATGCGGCTGGTGACGTCGGCCTCTGCGGTGTCGCGGAGGTGCTCGTCCTCGTAGGAGGTGATCTCGCCGCGGGCGAACCCGAAACGGCGGCGCAGCGTGACCCCGTGCGGGTCGCGGCGCGTGGCCCGGTAGAAGGCACGCGAGACGTCCGCCCGCCAGTCGACGACGACCGGGTCGCCGGCGCCGTCCATGACGTGTCGCCGCCCGATGTGGAACGACTCCGGCTCCTGCTCCCCGACGTCGATGCGGCCGAAGAACAACGGAACGGACGGGTCGTCGACCAGCGCCCGGGCACGCCGGTCCAGCGCCGACTGCAGATAGCCCTCCGAGACCGCGTCCCCGCCCTGGGCGGTGAGCGACAACGTGTGTTCGCGCATCCGGCGTAGGTCGTCGCGAGCGCGGCGCAGGTAGTCGCGCTCGGCCGTGAGGGCCGCGTCGCCGTCAAAGGTCACCGTGCAGGACGTCCTCGGCGTCGACGATCCGGTACGCGTAACCCTGCTCGGCGAGGAAGCGCTGCCGGTGCTGGGCGAAGTCCTGGTCCACGGTGTCCCGCGCCACCACCGAGTAGAAGCGGGCGGTCCGGCCGTCCGACTTCGGCCGCAGGATGCGGCCGAGCCGCTGCGCCTCCTCCTGCCGGGACCCGAAGGTGCCGGATACCTGGATCGCCACGCTCGCCTCGGGCAGGTCGATGGAGAAGTTCGCGACCTTGCTGACGACCAGCGTCGGCACCTCGCCGGCGCGGAACGCCTCGTACAGCCGCTGCCGCTCGCGGACCGTGGTCTCGCCCTTGACGACCGGCGCGTCGAGGCGTTCGGCGAGGTCGTCGAGCTGGTCGATGTACTGACCGATGACCAGTGTCTGGTCGCCGGCGTGCCGGGCGACGAGCTGCTCGACGACGCGGGTCTTGGTGTCGGTGGTCGAGCAGAGCCGGTAACGGTCGTCGGGCTCGGCGGTCGCGTACGCCAGCCGTTCGCCCTCGGTGAGCGTGACCCGTACCTCGACGCAGTCGGCCGGAGCGATCCATCCCTGGTTCTCGATCTCCCTCCAGGGCGCGTCGTAGCGCTTCGGACCGATCAGCGTGAAGACGTCGTCCTCGCGGCCGTCCTCGCGGATCAGCGTCGCGGTGAGGCCGAGGCGCCTGCGGGCCTGCAGGTCGGCCGTCATGCGGAAGATCGGCGCCGGCAGCAGGTGCACCTCGTCGTAGACGATCAGGCCCCAGTCGTGGGCGTCGAGCAGCTCCAGATGCGTGTAGACGCCCTTTCGTCGCGTCGTCATGACCTGGTAGGTGGCCACGGTGACCGGCCGGATCTCCTTCTTGGCGCCGGAGTACTCGCCGATCTCGTCCTCGGTGAGGCTCGTGCGGCGAATCAGCTCGTCGCGCCACTGCCGGGCGGCGACGGTGTTGGTCACGAGGACCAGCGTCGTGGCGCCGGCCCGGGCCATGGCGGCGGCACCGACGAGCGTCTTGCCGGCACCGCAGGGCAGCACCACCACACCGGAACCCCCGTGCCAGAAGCCCTCCGCGGCCTCGCGCTGGTACGGGCGGAGCTTCCAGCCGTCCTCGACCAGGGCGATCGGGTGCGCCTCGCCGTCGACGTACCCGGCGAGATCCTCTGCCGGCCATCCGAGCTTGACCAGGGCCTGCTTGAGATTGCCGCGCTCACTGGGATGGACGACGACGGCGTCGCCGTCGAGCCGCGCGCCGACGAGCGGCCGCACGCGCTTGGAGCGGAGGACCTCCTCCAGCACCGGCCGGTCGGTGCTGTGCAGCACGAGTCCGTGAACCGGATCGGACTCCAGACGCAGGCGCCCGTAGCGTGCCATCGTCTCCGCGACGTCGACGAGCAGCGCGTGCGGGACGGGATAGCGCGAGTGGCTCAACAGCGTGTCGACGACCTGCTCGGCGTCGTGGCCGGCGGCACGGGCGTTCCAGAGGCCCAGCGGCGTCAGGCGGTAGGTGTGGACGTGCTCCGGCGCGCGTTCGAGCTCCGCGAACGGGGCGATGGCGCGGCGGCAGGCGTCGGCCTGGTCGTGGTCGACCTCGAGGAGCAGGGTCTTGTCGCTCTGGACGATCAGGGGTCCGTCGGTCACGGGCATCCTTCGGGATAGCGGGTCTGCCATTGTCCAACAGCCGGGCGGGTGAATGTGCTTCCCGGCTGCGCCGCCTGGTGCGGGTTCACGCGGCGTCGACCGGCGCCACCCCGCTGATGCGGTGGACGGCGAACGAGCGCACCTCCCCCGAGCGGTGGTCGTACGCCGCCAGCCAGCCGCCTTCGAGGCGAACCGGATCGACGACGCGTTCGCTGGTGGCGCCGTGGTGGTCGACGTAGCCGATCCACACGGTGGCGCCGTCGTCGAGCGCGCGGCGCAGGTCGGCGAGGGTCTGTGCGGACACGCTGCGGCCCAGCCGGCCTGGAGCGGCGGCCTGCGGTCGCCCGGCGACGCTGCGGTCGCCGGCCCTGAGGGCGCGGACCGCGGCTGCGAGCAGCGAGTCGGACGGCGGGGGGCGCTCGGCCAGCAACGGCTCCGGGGCCGGGCGGGCCGGGGCGCGGCGAGCATGCGCCCGGGCTATGACCACCGAACCGTCCGCCGCCTCGGCCGACGGCCGGAAGCCCATGCTGCGCAGCCGCTCGAGAAGTACGCCGGCGTCGAGTTCGGACGCCAGGACCGTCGGCGCGAGCCGCCGCAGGCCGAGTGCACCCGAGAGCGGGTCGGCCAGGATCTGCGCCAGCACGGCCTGGTCGTCACAGCGGACGAATGCCGACGCCGCCCCAACCCGCAGGGTGCCGTGCTGCCGGGCGACGTCGTCGACCAGGTAGGTCAGCGGCTGCGGCACCGGCGTCCGGGACACGCTGGCGAGGAACCCGTGCAGGTCGGCCGCCGTCCGTCCGCCGTCGAGAGCGCGGCGGACCGACTCGGCGGTGAAGCGGTGGACCGTCGCGCCGCCTCTGCTCTCGACGTCGGAGATCAGGGCGAGCTCGCGGGCCAGGTCGTCGCGGAGCGGACCGGGCGCCACGGCGGTGAGGTCGGCCTGGATCAGCACGTGGTCGAGCGGTGCGGGCAGGACGGCGGCGAGGGCTTCCGCGGCGGCCTTCGCGTCAGGCTCCCGAGCGCGCCCGTCGAGCAGCGGCCGCACGTAGCCGGCCAGTGCGCCGTGACCCGTGATACCGAGGAGTTCGGCCTCCTGGAGCGTCCAGCCGACCAGGTCGTCGCGCAGCCGTCCACCGCGGCGCGGACGGGTCCAGCGGACGGCCTGCAGGACACCGTCGGGTTCCGCGGCGGCACCGGCAGGGAGGTCAGCCAGCACGTCGAGCACGATCCGGCGGATCTCCGGCGCCAGTGGGCGGTCGAGGTCGCGACCGAGCGGGGGGACCGGCCGGTCGCGCTCGTCCCTCGTACCCACCAGCCCCGTGGTCCGGCTCGTGGTCAGCCACGTGGTCGCCAACCCGGTCCACTGCCGGGCCGGGTCGAGCCGCCGCCACGCGTCGGAGGCCGGCGTCGGCAACCAGAGCTCGTCGAAGTCGCTGCTCGGCGCCACCAGGCCGGCGGCGTACGCGAGGTCGGCGATCAGCGCGGACCCGGCCTCGTCGAGATGGAGCAACTGGGGCAGACGGCGGAGGTCGCGGACGCCGAGCCCGCCCGTGCGCAGGACCGTCGGCGGCTCGTCCTCCCATGCGTCGAGAAGTGCCTCGATGCGACGCACGGTCTCGAACGCGCCTGCACCCGCGGTGCGGTCGACGGTCAGGGGGTCACGCTGGTGCGTGATCTCAGGGGTGGGTGGATCGGTGGTGATCGCCGGGTGGATGACCCCGCCTCGCAGGTGCAGGCCGATCTCGCGCGGGAGGACGACGGTGGCATCGTCGACGGGCACGAGCAGGCCGAGCGCCAGCAGGTGCTCGACGGGGGTGCGGGCGGACGAGCGGTCGACATCGCGACGGGCATCGTCCACCGTGCCGGTGGGCGGGCCGCTGGCCAGGGTGCGTAGCGCGGCGACCGGGTCGGTACCGAGGTCCGCCAGCAGGGTGTCGAGGTCGTCGGTGAGCGCCCTCGCGATGGCATCGGCGTCTGCCGCGGGATCGCCGGTGGTGAGTAGCCCGAGGTCGGCGGCAATGCGGGCCAGCCGCGCGG
>Ga0256866_1000131_pt1 | contig 13834 bp, 13 predicted proteins | sample RVTome_16_FD_187338 | JGI IMG/M metagenome (GOLD analysis project Ga0256866, IMG submission 187338) | Soil microbial communities from uranium-contaminated site in the Upper Colorado River Basin, Wyoming, United States - RVT152D67 HiSeq ...
AGTCGGGCCCCGCCGGAGCCTCTGACGGGCAATGTCTTCGCTCCTAGGTTCATGTGGCCCCGGGATGCGGACGCTTCGACGACGAAGCCGGGAAGGACGGCGGCACCCGCCGCCCGGAGACGGGCGAGCGAGGCAGCCTTGCCGCCGACCCGCAACGGGTCGCAACTCGACGGATCGTCGAGGTTCGTTATCAATGCACTAATGGCCCGTCGCCCAATTTGAACGACAGACCATCAGGTGACCGAGATGATCTCGTGGCTGGCGTAGGAGGAGACCATCTCGATACCGGTGTCGGTGATGTAGAGCATCTCTTCGAGACGAACACCATGGTCATGCAGTTTGCCGTGTTGCGTCTCCAAGGCGAAGGTCATGCCCGGCTCGATGTCCACAGGGTGGTCGAGGGACCAGATCCTGGATATCACCGGCGGGTCGTACTGAGCCAGACCGAGACCGTGGCCCCAGAAGTTGGCCGCAGCCTGGTCTTCTTCTTCGTATCCCCATACCTCCTTCGCCGAAGGCCACTTGGAGGCGACATCGGCGGTGGTCACGCCAGGTCCGGTGGCTTCGATGGAGTCCCACAGCCACTTGTGGGCCAGGTCGTAGGTCTCCTTGTGCTCGTCGGTGGGCTGGCCGCCGACGCAGTAGGTGCGGTAGACACACGACTTGAACCCGTTCCAGGTGAGTGCGGCGAGGTCGATGATGACCAATTCGCCGGGGCGGATCATCCGGTCGCTGAAGTTGCGCCAGTTGGGCCAGGCGTTGGGACCCGAGGACACGATGACATCCTCGACGTCTTCCATGCCCGGGATGGAGTAGAGCTTCTCGAAGCCGAACGCGGCCACCTCGTTCTCGGTCAACCCCGGCTTGATGAAGTTGGTGATCTCATAGTGGACGTAGTCGCAGATAGCGCCGACGATGGAGAACGCCTTGATCTCGTCCGGGCTCTTGATTGCCCGGGCCTCCATCATCGGGCTCATCCCGTCGGTCCAGGCGATGCCACGCTTTTCGAACTCACGGATCAGGTTGATGTCGATGAAATCGACGCCGAGGGGCTCGTCTTTGACCCCGGCTTCCTCCAGGTCGTTCATGAGGGCGTTGACAAATTTGTTTACCTGCTGGTCGGCGGCGGGGCCCACTGCACCTTTTATCCAGGCGTAGGAGTAGCGAATGTTCTCCTTGGGGATCCACGGGTTGTGTACCTCGAGATGGAATCCGATGTCACCCTGCTCGTAGACGATGGGCTTCTTGCCCCGCGGGAGAACCACGTAGCGCAGACCGGGCTTGAGCCGGTTCCAACCCGGAGTCAAAGTGGACGAGACATAGCGCATGTTCTCGTCGTAGAACAACAACATGGCACCCAGACCGTGACGCTCCATGGCCTCGTGGGCGCGCTTGAGTCTCCATTCCCGGACGTTGGCCCAGTTGATCCCTTCTTTCCAGTCGGTGCTCAGCGTGAAGAATGCTTCTCTCATCTGACTCAGGTATCTCCTACTTGGTTGGTGATTCAGTCGACCTTATCGGGGAGGATCGCCCGGACGATGTTGAGGAACTCGTCGTCGTCGAGAAGACCTTTCTTGGCCAGCGACTTCCCTTTCACTTCTGCGAGGATCGCCTCCAACTCCTTGGTCTCAGCGTCGAAGATGCCATGCCGGCCCAGCCAAATCGCCACTGAATCGAGACCCGAGCCCTTGCCCAGCACGATTTCGGGACCGGATTGCCCGACCAGCTCGGGCCGGAATGGGAACGGCTCGAGGAGCTCGTCGCCGACATTGTTCACCCAGGTGGCAATGATCCCCGACTCCACGTCGTAGAGCCGGTTGCCCGTCACGGGACGATTGGAGGGCTGGGAAACCCCGGACAGCTCTGCAACCAGCCTGGCGATCCCGGTGAACCGCTCGGTCCTGATCCCGGTGTCGATCCCGTACATGGTGAGTAGTGCCAAGACAGTCTCCTCGGTGGGTGCATTGCCAGCGCGTTCCCCTATCCCGCTGACGGTGGTGTGGATCACCGACGCTCCCTCGGCCACGGCCAGGATGCTGTTGGCCACGCCCATCCCGAAGTCCATGTGGAAGTGAGTCTCCAACGGGACGTTGAGTCGTTCTTTCACCCGTTGGGTGTAATACCGGATGGCGTGGGGTGACGTGACCCCGAAGGTGTCGACCAGAGCGATGTTGTCGACATGCCCGTTGGTAGCAACCTCCTCGAGGTCATCGAGGAGCTGGGTCATCGTGCTCCGTGTGGCGTCGATGGGAAAGAACGTCACCTTGAGACCGTTCTCGTGGGCATACCTGGTGGCTTCCACCGATGCCTCGATCGCCTTTTCGACGGGCCACTTGTAGGCCTTCTCGATGAGGTGATGGCTGGCTGGCACCTCCATCACAACTCCGCTAACACCACAATCGAGAGCCAGCTCTACATCCGGCACCATGCACCGACTGAAGGCATAGATCTCGGTGGGAAGACCGGCCGCGACCATCCGATCGATCGCTTCCTTGTCCGAAGGGGAGACGGCAGGAAGACCAGCTTCGATGCGATGGATCCCTGCTTCGGCCAGCGCCTCGGCGATTTGGACCTTTTCGTCGGCGGTGAACTCGACTCCAGCCTGTTGCTCACCGTCACGGAGCGTCACATCGTGGATGGTGACCTCGTCGGGGAATGAAAAGCTCTCGGTCACCTCCGGGAGATAGTTCCACGGGCTAGAGAACCATTGATCAGTCTTCCAGGGCTCGGCGGTCATGCCACTCCATCTCTCTTCGACAGACTGATCCTACATCATATACGATCTGCTCGATGCCTGTCGCGACACCTGGAAACGCACCGAGATGACCCCGAAGACGTTGTGGGTAGGCGGCTACGGCCCGGAGCAGAGCTCTCACGGCGAAGGTCTGAGCGCGTTCCGTGAATACGTTGTCACTGCCACCTCAGGTGACTTCGAGGTCGAGGTCACCTGGAACATCATGGATGAAGGCAGGCCCAACACAGACCTCTTCGATCTCGTGGAGTCAGGTCGGATGTTCCTCTGCTATTTCTCGTCCAGCTATCTCGGGGATCGAGTCGTGGAGTTGAACGTCCTGGAGACACCATTCCTCTTCGACGATCTCGACATGGCGCATCGAGCCTTGGACGGGAACCTTGGACACAGCTTGAGAAACGCCGTGCGATCAAAGACACCGTTTGAAGTGCTGGGCTTTTGGGACAACGGTTTCCGGCACATGACCAATCTCAAGCACCCGATCAATACACCCGACGACTGTCGGGGACTCTCAGTCCGCATGCAGCCGAACACCATTCACGAAGCCCTCATCAGGGCATGGGGGGCCATCCCGGTGGCGGTCGAGCTCAGTGAAGCAATTCAGCTGATCGTGTCGCGCAGTGTGGATGCACAGGAGAACCCACTGGCGAACACGGTGGCCTATGGGGTGGACAAGGTGCATCCCTTCGTGACCATGACCGGCCACCTGTACGGCGCCCGTGGGCTGTTTGCCAACCGAGCAGCCTACGAGGCAATGGCCGATGACCTCCGCGCAGTGGTAGACGAGGCCGTGGCGAGAGCCGTCGCGGTGCAGCGGAACTCTGCGGCGAAATTGGAGGAGACTCTCCGCCGCCACATGGAGATCGACGGCATCGAATTCGTCGATCTCAGCGATGCCGAGAAGAGCGCGTTCCGGGAAGCCTCCCTACCGGCCATCGAGTTGGCAGTCCAATCGGTCCCTGGCGACATCCAGGAGCTCGTGACCCGATGAGCTCGAATCGCCAACGGATTGCGATCGTGACCGGGGCGGCCACCGGAATTGGCGAAGCGACAGCATCCGCCTTCACCGATGCGGGATACGCCGTCTTCGTCGTCGATATCGACGACGACCGGGGACGGGCAATAGCTGAGCAGAATTCGGGATCGAAGTTCGTGCACTGCGACCTCACCTCGGAATCGTCTGTGGCGAATGCAGTGACCACCATCTCCGAGGATGTGGATCATGTCGACGTCCTCGTCAACAACGCCGGCGGTTTTGGCGAAGCCAAAGGGATCGAGGACACGACTCTGCAGGAATGGCGGGAGCTCATCGATTCCAACCTGACGTCGGTATTCCTCATGACCCGTGCGGTGTTGCCCTTGCTGCGCCGGGCGGAAGAAGGGCGCATCGTCAACTTGGGCTCCTTGGCGGGACAGACTGCGGGCTGGCAGACTGCACCGCCCTATGTGGCGGCCAAAGGCGGTGTTCACGCCTTGACCCGTGCCCTGGCCACCGAGCTGGCACCAAGCGGTATCACGGTGAACGCCCTTGCTCCTTCGGCTGTCCTCACCGACAGGATCAGACGTCTCCGTGACGACGCTGCCCTCGAGGCCAGTGTGGCCGCAATCCCGATGGGTCGTTACCAGACACCCGAAGAGGTCGCGGTCTGGATCGTCTTCCTGGCCTCCCCCGGGGCAGGCTTCATGACCGGTCAGACCGTCTCGGTCAACGGCGGTAGGTTCATGACATGACCGAACTGGCTCGGCTGATCAAGTTCGACGAAGCGAAGCCGGTGTCTCGTGGGGAGGGCATGGAAAGCATCAGGCTGACCCCGACGCCCCTGGAGGGTCAGGAATTCACCATGGGCGTCACCACTTTTCCTCCGGGCACCAGCATCCGTCTCCACAGTCACAACACGATCGAACAGGTCACCGTGCTCGAAGGCGAGGGAATCGCCGTCATCAACGGCGAGGAGACCGCGGCCCGACCCTTTGACACGACCCAGATCCCGCCGGGTGAGTTCCACCGATTCATCAACACGGGCTCGACCATCATGAGGATTCTCTGGGTCTATGGGAGCACCCATGTGACCCGCACCTTTGCCGACACCGGCGAGACCGTCGAGCAATTCGACCACTGACGTGCGATTCCAGCTCGACCGACTCCATGCCTTCATTGTCGATGTGCTTGTGCATCTCGACGTGCTTCCGGACCACGCCGATGTGACCGCTGCCCGGCTCCTCGAGGCCGATCTCAAAGGTCGGACCGGTCACGGGATCATCCGGGTGCCGCAGTATGTGACACGCATCGAGGCAGGGGGCATCAACCTGCGGCCGTCGATAGAGAAGACCCGCTCTACGCCGGTGAGCTGTCTCATCGACGGTGACAATGGTCTCGGTCAGGTGGTGATGACCATCGCCACCAAGGCCGCCATCGAGAAGGCGAAAGAGAGTGGGATGTCCTGGGTGGGGACGGTCCGCTCCAATCATGCCGGCGCTGCCGGTGTCTACACGAACATGGCCATGAAGCAGGACTTGATCGCCATCTACATGGCGGTGGCCAGCGCCAACGTCATGCCACCCTGGGGCGGCCGCGAGCGTCTTCTCGGCACCAATCCGATCTCGATCGGCATACCCGCCGGGAACGAGCCGGGATTCCTGCTCGACATTGCGACGACCGTGACATCCCACGGAACGATCAAGGTCGTGGCGCAGAGAGGCGAATCGATGCCGGAGGGATGGGTGATCGACCTGGAAGGCAACCCCATCACCGATCCGCACAAGGCCAACGACGGCTTTCTGATGCCCATCGGGGGATACAAGGGTGCCGGTCTCAATATGGCGATCGGTCTGCTCGCCGGGGTGCTCAACGAAGCGGCCTTTGGAACAGATGTGATCGACCACCGCGCCGTGCCTGACCAGCCGGCGAATACCGGGCAGGCGATATTTGTGATCCGTCCTGACTTGTTCCGTGATCTCGATGAGTTCAAAACCGTCATCGATCGTCAGCTCGGTGACATGCGGGGCGCCGGGAGACCCGGCGACGTCCACATCCCCGGCGACGGTGCGGCAAGGCTCGAGGAGGAGCAACGCCGCGACGGTATCTCGATCCCCGAGATGCTCTTAGGTCAGCTTCGCGATCTGGCCGGCAGGTTCGATCTCGACGACCGGCTATCGGTCTAGCCGACTCTTCTGGGTTGTGCAGAAGGCAGGGTCGCGTTGTCCCTACCCATGTCAGAGCTAAATGGCGTCGCGGGGGTCGTGGGTGACCACTTCGATCATGAAGCCGTGAGGATCGAGAAAGAAGGTGGCATAGCAGTGAGGCCCATATCGGGGGAACGGCTTCGGTGCGCGAACAATCTTGTCACCGCGGTCACTGGCCCAGTCGTGGACACGGTGGACGTCGACACGGGTCGGAACCAGAAATGCGATGTGCTGTAGTCCGACGTCGTGTCGCGAGTACTCCCGTTGCTCCTTAGCGGGGTATAAGAACAATTGGGAGCCCTGAAAGTCTTCCGGACAGTACCCGTTGCCGAAACATGGCTGGAAGCCGACCATTGGCATCAGTTCGTCGTAATAAAGCTTGGCGCTGTCGACATCCGGAACGCCAAGTCCGAGGTGTTCGATGGGCACCATCTCTCCCTGTGCTCGGATGGTTGAGGTGTTGGCGAGCCCGTCCCGGGTCTCGAGGGGCACAGTAGCGAGCATTTCCGGGGCCGACCTGGCCGCGGTGGCCTCACCGATTGTGCACTCATATCTCGAGGAGCCGGTTGGAGTTGCCGACGAGAATCGCCACTTTCTCTGAATCCTCGAGCTCGTCGAGTCCCCGCACCCAGTTGACGGGGTCGTGGAGGAACATCGGGGCCGGGTAGTCGGTGCCGAGCACGACGCGTTCGATGCCGACGGTGTCTACGAGGAATCTGAGCACCGGACCGCTGTAGGTACAGCAGTCGTAGTAGAAGCGGTCGAGGTATTCGCTGGGAGGCATCTGGTGGTTGAACCCGTCGTTTGGCCCAAAAGGTGGGTTCATCCCGCCGTCGAAGTCGCCGGGTAGTGCACCCGCCACCTTGTCCAGCCGGGCAATGCCGTATGGCACAAAGCCGCCGCCGTGGGCGAGCAGTATCCGCAGGTCAGGGTATCGATCGAGGACACCACCAAACACGAGGGTGGCGTAGAGGAGTGTTCTCTCAGTGAGGTTGCCCACCGCGTTGGGCAGCTTGTATCGAGGATTACGTGCTGTCGTGATGGTCTCCCCACCCTGGTGGAAGAAGAGCAATGCGCCCAGATCCTCAGCGGCTGCGAAGAAGGGGATGAAGCGGGGATCGTCGTAGGTGGTCCCGGCGACGTGGTCGTTGAGGATCGCACCTTTGAAGCCGAGATCACGGATGACCCGCTCCAGCTCGGTGATCGCTTTGGCCGTGTCCTGCATTGGAACCATGCCGAGACCGAGGAAACGATCCGGATGTGTCGTGATCAGGTCGTGGATCTCGGAATTGCACTCCCGGTGGATCCGCTCGGTGACATCGACGGAGTTCTCGTACTGATAGAAACCGATGGAAGGCGTGACCAACTGCATGTCCACGCCGAGCCTCTCCATCTCGGCGAGACGGTCGTCGATCGAATTGGCGAAACCGCCATGATGAAGCTCCCCTGCTCTGGCATCCAGCCCATACCAGTAACCACGGTTCGCGACCGCCACCTTGTATCGCTCCGGGGTGACATGGGCGTGGCAGTCGACAACGGGCATGGGGTGGTTCCTCCTCTGATTCGGGCCCTCCTGGGTGCACCCGATCTCATAGGCTGCATCATACATTCTGCCGAATCCGCCCGGAGTGGCGGACGAAAAAGGAGTCGACATTGCAGATGAAGGAGCGTTTGTCAGCCGGGGAGCGGCTCAATGTGTTCGCGGTGGGGCGGATGTTCCATCCCAACGTCGTCCACTACCTGGGGTCGACCGGCGAATTCGATGGCCTGTGGATCGACGTCGAACACGCCGGGTTCACGGTCGCTGAGATCGAGTCGGCGGTGACCGCAGGTCGTGTCTATGGATTGGAGAGCTTCGCCCGCGTGCCGCCCACCGACTATGCGATCGTCACCCGCTGTCTGGAGAGCGGTGTCTCGGGAGTCATGGCGGCGCAGATCGGGTCGGCGGTGCAGGCGGAGGAGTTCGTGTCATGGGCGAAGTTCCATCCAAGAGGCAGGAGGGGCCTCAATCCGCTGGGTCACGACGGCCGTTTCGGCACCGACCCGCTCAGCGATTTCACGGCGAGGTCCAACCGGGACAGCTTCGTTGCCATTCAGATCGAGACCACCGGCGCTGTGGAGGAGGTAGACGACATAGCCTCGATCGATGGAGTCGATCTGCTCTTTATCGGGCCTTCCGATCTAAGTCAGGCCCTTGGTGTCGTCGGTGACTTCACTCACCCGAGTTGTCTCGAGGCGATCGATCGCGTTGCCGCCGCCTCGGTGGAGCACGGGAAGCGTTGGGGGGCGGTGACCCCGAATCCGGAATACGCCGCTCTGCTCATCGAGAAGGGGTGCACTCTGGTTTCGGCGGTGAATGACGTGAAGCTCGTCTCGGCGGGGTTCGCCGCGATGCGTGCTTCGTTTGCCGACGTTTGGTGACAGTCAGTTTTACCTTGCGTCCAACTCTCCGGAAGCAAGCGGCAGATTTACGTGGCTGTACTGGATCTCAAACGCGGCATCGACGTCGTTGGCGTCGAAAGCCGCGAGAAGGGCGTAGTGGTCGGCAACGGCGCGTTGGCGTATCTCGGGGTGGAGTCGTTGCGCCTGGGCGACGAACACACCACCCGCGCTCTCCAACGCCTCGAGGATGCTGGCGAGACGAAGGGTGGCCGTGGCGTTGTGGAAGATGCAATGGAAGTCCCGGTTCTTCTGGACCCACGTCCCGATGTCGTCCTCTCCGTCCAACTGCTCCGACAGGTCCTTGGCCATTGCCAGCTCCCGACTGGAGATGTTGGTCATGGCTCGCTGCAGCGCGAGTCTTTCGAGTCCCCTGCGAATCTCGACGATCTCCTCCATCTCGTTCCAATCAGGTGTGCGCACGGTCCCGATCTTGTGGCTGTCCAGTGAGATCAGTCCTTCGCTGGCCAGATCCCTCATCGCCTCCCGCACCGGCGTGGTACTCACATCGAGTTGGGCGGCGATCTCGGTCTGTACCAGTCGGGTGTTCCCGGGAAGGTCTCCCCGCAAGATCGCCGATCTCAGGCTCTCGCGGACCAGGTCGACCGCAGTGACCCGACGTGCGTTCGAAGCGGCTATGAGCCTGAGGGGTTCGTCACCATTCATTGTGACCTTTCGGCAACGTTCGTCGGGCGAATCAAAGATCCGACGGTTGCTCTGTAGCGAGGGTTCTGTACTATACCGACTATAGACGACAGGGTGCGATTCATCCCCTGATCGTCTGCAATCCGGTTAGGAGGAGAGGATCGTCAGGTACGCCAAGGGCCCGTTTGCGGTCGATTGGGAAGACCGGTATGACTTCTCCGAGTTGCGGTCACAACGGGTCCAAAACACCACCCAGGCTCTCCGGGATTCGGAGGCCGACATGCTTTTGGTGTGGAAGGATGAGAACGTCCGTTATCTGACCGGTCTCCGCGCCCAACTGATCGCCGGCAAAACCACATCGCTCAACGGGGCCTTCCTCACGGTAGGAGAACCGCCCGTCCTCCTCGGCTCGGGGGGTGAGATCGACAAGGCGAAATTCGGGATGAGCTGGATCGGGGAGGCCCACGCAGTTCCCATCATGGAACAACGCGAACTCGTCGACGGATTCGTCACGGACATACTCACCCCACTGTTGGCCGAGCGCGGTCTCGAGTCGGGTCGTCTCGCCGTCGACCAGGCCAACATCTCGTTCATCCAATCGCTGCAGACCCATCTCCCCGACCTCGAGATGGTCGACGGGGATACTGTCATGCAGCAGGCTCGCTGGATCAAGACCGACCTCGAGGTCGCCGTCATCGAGGAAGCGTGCGCCATCGGCGACTCTGTCACCCAACGCGCCCTTGACGAGACCAGGGCCGGCCGACGTGAGCTCGAGGTAGCAGCCGACGCCATGCAGACTCTCTTTCGTCTTGGCGGCGAGATGGCGCATGTGATTACTCCATTCGTCGCTTCGGGGGAGCACATGTCGCCTCCCCATCGTCTGGCGACCGACAAGATCATCAGGAACCAGGATCTCTGTTTCATCGACATCGGGGCCATGTGGAACGGGTATTTCGCCGACATTGGCCGGACCACCATCGTGGGGCGGCCCACCCAGGATCAGAAGAAGATCTATACCGCCGTTTACGAGGGTCTCATGGCCGGTATTGAGAAGATGCGTCCGGGTTTCACCAACCGGGACTGCGCCGACGCCATCATCGACAAGATCGGGGATCACGGTCTGGACGATCATCTGTTCAGTCTGTTCATCGGTCATGGCATCGGCATGGGAGCCAACGAGCCGCCTTACATCGGTGAGACTCTGCCGGGGGCGACGACCTATGAGTTCCAGCCCAACATGGTGTTCGCCGTCGAGCCTCTGGTTTGGGTTCCAAACGTGAGGGGTGGTGGCGGGGTCCGCATCGAGGACATGGTCCTGATCACCGACGGCGATCCCCATCTCCTCTCCCGTGTCGAATACGAGGAGCGACTCCTTCTGTGAAGATTTTGGGCGCTCTCAGCGCCCATTTCCTTCACAGAAGGGAATCGGTCCCCTCGATCACTTCCCCGACCCGGAGATGAGCCCGGCGACGACGTATTTCTCCACTCGTGTGTAGATGAGAACAAAGGGGAGCACGGTGAGCAATGTGAACGCCGCCTCACCGGGGAAGTTGGCGATCCCTTCGATGCCCTGCATCAGGTACAGCTCGTAGGGCAGGGTTCGTTTGCCAGGGGTGCTGGTCAGAACCAGCACCAGGGTGAACTCGTTCCATGCCTCCCGGAAGGCGAGGACGCCAATCATGATCATTGACGGCGCGGCCAGCGGGGCCACGATATACCGAAGACGACCCCAGAGACTCGCACCGTCCACATTCGCCGCCTCCTCGATCTCTCTCGGAATCTGCTGGAAGAAGCCCACCATCAGCCAGACCGCCAGAGGTAGCAACATCCCCGTATAGACCACGATGAGCGTCAATCGACTGTCCAGGGCACCGACGGCGACGGCCAGTCGGTAGATGGGGACCATGATGCCGAGGCTGGGCACCAACCGGGGGAGAAGTGTGAACAGCAGGAGCAGGTGCCGTCCCCGGAAATTGAATCGGGCGAAAGCATATGCGGCAGGCACACCGATGGCGATAGTGAGCAGCGTGGTCCCCACCCCGACGATGAGGCTGTTGAGGAACGATGTGATGAAGCTCTGGCTGGTGAGAACCTCGCTGTAGGCGGCGAGACCGGGTGATGAGGGAATCAGACCCGGATCGGCGAACACCTCGGCTCGATCCTTGAAGGAGACCGAGAGGGTTACCAGGAACGGAGTCAGGGTCCACACCACCAGCCCGATGAGGGGGATCGAGATCAGGATGTTGCGGATCAGCCTGCGCACCCGACCGCCGACGGTTCCCGGCTGTTCCGGGGATCCCCCGGTGACGGCGGTCGTGGCCCTGGCCGTGGGTTCGCTGAACGTCTCGTCGTAATCGCGGATGTCGGTCATTGCTCGTATTCGTATCTGCGGCCGATCGCCACATAACCCAGCGTGAGCAGTGCGTTGAGGACCAGGATGAACGTGGCTATCGCCAGCGCCTGGTTGAACTCGAGGTTGCGAAAGGCGACGGTGTACATCTCCATGGCCATGGTCTGTGTGGCTCGCAGTGGGCCGCCCCCGGTGAGGGCGAGCACAACCCCGAGTCCGGTCAAGGTCGAATAGCTGAGCCAGACGGTGCTGATGAGTATCTGGGGCGCGAGGAGCGGGATGGTGATGTGCCGTGCCCTGGTCCAGCCGGTGGCCCCATCGACGAGGCTGGCATCGAGATACGACTTGTCGATGGTCATGAGACCACCGAGGAGGAGAAGGATGGTAAGGGGCAGGTCGGTCCACACCTGGGTGAAGATGACCACCAACATGGCCAGACCCTGGTCTGCCAGCCAGGAAGGCCCGTCGATTCCAAACCAGCTGAGAAATTCGTTGAGCACGCCGAACTGGCTGTTGAAGAGAATGCGGAACATCACCGCCGCGGCGACATTGGAGATGATGTAGGGGGCAACTGTGACCGCACGGAGGAATCGGAGCCTTCCGACCACCCGGAACAGAGCGAATGCGAAGAGCAGCCCGAGGGTTGTGCCAACGATCAGAGATCCGAAGACGAAGATTGCTGTCCGGTTGAACGAGTGCCAGAAGGAGTCCGAGGAGAACATCTCCGTGTAGTTGAGGAACCCGACGAACTCGGGATCAGAGGCGAGCGTCTCTCTGCGGAACAGGCTCTGCCACACGCCGTACAACACCGGGAAGCCGAGGACCGCGGCAACAAGCAGGATGGAGGGCAGACTGAAGAGATAGGGCGTTGCCTTGCTCTGGCCAACAACGAAGTTCTCGTTTCGGCCCGGTTCCTCATCCGGGCGTTGCCACCAGCGCCGTCCCCACCTGCGTCCTCGGGTGGTCTTCGGCGATCTAGTTGCTACTGGTGCGCTCAAGGGGCTGACCGGGGAAGATGGATCGACATTAGGAGAGCTCCCGTCCCGGGCGGGACGGGAGCTCTCATGCGTTCGTTTGGTGCGTCCACGTCGTGCACCAGCCGATGGTTACGAGCCGTCGAGTTGTGGCTGGTATTCCTCCGCCAATTGCTCGGCGGTCTTGTCGGTTCCGACAACGATCTCACCGAACATCTGCTCGAGGATCGCCTCGACCTCTCCTGCGTTGGGCCCGGCGGGAGTTGGAGAACTTCCCAGATATGCCTGCTTCAGCTCGTCGTTGAAGAATGGCCATATCTCCAACAAGTCCGGCGAGTCGATCGCCTCGGTTTGTCGCATGGGCACCGACCCGTTTCCGGCCGCTTCGATGAGGTTGTTGGTCTCGGCGATATAGCGCAGCACCAGCGCCGCCTCGGCTGGATGCTCCGAGCCGGCCACGACTGCCCAGGTGCGAGCTGCCGACAGAGCCACTCCGTCTGCGCCCCCGCCCGACTGAGTGAGCGGCACCGGGGTGAGGTCCCAGTTGTCGGGGTAGTCGAAGTCCGGTGCTTCATTGAAGTCACCGGCGGTTGTGAAACCATCGAGGATCATGCCGGCATTCCGTCCAACAAATGCCCCGCGGGATTCGTCCTCACCCCAGGCGATGGCCTCCGGAGGTAGCAGCCCTTCGTCGGCGGCCTGGATGAACCAGTTGATCGCGTAGATGCCACCCTCGGAAGTCAGATCGGGTACTGCACCGGTGAACGGTGCCCCCGCTGCGGCAAGCACCGTCTTGAGCGTGGTGACGCCCTCACCGGCGACTGCCTGAACGGTGAACGGGATCGCATCCGGCCGGCTTTCCTTCATCGCCCGCAGACCTTCGAGAACCGCGTCCAGCGACTCGAACGGAACGGAAACGCCGGCTTCGGCCAGCCATTCGGGGTCGTAGTAGAGGACGTCGAAGTTGGCGGTCACCGAAAGCCCGTATTTAGTCCCGTCGAGGGTGGTTTCATCCCAGGCGAGGGGGAGTAGTAGGTCATACTGCTCGGGATCCTCTTCCTGCCATGTCGCTGCTATCTCGTCGTGAGACTCGATGAATCCGGCCTCCACGTAGGCCTCGATGAGGAAGGCGTCTTCTGCACCCAGGATGTCAGGAAGTGGCTGCCCGGCGTCGGCCATGAGCTGCCATTGCTGGAAGATGTCGTCATTGGACTGCACGTCATAGGTGACCGCGATACCGGTCTCCTCGGTGAAGCTGGCGAAGTCGTCCGGAGGGATGTAATAGGGACGAGTGACCCACACGAGCAACTCGACACCCTCCATCTCGTCGTCGTCGCCACCGTCAGCCGTGGTGTCGGTACCTCCATCTGCCGCGGTGGTGTCGGTGTCTCCTCCATCGGTGGTGGTGTCTGTGGTGTCGCCATCTCCACAGGCGGCCGCCACCATCGCCAGGGCGAGAAGAAGAACGAGCAAACGGCCGTACCGTTTGCC
>Ga0256866_1000133_pt1 | contig 13760 bp, 15 predicted proteins | sample RVTome_16_FD_187338 | JGI IMG/M metagenome (GOLD analysis project Ga0256866, IMG submission 187338) | Soil microbial communities from uranium-contaminated site in the Upper Colorado River Basin, Wyoming, United States - RVT152D67 HiSeq ...
AGTACAGAGGATCCTCGGCGGGCTCGCGGACCTCGGTATCCCACGTATCTACTTCGGGGTGAACACGGGCCCATTGCTCGACCGCATCGCCGCCCTCGATCCCGACGTCGTGGGCATCGATTGGCGTGTGCCTCTCGACAAGGCACGCACACGGGTCGGTCCGGATGTAACGCTGCAGGGCAACCTCGACCCGGCGGTCTGCCTCGCTCCGTGGCCGGTCGTGGAAGAAAGAGCGTGGGAGGTGCTGCGCGCGGGGGCCGGACACCGGCACATCTTCAATCTCGGTCACGGCGTGCTGCCGGAGACCGATCCCGACGTCCTGGAGAAACTGGTCGAGACCGTTCATTCGTGGAGGCCGTGACCCCCGGAGTGCTCGTGATGGCGTACGGGACGCCGTCATCACTCGACGAGATCGAGGGGTACTACACCGACATCCGCGGAGGAAAGCCTCCGTCCCCTGAGCTCCTCGCGGAGCTGACCGGCCGGTACCGCGAGATCGGAGGCCGGTCGCCGTTGCTCGAGATAACGCGGGCGCAGGCGGCCGGGATCGCCGAGCGGCTCGGCATCAAGACCTACGTGGGACAGAAACACGCGCGGCCTTTCATCAGAGATGCCATCGGCCAGATCGTCGCGGAGGAGATCGACATCGTCGCGGGGCTGGTGCTGGCTCCGCACTATTCCTACATGAGCGTAGGTGACTACGAGCGTAGAGCGCGTGAAGGATTCGCCGCCGCGTCGTGGCACGGTCAGTTCAAGATGATCGACAGCTGGCACCTCGAAGACGGGTTCATCGAGCTGTTGGCCCGAAGGGTTAACGAAGCCCTTGGGCGCTTGAGCGACACCGCTCGAGAAGCAGCGACCGTCCTATTCACGGCGCACAGCCTGCCTCAGCGAGTCGTGGAGCTCGGCGATCCTTACCCGAAACAACTGCAGGAGACGGCCGACGCGGTAGCTGCGGTAGCAGGGCTCGACCGCTGGCAGATCGCGTGGCAGAGCGAGGGACGGTCGTCCGTTAAGTGGATCGGTCCCGACATCCTCGAGGTGATGGTCGAGCTGGCCGCACATAACGCCTCCGGGATAGTGATCTGTCCCTGCGGTTTCGTTGCCGACCATCTCGAGGTCCTCTACGACGTCGATATCGAGGCCCAGGCACTTGCTGAGGAGCTCGAGGTCGAGCTCATACGCACGCGTTCTCCCAACGACGACCCGATGTTCCTCGACGTCCTCGCGAGCGTCGTGGCGCGCGCCGTGGCGCCGTAGCGATGGCAACTGTCATCGTTGTCGGCGGCGGAATAACGGGTCTCACGTCCGCCTATCTCCTTCAGAAGGAAGGACACGAAGTCGTCCTGCTGGAGGCCGGGCCCAGAACCGGCGGGAAGATCCGCAGCGAGCGGTTCCATGGGGTGAACATCGAGGCCGGCGCCGACGCGTTCTTGCCGCGAGACACCGGCCCGCTCGACATCGCCAATGAGGTAGGGCTCGGAGATCGACTGATCGAACCCGCCGTTTTCGGCGCCTATATCTACAGCGACGGCGCGCTCCGCCGACTGCCGCCGGGATCGAGCTACGGCTTGCCTCGTTCCCCCGTCGCGGCCTTCAAGGCAGGCCTCTTGTCACCCCTAGGGACGGCGCGCGCGCTATCGGAACGTGTGCTCGGGCGTCGCTTACGGGGGCCCGACGTGTCGATAGGTGAGTTCGTGCGCTCTCGCTTCGGCGTCGAAGTCTTGGAACGTCTCGTCGATCCGTTGTTGGCGGGGACGAGAGCTGGTCATCCGGAACAGATCAGTCTTGCGGCCGGGGCCCGTGAGATCGACGCTCTCGCTCGCACGAACGGGAGCGTGTCACGAGCGTTGCGCGCTTCGAGCGACGAGATCGGTGCGGGCTCGGTGCGGTTCGTATCCATCGCCGGGGGCCTGCAACGCCTCTGTGAAGCGCTCCAAGGAAAGCTCGACGACGTCCATCTCGATTCGCCCGTCGACGCGCTCGAACGTGTTGGCTCGAGATATCTCGTTAGCGCGAGCGGATCGGCGTTCGAGGCAGATCGTGTGGTGATCACGGCCCCCGCCTTCACCGCCGCCCGCCTCGTGCGCAGCTTCAACGATGTGGCCGCCGAGGACCTCGATTCGATCCGTTACGTCTCAAGCGCTCTCGTCGCGCTGGCTTACCCGGAGGGAGCGTTCGATCCGCCGGTCGACGGGAGCGGCGTGTTGATCCCCAGTCGCGAGGGACTATTCGTCACCGGCATCACCTGGTACTCCTCGAAATGGCCGGCGGCGAAGCCCACCGACGGATCGCTGATCTTTCGCTGTTTCGTCGGCCGAACCAGCGCGGACGAGGAGATCGGCTGGGCCGATGACGAGCTGATCGCCCGCGTGGTGGCAGACGTCGGGTCCATCCTCTCGATCGACGTCGAGCCGATCGATGGGGCGGTGTTCCATTGGGACCGCGCGATGCCGATCTACGAGGTCGGCCATCTGGAACGGGTCGCCCGGATCAGAGCTGCTCTGCCTCCCGCTATCGCCCTCGCGGGCGCTGCCTTCGACGGCACCGGGATCCCCGACTGCATGCGTTCTGCGGCCGGCGCAGCGACGTTAGTCTCTGGTACGTGACCGAAGAAGCGATATTTGCGTCGTACCCGACCTACCGGGCCATCCCCGAGAAGCTCGCCACAATCGACCGCGACGTTGCCGCGAAAGAGGTGCGTCAGGTCCTCGATGACTTCTCCGATGTAGAGGTCCGAGGGATCTACTCGACGGCGGGTTTCAGCGCAGAGACCGACCTGATGTTCTGGTTCGTGTCCCCTTCGGTCGACCGCATCCAAGACCTAACCGTTGCGCTGCGGCGTACCCAGCTGGGCCGGTCCATCGAACAAACGCATGCTTTCCTCGGATTGGTCAGAGCGGCCGAATTCGCGCCCGACCACCGGCCGGCCTTCGTCCAGGGGAAGCCACCCAAGAAGTACGCGTGCGTCTACCCATTCGTCCGTACTCCCGAGTGGTACCTGCTGGATCCTGAAGAGCGGGCGAAGCACCTCAGCTCGCACGGACGGCTCGGTCGTGAGTACCCCGATGTCGAGCCGAACACGACGAGCGCCTTCGGGATGGGCGATTACGAATGGATCCTCGCCTTCGAGGCGGACTCGCTCGGTCGCCTCGTAGATCTCATCCGTCATCTGCGAGCCAACGAATCCCGGCTCTACGTCAAGGAAGAGACGCCGTTCATCACCGGGATCCGCAAGGACCTCGAGGACGTTCTCCAGGATCTGCCTTTCTAGTGACGCGCGGTTCGGGTTCCTTCGCCGCTCGCACCAAGTTGGAGACACCTGCAGGGACACTCGACTATTTCCGGTTGGCTTCATTGGAAGACGCGGGCTTGGCCCGGCTCGAGATGATCCCCATGACGGTCAAGGTCCTGCTCGAGAACCTGCTGCGTTTGGCGGGGACCGAACATGCGGACGAGGACGACGTAAGCCTCCTGGCCGGATGGGGTCAGAAACCGCTGGACGAACGCGAGTTCGCGTTCGCGCCATCACGCGTCTTACTGCAGGACTTCACCGGCGTCCCTGCGGTAGTCGATCTGGCGGCGATGCGCTCCGCGATCGACCGGGCCGGGGGGGACCCTGCCAAGGTCGATCCCCAGGTCCCCGTCGATCTCGTCATCGATCACTCCGTGCAAGTCGACGCGTTCGCCAGCGATCGTGCATTCGGGATCAACGTCGAGCGTGAGTACGAACGCAACCACGAGCGCTACGCCCTGTTGCGATGGGCACAACAAGCTTTCGCGGGGTTCAGCGTGGTCCCTCCGGGCATGGGGATCGTCCATCAGGTGAACCTCGAGCATCTCGCTCGCGTGGTCCAGACACTCGACATCGACGGGACGAAGATCGCCGTGCCCGACACCCTCGTCGGGACCGACTCGCACACGCCTATGGTGAACGGATTGAGTGTGCTCGGGTGGGGCGTCGGGGGCATAGAAGCCGAAGCTGCGATGCTGGGACAACCGATCCCGATGATCACTCCGAAGGTTGTCGGCTTCCGCATGGTCGGATCGCTTCCTACGGGTGTGACCGCGACCGATCTCGTACTAACCGTAACGGAGATGCTGCGGAACCACGGGGTGGTCGGGAAGTTCGTGGAGTTCTACGGCCACGGTCTTTCGAACCTCGCCGTGGCCGACCGGGCGACGCTGTCCAACATGTCGCCGGAGTTCGGGGCGACCGCGTCTCTGTGGCCGGTCGACGACCAAACTCTGAGGTACCTGACGCTGACCGGCCGTGACAAGAGCCTCGTCGATCTCGTCGAGCGGTACGCGAAGGAGCAAGGCATGTTCCGTACCGACGACACGCCCGATCCCGAATTCACGGAAACCCTGGAGTTGGAGCTGTCGACGGTGGAGCCCAGTCTCGCCGGCCCCCGCCGGCCCCAGGATCGAGTGGGGCTGCCGGGAGTGTGGAAGAGCTTCACCGAAGTGTTCGGAGAAAAGGGCGCCACCGAGGCGAATGACGGGATCAGGATCGACGTCACTCGCATGGTCAACGAAGGTGGTAACCCGACCGACCAGCAAGACCACGACCACGTCGAAGTCGGGGAGACCGACCTTCAGGAGGACTTCCATCTCCGCACCGGAGCCGTTGTGATCGCAGCAATCACGAGTTGCACCAACACGTCCAACCCATCCGTGATGTTGGGGGCCGCGTTACTGGCCAAGAAAGCGGTCGAGCGCGGGTTGAGGAGCAAGCCGTGGGTCAAGACCTCGATGGCCCCGGGGTCGCGGGTCGTGAAGGGCTATCTCGAGGGGGCGGAGCTGATGCCCTACCTCGAGGAGCTGGGGTTCCACATAGTCGGTTATGGATGCACCACCTGCATCGGCAACTCCGGCCCCCTGCCCGAGCCGATCGCGCACGCCATAGACGAGCACGATCTCGCGGTCGTATCGGTCCTTTCCGGCAACCGCAACTTCGAGGGCCGCATCCACCCTCAAGTGAAGGCGAGCTATCTCGGATCGCCCCCACTGGTCGTGGCTTATGCCCTTGCCGGCACGGCGAACATCGATCTCACAAAGGATCCGCTCGGGACGGACAAGAACGGAGATCCCGTCTATCTGCGCGATCTGTGGCCCGGCCCGGAAGAGATCGTCGATGCCATGACATCCGTGCGCTCGGAGCTGTTCACGGACGAATACGCGCGGGTCTACGAAGGAACCGACGATTGGAAGCAGCTCCCGTCGCCCACCGGGCAGCTCTTCGACTGGGATCCGGGATCGACATATGTGCGGGAGCCTTCGTTCTTCACCGACATCGGAACCGAGCCGCCGCCTCTCGCCGACGTCTCCGGAGCACGGGTGCTCGTGAAGGTCGGTGACTCGGTTACGACGGACCACATCTCCCCCGCCGGCGCGATCCCGGCGAAGTCACCCGCGGGGAGATACCTCGTCGAACAAGGGGTCGAGATACGAGACTTCAACAGCTACGGCTCCCGGCGCGGGAACCACGAAGTCATGATCCGCGGGACGTTCGGAAGCATCCGCCTGCGCAACGAGCTGGCATCGAAGGAGGGCAGCTTCACCCGCCACATCCCGAGCAACGAAGAGATGCCGATCTTCGATGCCGTAGAGCGCTATGCGGGCGAGGACGTTCCGTTGATCGTTCTCGCCGGCAAGGAATACGGATCGGGCAGCTCGAGGGATTGGGCTGCAAAGGGGCCGCGCCTCCAAGGTGTTAAGGCCGTGATCGCGGAGACCTACGAACGCATCCACCGGAGCAACTTGGTGGGGATGGGTGTGCTGCCCCTGCAATTCATCAACAATGAGAATGCCGAGACGCTTGGGCTCGACGGGACGGAAACGTTCGACATCGTCGGGGTCACAGAGGGTTTAGAGCCCCACGCGGAGTTGCGAGTCGCCGCGCACCGCGACGATGGATCCGATATCGAGTTCTCCGTGGAATGCCGCATCGACTCGGACGTCGAGCTCGACTACTACAGACATGGCGGGGTGCTCCAACTCGTTCTCCGCCGCATGCTGGCCGATCGCTAGGTCCACGCCCGCACCGCTCGAGCTCTCGCCGGTTCAGGCGCGGCGCGTCGCGGTTCAGAGCCAACTCCTCGCCGGTCCTCGCTTCCCTGCTACGGCCGACGGGATCTTCGAGGTCGCCAAGCACATCGGCTGTTTCCAGATCGACCCCATATCTGTGGTCGCACGTACTCACCTGCTCGTCCCATTCAGTCGCGTCGGGTCGTACGACGTCTCAGAGATGGACAGGCTCTTGTGGGACGAGAAGCGGCTGTTCCATTACTGGGCTCATGCCGCGTCACTTGTTCCGACCGAACAATTCCCCATCCACCGGGTCCTCATGCGCCGTTACGCGCGCGGCGCTGGGACTTGGGCGACGAGGCTCAAGGTGTGGGCCGACGAGAACCCGCGGCTTCGCCGCCACGTGCTGCTGCAGCTCCGCAAGAGGGGTCCACTTAGGACCCGGGATTTCGTGGACCACTCTCATCGTGGTTACCCCTCCTCGGGAGGTTGGAACGAGGGTCGGAACGTCGACCGGATGCTCGACTACCTGTGGACGACCGGCGTCGTCGCGATCGTCGGGCGCGAGGGTGGACTGCGCATCTGGGATCTGGCCGAACGGTGGTTCCCGGACTGGACCCCCCGGGAGCCGATACGCGAACGGGAAGCGACTCGTCGGTCGGCACTGATCGCCCTGCGAGCGCTAGGTATCGCGACCCCACAACAGGTCAACAAGCACTTCACCCGAGGGCGCTATTGGGATCTGCCGGGCACGATCGATGGTCTCGTCCGGGAAGGTCTGGTCGTTCCAGTAGTCGTACGCGCGGATGGTGGTACTTGGCCGGGGAAGTGGTTCGCGCCCGCCAACATCGATGAACTGCTGGTCACGGATTGGGAACCGCTTACAACCCTGCTATCACCTTTCGACAATCTGATAGCCGATCGGGATCGCACGCGCAGGCTCTTCGACTTCGACTACACGATCGAGATCTACGTCCCCAAGACGAAACGTAAGTACGGCTACTACGTGATGCCGGTGCTGCATGGGGACCGCTTGGTCGGACGCCTCGACCCCGCTTTCGATCGGACCGACCGCGTCCTACGCATAAATGGAGCGTGGCCCGAGCCCGGAGCGGACGGAGACGAGACCGCGGCTGCCGCTGCGGCTGCGGTGCACGATCTGGCTACTTTCTTGAACGCGTCGTCCCTCTCCGTCGATCGAGGGATCAAGGGACGCTGGAAACGGGCTCTGGCTGCGTGAGCCTTCGATCCGTTAACAGAACACGGAACGAGATCACTCCCAGCGCAAGTATCGCCAGGTTCTTCGCCAGTGCGAGCAGATCGAGTGGGGCTCCTGGATCCACTTCGATCGTCGACCAGACGTACAGGAGGATCGTCGTCAGGAATGCAACTACGGCGCCCGCCCACAGGATCGCTCTGTGACTACACATCGCAACGAAAGGCAGTAGCCACAGACCGAACTGTGGTGAGCCCAGAGGCGAGAAGGTCAAAAGAGCTGCAACGCAAGTAACCAGGACGGGTCCCTCAGGGCCCCCACGCCCCAAGTGACCTGCGACGAGAACCGTTATCAATGTCGCCGCGAGAAGGGCAGCCCTGGCTGCTGCCGATACGTCGCCGAGCCGATACGCGCCCTCCGACATGGCAGTTGGCAACTCGGTAAGGAGACGCAAGAGGGATCCCACCATGCTGCTGATCTCCCACCCCTCGGCCCCCCTGAACGTGAGGACCTGGATCGGGGCATCCGACCCCCAGTAGGCGATCCAGACGGCTAGGCCCACCGCCCCGAATCCCGCCATTGCTAGCGCGGCGGCGCGTTTCCCCCGCTGCCATAAGAGTGGGATCACGACAACGGGCCACACCTTTACGAAAGAGGCCAGGGCCAGCAATCCACCGCCGAGGACGTCCTTTCCTTTCTTCACCGCCAATAGACCCAACACGGCGAATGCGATGACGCTCGGTTCGATCATCGGATACACGATCGGCGCCACCATTAGACCGAGCCAGAGATAGATCACCGCGGCGAGACGACCCCATCCCACGGCCAGCGCAATAGCCGTTACGACATCAAAGACGAACGAGAGCACCGACAGATTGCGGCCTAACTCCTGAACCGAGCCACCCTTCGTCGCTTCTATCTGCGCCACGGCCACCGGTGGGTATTCGACGGGGAAATCACGGTAGTGATCACCCTCAGAAGTGGCTATCGACCAATAGCGCCCGGTATCGACCCCGATGAGGCTGCCCGGGCTGTTGTCCGCGATCACTACGATCGCGCCGACCAACAGGAGGCGCGCGATCAACAAGGCGGCGATCGCCGACTTTCCCGAGAAACCCTCGCCGGTGATGATCGGCATCAGATCCGTCCCGCGGCACGGGACGCACGATCCCGGGCCCTAGCGCTTGGAGTACTGAGGCGCCTTGCGGGCCTTCTTGAGCCCATACTTGCGGCGCTCTTTCTCACGCGCGTCGCGGGTGAGGAATCCGGCCTTCTTCAGGCTGGGCCGGAGATCGGGATCGAGCTCGACGAGCGCCTTGGAGATCGCGTGGCGGAGCGCGCCCGCTTGGCCGCTGGTGCCACCGCCTTCGATCCGGCACAGGATGTCGTAGCGACCTTCGGTCTCGGTCAAGCGGAGCGGCTCGGTGATGATCATGCGCTGACGTGCGCTCGGGAAGTAATCCTCGATCGGGCGACCGTTGATCTCGAAGCGGCCGGTGCCCGGCAGCAACCGCGCCCGGCAGACGGCTTCCTTGCGACGACCGGTCGCGCGGGTCAGGGCTTCAGGCATGGTGCTGCACCTCTTCGATCGTATGGGCCTGCTCGATGTTCTGCGGAGCCGCGACGTCCTTCAGGTCCAACGGTCTTGGGTTCTGGGCGCCGTGCGTGTGCTCGGCCCCCGCGTAGACACGCAGCTTCTTCAACATCGCGCGCCCCAGCCGGTTGGAGGGAAGCATGCCCTTGACCGCTTTCTCGATCGCGAGTTCGGGCCGCTCCGACATGATCCGGGTGTAGGGAAGGCTGCGTAGCCCGCCCGGATATCCGGAATGCCGGAAGTACTGCTTCTGCGTGAGCTTGTTACCCGTGAGCACAACTTTGGACGCGTTGATAACGATCACGTGATCGCCCACATCGAGGTGCGGCGAATAAGACGGCTTGTGCTTGCCGCGCAGGCGCTTGGCGACCTCGGACGCCAGGCGTCCAAGGACCACGCCGTCGGCATCCACGAGCCACCACTCGCGCGTGATCTCAGATGGTTTCGTTGTGTGGGTCTTCAAAGCATCCTCCGAGGGATCCCAGCTAGGGACCCGTATTGAGAGCCAACGCAGGATACACGGGCCTATTTCGCGGGGTCAAACGGCCGACGGGTACGCGGCGCTCCGGCTACGCCGGAGCTTGCTCATTCCCGGAGCCGGCCTAAAGGCCGACTCCAGGCCTCGTCGTACTCAACGGAGACGAGGCAGAGACCGTGCGGTGGAGCGACCGGACCGGCCGCGGCGCGATCCCGAGCCTCGATTATCGCGGGCATCTCGTCGGGAGCCCGACGGCCCTCTCCAACTACCATCAGTGTCCCGACCAAGCTGCGGACCATCTGCTGGATGAACGCGTTGGCTCGGGCCTTGATCCGCAGGATGCTTCCCGACCTCCGCACCGATAGCTCGTAGACGACGCGTTCGGCCGATTGCTCTGGTGGGACCCGCCCGAACGACGAGAAGTCGTGCGGGCCGGCGAGGTGGCCCGCCGCTTCGTTCATGACGCCCAGGTCGAGTGGCTCCGGGTGATACAGGGTGGTCGGAGCGAGGAACGGTTCGGGTACGTCTCCTTCGAGGATCGCATAGACGTAGGTCCGCGACCGTGCCGAGAAACGAGCGTGGAAGTCCGCGGCCGCGGGCGCACACACAGCCACCGCGATGGACGGCGCCAGCATTCCGTTGAGTGAGTCGCGCACCTTGACCGGGTCGAGGTCAGCGGGAGCATCCGCGACGCTAACGACCTGTCCCAGTGCATGCACGCCGGCATCGGTGCGTCCCGCGCCCACGGTTGCAACGGGGCCCCCGAACAACTTGCCCAAAGCATCTTCGAGCGTGCCCTGAACGGTCGGAACGTCGGGCTGGCGCGCGAAGCCATGGAACGGTGCTCCGTCGTAAGCGATGTCGAGCCGCAGATTCACGGAGCGGCTCTAGTTCGTGTCTTTCTTGTCCTCGGGGAGATCGCCCTGGCGAACGGTACCGGCCCCGCCGGTCTGCTCGGCAGTGACCTCGGGCTCGCTTTCGGTTACCGCCTCTGCGGAATCTTCGAGGGCCTGATCCGCGGCTGCCTGCGCCGTTTCCGCGGTCTCTTCTGTCACGGCATCGGGGGATTCAACCTCGCCCGGCTCTCCCGGCGTTCCTTCGGCGGCAGCCTCTGCGGCCTGGCTCTGGACCGGCTTGTCCTCAGGGGTCGAGCGGCGCCGTGCGGGACGACGGAGCCTGCGACGACCACTACCTTCCTCGCCCGCCGTCTCCTCGACGCGCATGACGGTCCCCTCTTCGACTAACTCGATGAGAGCCATCGGGGCCCCATCTCCGTTGCGAGGAGCGATCTTGAGGATGCGCGTGTAGCCGCCATTCCGATCCGCGAAGCGCGGACCGATGTCGTCGAACAGCTTGTGCACCACAGCCCGGTCCTCGATCACCGAGAGAACCTGGCGGCGCTGATGGACGGACCCGCCCTTGGCCTTCGTGATCAACCGCTCGGCGAAAGGCCGCAACATCTTCGCCTTGGCTTCCGTGGTCGTGATGCGTTCGTGCTCGAACAAGCTCAGCGCGAGGTTGGACAGCATCTGACGCTGGTGCTTGGGACCGGATGCGAGGCGGGGACCTTTCTTCGGCTGTGGCACTAGAACTCTTTCTTCGCCAGTCCGAGGCCCATCTCTTCCAGCTTGGCCTTCACCTCGTCGATCGACTTCTGCCCGAAGTTACGGATCTCGAGGAGATCCTCCTCTGACTTCTGGATCAATTCGCCAACGCTCGTGACGCCTTCGCGCTTCAGACAGTTGTACGAACGTACGGTCAGATCCATGTCCTCGATCGGCGTTGCCAGCACACCCGACGCTTCTTCTTCGCCCGTCTCCGGGCCGAGGACGAGGCCGCCGGTGCCTTCTCCGACACCCGCGAACAAGGTGAACAACTCGACGAGCGTCGAACCGGCTGCCGAAAGAGCATCACTCGGCGTGAGGGACCCATCGGTCTCGACGTCGAGGATCAGCCGATCGTAGTTCGTCATCTGCTCGACGCGGGTCGGCTCGACCTCGTAGGTCACACGCTTGACCGGCGAGAAGAGCGCGTCGATCGGGATCGTGCCGATCGCCTCCTTCGGCGCCGTGGTTGCTGCGACGTAACCCCGGCCCTGCTCGACCTTCAGCTCCATCGAAAGGCTCGACGTCTTGTTGAGCGTGGCGATGTGCTGATCCGGGTTCAGGATCTCGATACCCGCAGGGAGCTCGATGCTCTTTGCGGACACCTCGCCCGGTCCAGTCGCACGCAAATAGACCGTGGAAGCTTCCTCGTTGTCCGAACGGAGAACGAGCTCCTTCAGGTTCAGAACTATGTCGGTGACGTCCTCGGTGACACCCTCAACGGTCGAGAACTCGTGCAGGACCCCGTCGATCTTCACCTGGGTTACCGCAGCACCAGGGATCGACGAGAGCAACGTCCGGCGAAGCGAGTTACCGAGCGTGTACCCGAAACCGGGCTCCAGGGGCTCGATAGTGAACTTCTTCCGGACGTCCGAGATCTCTTCTTCAGATATCTGTGGACGCTGGACGATCAGCAGATCCATTCGGCTCCTCTCGTGGCGTTGCTTGCGTTTCTAGTAGTGACCCCTCTTTTTCGATTTCCTTCTCACAGTCAGTCGATCGAAAACAGGGGTCAGCCTTACTTCGAGTAGTACTCGACGATCAGTTGCTCTTGCACGGGGACGTCCATCTCGTTGCGCTCGGGGAGAGCGCGGACCTCGATGGTCATCTCCTTCAGATTCGCCCCGAGCCATTCCGGGATGATCCGACCTTCCGCGTAACTGGTGTTCTCGACGATGCGGCCCAAACTCTTCGAGCGGCCCTTCACCGATACGACGTCGCCGGGCTTCACCCGAAACGAAGGGATGTTCACCTTCTTGCCGTTGACCTCGAAGTGTCCGTGGCTCACCAGCTGGCGACCCATCGAACGGTTCATCGCGAGCCCCGCCCGATACACGACGTTGTCGAGGCGCGACTCGCAGATCCGCATCAGCTCCTCGCCGGTGACGCCCTTGGATTGGGCGGCCTCTGCGTAGTAGCTACGGAACTGCTTCTCCAAGATGCCGTAGAAGCGTTTTGCCTTCTGCTTCTCGCGCAGCTGTAACAAGTACTCCGACTCACGTACGCGGCCCCTGCCGTGCTCGCCGGGAGGGGGACGACCCTTCTCGATCGGGCACTTCGGCGACTCACACCGGGTCCCCTTGAGGAAGAGCTTGGTCTTCTCGCGCCGGCACAACTTGCAGACCGGTCCCGTGTACCTAGCCACTACACGCGCCTCCGCTTCCGAGGCCGGCAACCGTTGTGCGGGACCGGGGTCATGTCCCTGATCCCGATGATCTCGAGCCCGGATGCCTGCAGGGAGCGGATCGCGGTCTCACGACCGGAGCCGGGACCCTTGACCTCGACGTCGACGCGGCGCACGCCGTGCTCTTGCGCTTTGCGTGACGCGGCCTCGGCGGCCAGCTGAGCGGCGAACGGGGTCGACTTACGAGAGCCCTTGAAGCCGACGTTGCCCGCGGACGCCCATGAGATGACGTTTCCCTCGGTATCCGATATCGCGATGATCGTGTTGTTGAAGGTCGACTTGATGTGCGCGACCCCGTGCACGATGTTCTTCTTCTCGCGCCTTCTGGTCTTCTGCTTCTTCTTGGGAGCGGCCATCTAGCCCTTCTTCCCCGTGGCCTTCTTCTTGCCGGCCACGGTCTGCTTCTTGGGACCCTTGCGGGTTCGGGCATTTGTGTGGGTGCGCTGGCCGTGCACCGGGAGACCGCGCCGGTGGCGCAGGCCCTGATAGCTGCCGATCTCGACCTTGCGCTTGATGTTCTGGTTGACCTCACGCCGGAGATCACCCTCGACGCGGTAGTTCGAACCGATCCAGTCACGGATCTTCACGATCTCCTCATCGGTGAGGTCGCGAACTTTCGTGGCGGGACTGACGCGCGACCCGACGCACGTATCCATCGCCTTCGTCGGGCCGATCCCATAGATATAGGTCAGCGCGATCTCGAGGCGCTTCTCACGAGGCAGGTCGACTCCTGCGATACGAGCCAATTCTTCTCCTTATCCCTGACGCTGCTTGTGGCGCGGGTTCGTGCAGATGACCATGACGCGGCCCCGGCGACGGATGATCTTGCACTTGTCGCAGATCTTCTTGACGCTCGGCTGCACCTTCATCTGCTCGACCCCTACTTGTAGCGGTAGACCACACGACCCCGGGTGAGGTCGTATGGGCTCAACTCGATCAGCACGCGGTCGCCCGGGAGGATCCGGATGTAGTGCATCCGCATCTTTCCCGAGATGTGTGCCAGCACGCGGTGCCCGTTGTCCAGCTCAACACGGAACATGGCGTTCGGGAGCGGCTCGATCACCGTTCCCTCGACCTGGATGCCTTCTTCCTTGCCGGAAGAGGCAGCTTTTTCCTTGTTCTTAGGCACGCGCACCCCTGTGAATAATGCTTCC
>Ga0256866_1000142_pt1 | contig 13493 bp, 19 predicted proteins | sample RVTome_16_FD_187338 | JGI IMG/M metagenome (GOLD analysis project Ga0256866, IMG submission 187338) | Soil microbial communities from uranium-contaminated site in the Upper Colorado River Basin, Wyoming, United States - RVT152D67 HiSeq ...
CTGGACTCGCTGCACGATGGTCGCCCTTCCCACGGATCGGTGGTCACGCTACGGCCGGGTCAGACCTGGCGCGAGGAGACCTCATGGGAGCCGGGCGACTCCCCACGTTTCGGAGAGAAATCCGAGCTGCGCGTGGTGACTTCAGGCTCCCCGCAAGGCCCGAGCCCCGCCTAGCCCCCGCCACGCCAACCCGGGGTTGTAGACACCGCTCAGCGAAGTCTGAAGCCCTGGGTTCAAGAAAAGGGGTCGTACAGACGCTAGCCCCTGCAATTGTGGACACACCGGCCCCGGTGCGAGACTTGGGGCGTGAGATCGATCTTGCTCACGGCGACGCCTCTCCTCGCTGCCCTGGTGTGGACGATAGCCCTCGTCGTCCGCAGCGAGCCGTTCGCGCCGGCTTCCGCCCTCCTGCTCGGGGTCGGGTTGCTGGCCACCGCGACGGTCGCCACCGTCGGAATGATCGTTGTCGGCGGGCGCTGGGCCCACCGTCTGGGGTTGGCGTCGCTTGCCATGTCCGTGGCCCTCGCCATCGCGAGAGACATCGACTTGGTCTGGGTGGTGGGAACGGTCGCCACGGTGATCGCTCTGATGGGACTGCTCTCCCCCGCCGTGACCTCGACCATCCGCAAGCTTCCCTCGGCATCGGGACCACCACCACCTGCCATAACGCCGCCAATCCTTCTGTTGATCACGCCGGCTTTGCTCGGGTTCGTTGGCAACGACGCCACTCCTTGGGCCTTGTTACTCGTCGGATTGTCCGCCCCGAACGCGGCGTTCCTCTACAGCCGGGTGATCCCAGGAGGTCTCCTCGCGATTCGACTCATCTGGCCAGTGATGACCCTGGCGCTCAGCCTCGTCTTGGGATGGATCGCGGGCGCCGTTGCCGCGGCTCTCGCCATCGCGGTTGGCCTCACCGCCTGGGATTCCTCAGTGAAAGCGTCGTTTCACCCGCCCCGCGAAGCGGGCACAACCCTTCGCATACCAACCGAGCTCACGCCACGTGAGGTGCTCGACGCAGCTCAGATCGACGAGAAGGGCCACAGAAGGTGAGACGCAGCCCCAATCCTTGGATTGTCGTGCCTTCGCTCCTGCTGGGGATGCTCGCCGCCATCCTGGGATGGGTGGTGACCGACGTGAGTTGTCGTCAGCCGGACGCCGCCGGTGTGGTCGGCACCTGCGGTGGCTGGGCGGCGCTCATCGCCGTCATCTCGTTCCTGGGCGTGACCGTCGGCGTTGCCGTACTTCTCGTTCTCGTGTTCCGCAGCATCGCCGAATGGCAGCAACGACAATAACGCCAGGCTGCCGAACGGGGCCGGATCCAGAGCTCTAGCTGAGCTTCTGGTGGACCAGGTCGACGGCCTGGCCGACGGTGACGATCGACTCTGCTTCCTCGTCGGGGATCTTGACGTCGAACTCGTCCTCCAGGGCCATCAGCAGCTCAACGACTCCCAGGCTGTCGACGTCGAGATCCTCTTCGAAGTGTGCCTCGTCGTTGATCTTGGATTCGTCGAGCCCGAGTTCTGACACGAGCACGCCGGTGAGGCGCTCAGACACTTGATTTCTGTCCATATCCCGTTTCTCCTTGTTGTTTGTTTGCGGGAACTTACAGCGCGAGACCGCCATCGACCGAGATAACTTGACCGGTTATGTAGGAGGCACCGCCCAGTGCGAGGAAACCGACGATGCCGGCGACCTCCTCGGGACGACCAAAACGACCGAGACTGGTCGAGTTGCTCGCCTGGCTCTTGACCTTGTCGCCGAGGCTGTCGGTGAGCTCGGTCTCGATGAATCCGGGGGCGACGACGTTGACCGTTATCCCTCTCGACCCCACCTCTTTGGCCACGGATTTGCTGAATCCGATCATTCCCGCCTTGGAGGCGGCATAGTTGGACTGACCGGCGTTGCCGACGAGACCCGCAACCGAGGCGATTGAGATCACGCGACCCCATCTCGCCCGGAGCATGCCGCGCAGGGCGGTCTTGGTGCAAAGGAAAACCGAACGCAGGTTGGTTTCGATGATTTGATCGAAGTCCTCAGCCGCCATCCGGACCAGGAGTTGGTCTCTGGTGATCCCCGCATTGTTCACCAGAACCAGCGGCGGCCCAAAGGCCTCTTCCACGGCCGCGAAGAGGTCGGCTACTGAAGACTCATCGCTGACATCGGCCCGCAGCGCCATCGCCTTGCCGCCGATCTCTTCGATCTCAGTCACGACTTCGGCGGCCGCGATCTCGTTGGCCGAGTAGTTGACCACGACATGGTGTCCTGACGAGGCGAGCTCTCGGCATATGGCGCGGCCGATCCCTCGAGAGCCCCCGGTGACCACGGCGACCCTGCCCTCGCCGTCCCCCGTCACGACAACTTCTCCGGCAAGCCGAAGAAGTCGAAATTGGGCTGAAGCAGCTCCATCGTGGTGCGGTCTGGCGGGGGTAACGCGGCATCGGATTCTGCGATGGGATCGATCCTGGAACCCCAGCGATACACCGCCGAGCCCCAACTGAGACCACCGCCGAATGCGGCGAAGACGATCGTGTCTCCCGGCTTGATCCGACCTTCCTCCAATGCCTCGGTGAGGGCGACAGGGATCGTCGCCGAAGAGGTATTGCCGTAGGAGTGGATGTTCACGTAGACCTTCGACTCATCGAGACCGAGACGGCGTGCTGTGGCATCGATGATCCTGACGTTGGCCTGATGCGGGATGAGGAGGTCGACCTCCTCGAGCGGGATCCCGGCTCGTTCCAGGGAGATGATGGAGGACTCGCTCATCTTGGTGACGGCCCTGCGGAATACTTCTTGACCCTCCATGGAAACACCGCTCTTGGTGGAGTCGGGCTGGCCGCGGTCCCCCATGGTCCCGTCGACCGGCACCTGCAGGATGTGATAGAGCGATCCGTCCAGCCCGAGATCGGTGGCGAGGAGGCCGTGGGGCTCTTCTGTGGGCTCGAGGACGACCGCGCCGGCACCATCCCCGAAGAGCACACATGTGGTCCGATCGGTGAAATCGGTCACGTAGTGGAGCTTCTCCGCACCGATCAGCAGGACGGTCTCGTTGGTGCCGGCACGGATCATGCTGGAACCGACGACCAACCCGTAGACGAAGCCCGAGCAGGCCGCGTTGAGGTCCATGGCGGCACAGTTGAAGGCTCCTATCTTCTTTTGCACGATCGAAGCCGTCGACGGGATCAGAGAGTCAGGGGTACATGTGGCGACGAGCAGGAGATCGACGTCCTCGGGCTCCTTGCCGGCAGCCGCCAATGCCTGCAGGCCGGCGACGGCGGCCATGTCGGAGGTCTCGACATGACTGATACGGCGCTCTTTTATCCCGGTCCTGGAGGTGATCCACTCATCGGAGGTGTCAACGAGTTGTTCCAGGTCATGATTGGAGAGGACGTTGGGGGGCATGCATTTCCCCCATCCCGTTATCTCTGAATTCTTCATGGGTTGTCCTCCGTCAGCTAACTGTAACGAGGGAGTCGGCGACTGCCGGGATGTCGGCCACTTCGGAGACGGCATGGATGGTGGCATCGTCCACAGCCCGCTTCGCCATGCCCGCGGTCACGTCTCCAGGCCCGACGTGGACAAAGGTATCGATTCCGTCGGTCGTCATGTTCGCCAGGCTCTCCTCGAACCGAACGGTCGACACCACCTGAGACCTGAGTGTGTCGGCCAACCGGTCGGCCTCATGGGGCTGGGCCGTGGTGTTGGACCAGACCGGGAATTGCGGGCGCGAGAAGACGATTCGTGACAGTGCCTCGCCCACCTCGTCTGCAGCCGGCTCCATGAAGCGGGAGTGAAACGCCCCTGCGACCTTCAACGGGATGACCCGCCTCACCCCGAGCTCCTCGGCGTTCTCCGCCACCCATTCGATGTCTTCCGCCGACCCGGCAACCACCACCTGGCCAGGGGCGTTTATGTTGGCCACCTCGAGGTGCCCGCCTCCGTCTCGTCGTTTCGCCGCGATCTGAGCCGCCAGGCCGGCATCCCCGCCGATCAGGGCAGCCATGCCGGATGGCTCGAGATCGGCGGCACGGGCCATCGCCTCCCCTCTCCTGGCGACCACCCGAAGCGCATCTGCGTAAGACAGGGCACCGGCGGCGCACAGGGCGGTGTACTCACCAAGGGAGTGGCCGGCAGCCCCGGAGATGGGGCCCTGGTAGGTGGCGCGGAACTCCTCCCAGAGGGCGTAGGACACCGCGAACAGGGCCGCCTGGGCATGCTCGGTTCTGGTGAGAGAGTCCTCCGGGCCTTCCAGGCAAATCTGACGCAGCGACCAGCCGAGCACCTCGTCGGCTCTCTCCCCGAGCAGATCGGGACGCGACTCGAAGAGCTCGGCACCCATACCCACGAATTGGCTGCCCTGACCAGGAAAGAGGACCGCGACACTCATGAATGGACTTCGACCCGTCAGACCCTGTGCGGGTTACGCGAGGGCACCGAACAACCGCTCGACATCGGATTCGTCCACATCTCTGTGGGTGACGACCCTCCAGCCTCCCTTGAGGGGAGGGTTCACCTTGATGTTGGCCGATGCCAGTCGTTCGGCGACCTCATCCCAGTCCATGCCGAGTGCCTCGAAGTCGACGAGTACCAGGTTGGTCTCGACTTCGGATGGCTCGATCGAGCCCGGGTACCGCTCGGCGAAGCCAGTAGCCAATTTCTGGGCGAGGACATGGTCATCGACGAGACGGCCCCGCTCGGCTAGAGCGACACGGGCCGCGGCTGCCAGCACCCCGGCCTGGCGCATCGCGCCTCCCATCCGCTCCCGCAGATAGCGAATCTCGGTGATGGTGTCGGCCGGGCCGCACACGATCGAGCCGACAGGCGCGCCGAGTGCCTTGGAGAAACAAAACTGGATGGTGTCGGAGAGTGCGCCCCAGGCCGGACCGTCGACGCCAGTCGCTGCCACCACATTCCATATCCGGGCACCGTCGGTGTGGATAGCCAGGCCATGTTGACGCGCCCGTGCGGTCGTGGCCTCCATCAGCTCGAACGGGATCACCCGTCCCCCCGACAGGTTGTGGCTGTTCTCCCAGGTCATGAGTTTGATTCGGGGAAAGAACCCGGCCGATTCCATGGCGTCGTCGACGTCCTCGGGGTGGATCTGACCACCGGGCCGGTCGACGGTGCGGAAGGCGACGCCCGACAGCGCCTGAGCCGCGCCCCCTTCGATGGAGCGCAGATGACTTGCCGCATTCGCCAGCACCTCCTCCCCTGGCGAGGTGTGGTACATGATGGAGAGCTGATTGCCCATCGTCCCGGTCGGAACGAAAATGGCGGCTTCCGTTCCTGTGGCCTCGGCCGATTCCTCCTCGAGGAGATTCACCGTCGGATCGTCGTGGTAGACGTCGTCACCGAGTGGTGCGTTTGTCATCGCCTCCAGCATTGCCGGCGTGGGGCGGGTCACCGTGTCAGATCTGAAGTCGGCGAGGCCATCGGGGAAGGGCATGAGCAAATGCTAGAACCGGTGGCGACTAGAGACGATCGAGGGAGTCGGCTATCCGAGCGGTGGCGAGCTCGATGCGATCGTTGTCGTCAACCAAGGCGAAACGCACAAACCCCTCACCCGAAGGGCCGAACCCGATCCCCGGGCTGACCGCCACGCCGGCCTCCTCGAGGAGATGAATGGAGAATTCGAGAGACCCCATGTCGGCATAGGGACCGGGGATCTCGCCCCAGACGAACATCGTCCCCGCCGGGCGATCCACCTTCCACCCGCCGGCATTGAGTCCATCGACGAGGACATCACGGCGCTCTCGATAGGTCTCACAGACTTCTTCGACATATTCGTCACCTCGCTCCAACGCGGTGGCGGCGGCGAGCTGGATGGGCTGAAAGGTGCCGTAGTCGAGGTAGGACTTCAGCTTGGCCAGGGCACCGACGATCTCGGCATTGCCCGAGAGAAAACCCACCCGCCACCCGGCCATCGAGTGGCCCTTGGTGAGGGAGTAGAGCTCCACCGCCACGTCAGAGGCACCTTCGACCTCGAGAATCGAAGGTGGTCGATAACCATCGAAGCTGATATCGGCATAGGCAAAGTCGTGGACAATGACCGCTTCGTTCTCCTGGGCGAAGTCGACGAGCCTTTCGAAGAAGCCAATGTCGACCGTCTTGGTGGTCGGATTGTGGGGGAAGCTGACGACGATCACCCTGGGTCGTGGCCAGGAGTTCATGAACATACGATTGACCACCTCGAAGTAGTCCTCCTCCGACGAGATCGGAGCCCGGCGCACCTCGGCACCGGCGATGATCGGCGCATAGATGTGGATCGGGTAGGAAGGCTCCGGGACGATGGCGACATCACCGCGCTGCAACAGGACCCAGAGCAGATGGGATAGACCCTCTTTGGCTCCAATGGTTGCGATCACTTCGGTCTCGGGGTCGAGCTCGATCCCGAACCGACGCTGATATCGGCCTGCCAGGGCCGCCCGCAAGTCGTCGACACCACGGGACACCGAGTAGCGATGGTTCCAGGGGTGTTTTACTTCGTCGATCAGCGTGTCCACCGCCTCGGGAGGCGAAGATAGGTCGGGGTTGCCGAAACCGAGATCGACGACGTCACGCCCCGAGGCGATCACCTCGGCCTTGCGACGATTCACCTCCGCAAAGGCATAAGGAGGAAGCGAGCCGATCCTGCGGAAGTCCATGGGTTCGATCAAGGTAGATCAGATCGATGGATATGGCCAGGTTTGTCGGCGTTCAGCCGCTGAGGCGGTCGATCAGTCTGCTGACCCGCTTGGGGATGAGGCTGCGGGACAGAGAAACGACATCTCGCACCAATGAGAGCAGATCGCCCGGGCCATCCCAGTGCTCACTGACAACCTCTTCGCCGGCCCGCTCGATCAGCGAGTCGATGGCGAACATGAGGATCAAGACGTCATCCGCCCATCCGATGACGGGCACGATCTCGGGTATGAGGTCGATCGGGCTCGCCACGTAGGCTGCGGCCAGTCCCAGTGTGATCTTGGCACGACGGGGGACGCGGGGATCCTTGAGCAGGCGCGTCACCAGCTTGACGATGTTCGGCATCATGAAGACCGCGTCGGCCATGAGTCGCCTTGCTTGAAGGCTCCTGCCATCGGGCGGCAAGATTTCGTCGGGTCTGACCCGGTTGGGCTGTTCGGTCGTCACTCGATCTCGATTCTCTGTCGGGCGCTGGAGTCGTCATGATGGTCTGGCTCGTCCCCAATGCCACCAATCTCCTCGATAACGGCCTCCACAGCCTTGAGGCCTTCGATGGCCGCCTGGATCATGTGATATGCCACCCGACGACCGGCCCGACTCAGCGCGGCAACGGTTGGCGACTGCTCACTCATCGCTCCGCCCTCATCCCGAACGAGACCCGCAGCGTCCCCTCGTCGAGACGAGCCCGGGTCACCTCGCGCCGCTGCAGGGCGTCGGGGAGGAGGAACGATCGCCGGTAGGAGCCGAGCTGGATGTAGAGCTCCTGGCCGTGGCGGAACACTTCGAGCTCCGACTTGTCGAAGAAAGGAACATCGAGCTCCATGGTCACGTCGCCTCCAGTCTCCACCACCCGGAATGGGCTAGTGGCAACGAAGTCGTCGATCGGGTCTCGTTCACCGTAGAGCTCTGATGCCATGACCCGAAGCCGGTCCACACCCACCATCTCGTCGTCGAAGAGACGGAGACGGAGCCGGGGAACCTCGGCGAAGGCATCGTCGATCGCGTCGAGGTGCCCTTTCTGGATCGAACGCCACCGCTCGAAGTAGGGGTCCTCCACCAGATCGGGAAGGACCCGGTTGACCACCACACCGTCGACCCCATAGCCAAACAAACCCAGGTAGCTGTAGGTGCGCCGGGCCTCGTCGATGACCATCTTCTCGGGGTTGACCACGAGGCGGGCCGAAGTCACCTCTGGCTGGGCCATCAGCTCCTTCACGCCTTCCACACTGGTGAATACCGACTGAGCCGCGGTAAACACCTCGTCCTCGGGAATGGGCAGATCGGTGAGCCGGCTGAGCAGCGGTCGCGCCGCCCTCATCAGACGGCGCTCGGTGGGGAGAACCTTCTCGAAATACCAGGAGAGCACCTCGGGAAGGGAGAGGAGACGCAGAGTCTCCGCAGTGGGGGCACAATCGACCACCAAGACGTCGTAGTCACCGGAGCGGGCATGACGGTTGACCTCGAGGAGGGCAAACAGCTCGTCCATGCCCGGGAAGACGAGAAACTCCTCGGCCTCGATCCCGGCGGCACCGCCCCAGTCGAGGACGTCGATGAGCTGATTACGGATCGACCCCCAATATCGGTCGAGTTGCTTTTGGGTGTCTATCTGCTGGCCGTGAAGCCGATCGACGATTTCGGTGGGCTCACCAGCCAGATTCACGGTGAGGGCGTCGGCAAGTGAATGTGCCGGGTCGGTGGACGTGATCAGGGTTCGCTTCCCGGCATCGGCAGCCGCCAACGCGGTGGCAGCGGCGATCGTCGTCTTGCCAACTCCCCCCTTGCCGGTGACGAGGACAATCCTCATGGTCAGCCCTCTTTGGCTACCCTCTTTCGCAATCCCCTCAGCGCGGTCGTGACGATCTGTTTCTCGGCTTGTCGCTTGATGAACCCGGGAATGATGAACTTGGGCTCGACCGTCAGCGAGTAGACCACCTCGGTGGCCCCGTCTTCGGTGGGTGCGAATTGATAAGAGCCCTCGAGCATCTCGAGGTCATCGCTCTCCTCGGCGACCCAACTGAGCAGGCCGGGTCGGTCGTGGGTGTACTCGAGCACATACTCGATCTCCTTGACGAAGCCCTCGAGGACGAAGCGGGCTCGATCGACCCGGCCTTCGCCATCGACATCGAGCACTTCGACCTCTTTGACGCCACTGGCCCACTCCGGGTAGGCGGCGACGTCGGCAGCCACGTCGTATAAGTCTTCCGGAGTAGCGTCGATCTCGAGGGTGGAAAAGGTTCCTTCAGCCATTCGCTGCGAGATTAGTGGTGCGGCGTTCGGATACGGCCGTCAGTATCTGGGCGACGGGTCACGAGTTGACCGAACCGATGTCGACGACTGTGCCCTCGAGACGGAGAAACCTGCCGGTCGCCCGGAAATACCCGGCGTTGTAGCAGCGAGTGCGACCTACCCGCCATGTCGACGCCTTTGGCTGGTGGACATCCCCAAATAGGTGGAGCCGGGGTTGCGCCTGCTCGAGATACTCCTTGACGGGCTCGGATCCCCGCTCTTGCCGGCCGGTGATGACGTCGGTGCGCAACGGCGGCACCGCAGGGGGAACATGGGTGCACAGCACGTCGACGGCGCCAAGTCCATCGAGGATCTCTCTCATCTCCTCATCGGGCACCTCTCCATCGGCACCGAGCGGGGTTTGAACACCGCCACCGACGAAACCAAATTTCAGCCCGTCCCGCTCGACCACATGGCCGTGGACGTATTCGAACGATGCCGGAAGGGCGGCGCGGAGGGCATCTGGTCGATCGACGTTGCCATGGATGACAAGGCCGTGGCCTCCGGAGAGGGCGTCAGCTGCCCGTTGATACTGACTGGCCAGCTCATCGCCGATCCGCCCCCGCAGATCATCGCCGGAGACAGCCTCTTCCTGCCACATCGCCCTCATCCCCGGATAGTCCCCCCTGCCCCTCGCCGCCGACGTGCGTGTCGCGAAGTCGATTCCCATCACTGAAGCAACCGCTCCCTGACCGGTCCGATAGTCGGTCAAGTTGACCAGATCGCCGAGGATTACGATCTCACCACCCAACCCGACCAGCCGCCGGAGAGCGTCTGGTGCGTCGTGTATATCGGAGATGACGAGCATCAAGCCTCGGATTGGCGGACCGCGTAGCGGACCCAGAAGACGGAGAGGAGAGCCGCTCCTGCGGAGATGGCGAGAGACAGTTGCCAGCTGAAGTCGAGCGGTGAGAACTCAGCGGAAAGGCCGCCCATCCCGAAACCAATGATGCCCCCGATGGCACTCTTGCCGTTGACCCCCAGGCGCTCCCCCGGGTCTCGTTGCACCCGACCGAGATTCTCGGCGAGGGCTCCACCGAGCAGGACTACGAGCAGTGTCACCACACCGAGAGCGAGCGCAACTGCATAGACCTTCACCATCGAGCGGCAGGGTAATGGTCCACGGCGACTGGCTAGGACACTCGACGCTCTGCAGGAACCAGCCTCAGTTTGGGCACCAGACCCTCCTCGGCGAGATTGGCCACGGCCTCGACCTGAGAGTCACTCAGATCGACTGGTCCCCCGCCCAGCAAACAGGTGACGACACAATCGTCGCAAGAACTCGTGTCCCGCATCGCACATTGTTCGCAATCGATCAACATCTCGACCTCCTGGCGACAACATACGATGAGCGGGTGACAGATTCTCCGGGAGATGCCGTTCAGTGGATACGGCTCAGGAGACGTCCTGCAAGAAGGCCAGCACCGAGGCCATGTACCCGTTGAAATCGGTTTCGAACGATCCGACATGGCCGGCGCCTTCGACCCTGATCAGGTCGACCAGCTCCGGTTGGGCTTCCTCGAGGGCGATACTCACCGAGATCGGGACCGACTCGTCTGCGGTCCCGTAGAAGGCGAGCACCGGCACCCGTAGCGACCGCTCCGCCTTGTCGACGTAGTCAAGGGACCTCCAGTTGACATCGATCCGCAGAGACGTGAAGAACTTGGCGACCCAAGCCATCGTCGGCGGCACATTCATGGGTAAGACGGGAAGCTTCACCTGGCTCCGTCGAAAATCGATGGTCGACCCGAGATCGATGTTGGCGGAATCGAGGATAACTCCGGCGATGTCGTCGAAGTTGTGCCGGAACACATACGAGAGCACATGGGACGCTCCGGTGCTGTAGCCGGCGAAGACGATCTCCCGTGCCCCGTTGTCGCGCGCAAACGTCACCGCACCGGCGAGGTCTTCCCACTCGGTCACGCCGTATTGGTAGAACCCTGACGGATCGGCCGGTTGATTGGCGTCGTTGCGGTAGGCGACGGAAAGCTGTGGATAACCTGACTCCTGAAGAGTCTGGAACAGTGGCTCGGGCTCGCTTGGGGTGGCGTTGAGACCATGGACGTGAATGACCCAGGTGGTTCCCGGCGAAGGCAGGTACCACGCGTCCATCTCCCCCAACGCGGACCGATATGACGTCTCAGATAGCTGGTAGTCGCCTTCTGGGACCTCGGCGGTACCCGGAGTCGGGGTGAAGGCCTGGTCGATGACGCGGTTGGAGTACGCCCAACCACCAACGACGTGGGCGAAGAACACCACCGCCACCAATATCCAAAGAATGCTGCGAAAGACGTTGCGTCCAGACATGAACTGAGAATTCTTGTCGAAGTCAGGCCGAAGGCAATGACAAACCGCCGACGAGGTGGTCGTCATGGTCGGTCACCGGGATAGGATCCGGACCGAAAGTGGGTTCGAGTTCCCGGGCCTGTGAGATGGTCTCGTCGAGACGAACCGACAGCGCCTCTTCCATGACCGACGCCACCGGGCTGGCCCCAGCCTTCATCAAGCCCTCGCGCCGCACCAGCCCGACGAGGAGACCCTCGTCGGCGACGGCGAGCGTGCTCTCCTTGTGGATGCGAAGCGTGTCGTCGGCGAGTCGTAGCGGTGACACATAGACCGGGTCGCCCATGAATCGGAAAACGCGGTCGGGGGCGCTTCTCACGATGACCGCGCCTGCTTGGGCGGTGCGACGCAACCGGGCACCGGGCCCGGTGCGGGACCGATTCAGCCACGACCCGCCCGGCGCACCGAGGACGAGCAGCGCACCGTCGTCCAGCTCCTCCACCAACTCGGCCATGCCGTCGACCACTACCGCCCGCCGACCCAGATCGGGAAGATAGGCACCCACTTGGTCGAGGATCTCCCCGGCGGCACCAATCCCGTCGTCAGATCTCGCCGCCGACAACATCTCCGCTTCGACACCGAGACCGGATGCCACCGCGCTGGCGGTCTCGGCAGCCAAGACGGAATGGGGGCCACCGGCGACGGTGGCGACGACCTTGGTCACGCGATCAGGCTCAAAGTCGACGGGAACGACCACATTGACCAGGTCGAATCCGGAGGGCAGCTTCTTCGAGACGAGGACATCGGCCCTTTCTTCGAGACAGCTCGCGGAGAGGTCTCCCTGGACCCGGCCCACCTGGTCACCGCCGAGGACCTCGGCCAACTCGCGACAGCCCTTGCCCCGCGTGAAGACGATTCTCAGCTCATCGACGTTGGGTGATAGTGGGTTCACTAGAAAAGTTCTCCGCGGTCCCGACCTGGAACTAACACCACGTGGTTCACCATATACACCAACGCTGGATTCTGTGGCCGAGTTCCGCGAGGACACTGACCACGCATGAGTGACACAATCAGGGCATGGAATTCACCGAAGTGCTCTCCCGGCGCCGCATGGTCCGCAACTACATCGACCAACCCGTAGCTGGCGGCGCCCTCGACCGTATCGCCGCCGCGGCCCTGCGGGCGCCTTCAGCGGGGAATAGCCAGGCGATCGGGGTCGTGGTGGTCACCGATGAGACGACGCGTCGAGCGATTGCCCAGATCGCTGAGGAGCCCTCGTATGTCGCCGCCGGCTTCGACCCTTGGATCTCCCGGGCTCCAGCCCACATTGTGATTTCGGTGAGCGAGCAGGTCTACCGGGATCGCTACTCGGAGCCCGACAAGCTGGGGCCCGACGGAGAGCAGATGCAGTGGCCGGTGCCCTACTGGTGGGTAGACGCCGGGGCTTCGATGATGGCGGTGCTCTTGGCAGCCGTCGACGAGGGTCTCGCCGCCGGCTTTCTCGGAGTCCACTCGGTCCCCGATCTGTCGGTGCTCTTGGGGATCCCCGACCATTTTCACCCGATCGGGGTAGTCACCGTCGGCCATCCCGCACCTGATCGACGATCGGGAAGCCTCGACCGACCCAAGAAGACAACACAGGACGTCGTGTTCTCGGACCGCTGGGGCTAGTCGCCCGAGGGGAGCATCCTCTCCAGGATCTCCATCGCCTCGCCACGGTCGGACTCCCTGACCAAGACCCGCACACCTCTCACGACACTCATGGTCGGAGTGGTGGAGCCGAGGTCGTCGGCCTGGATCAGTGCCTCGATTCCCTCGGATTCCAACCTGGCCTTCACCAGATTGGCCTCGGTGATCGAGTTGTAGGTGCCGAGCTGGACCAGATCCATGGGACGAGGATACGGGCTGGCAGTGCGATACTGCCGCAGGTGCCACCTGACATCACCTCACCGGCGAACGACCGCATCAAATGGCTGGCCCGGCTGCGGGATCGCAGACACCGCGATGTCGAGGGCCTGTTCGTCATTGAAGGCAAACGGCTCTATCGAAGAGCACTCGAGGCGGGGCTTGTCCCAGAGATCACCTTCCTGGCGGACCCGACGGACATAGCAACGGTGGGGAAAGTACTCACCGTGGATCCCGGTGCCCTGGACAAGGCTTCTTACCGTCGGGAGTCCCAGGGGGTGATCGGCGTCTTCCACCAGCTCAACACCAGTCTGGATCGCCTCCAGCCGGCCGAGCCACCA
>Ga0256866_1000143_pt1 | contig 13489 bp, 12 predicted proteins | sample RVTome_16_FD_187338 | JGI IMG/M metagenome (GOLD analysis project Ga0256866, IMG submission 187338) | Soil microbial communities from uranium-contaminated site in the Upper Colorado River Basin, Wyoming, United States - RVT152D67 HiSeq ...
GATGCAGCTCGAGCTCAAGCGGATCCAAACCGAGGTGGGACTCACCTTCGTGCACGTCACGCACGACCAGGAAGAGGCCATGACGATGGCCGACACGATCGCGGTCATGAACGGCGGCCGGATCGAGCAGGTCGGGACCCCCGGCGAGCTGTACGACAGCCCGGCGACGACGTTCGTCGCGAACTTCCTCGGCCAGTCGAACCTCATCCGCGGAACCGTGACCCGCGCGGATGGCGACCAGGTGCTCCTCGACGTCTACGGCGTCGCGGTGGCGATGCCGGCGGCTCGGTCACGTGCCTCGGCGGCCGACGCCTACGTCGGCGTCCGGCCGGAGAAGATCAGACTGGTGCGGGCGGAGGGCGCGGTCGCGGCGGACGGGGAGAACGAGCTGACCGGCGTCGTCACCGACGTGTCGTTCGTCGGCGTGAGCACGCAGTACCTCGTGCGGACACCGTGGGGTCAGGAGCTCACGGTCTTCGCCCAGAACATCGGTGTCGACGACCGGGTTCGAACCGGCGACGACGTGCGCCTGCGGTGGGTCGCGGCGCACACGTTCGCACTGGACGCGACGGTGCCGATCGACGCCGGCGCCGATGTCGACGACGAGGCCGAGGCACCCGTGGACGCACGCTCGTGAGCGTCCTCGCGGTCGCCGGCACGGCTGCCCCGAAAGCAGCACCGCCGGTCGAGGACGAGCGGCGCCGCTCGCGTGTCCCGTACCTGCTGCTCCTGCCCGGCATCGCCTGGCTCGCCGTCTTCTTCGTGGTGCCGATGATCGCCCTCGGCTCGCAGTCGCTGCAGGAGGGATCCATCGAGGACGGGTACACGCTGACCTGGAACTGGCAGACGTACACCGAGGCGCTGTCGCAGTACTGGACGCAGTTCCTGCGGGCCTTCTGGTATGCCGCGTTGGCCACCCTGTTCGCTCTGCTGATCAGCTACCCGCTCGCGTACACGATCGCGTTCAAGGCGGGGCGATGGCGCAACGTGTGGCTCGTTCTCGTCATCGCGCCGTTCTTCACCAGCTTCCTGATCCGGACGATCGCCTGGAAGACGATCCTCGCCGACAACGGCGTCGTGGCAGAGGTCATGCGCGGGCTCGGCCTGTTGAACTGGACCGATGACAGGCTGCTGAGCACCGGCCCCGCCGTGGTCGCCGGCTTGACGTACAACTTCCTGCCGTTCATGACGCTGCCCATCTACGCCGCGCTGGAACGGATGGATCGGCGCGTCGTGGAGGCGGCGCACGACCTGTACGCATCGCCGTTCACGGCGTTCCGGAAGGTCACGGTGCCGCTGTCGATGCCGGGCGTGGTGGCGGGGACGCTTCTCACCTTCATCCCGGCTGCCGGCGACTACATCAACCAGCGACTGCTCGGGTCGTCGCAGAACAACGTGATCGGGAGCGTGATCGACACGCAGTTCATCAGGGTCGGCGACTACCCGACCGCCGCGGCGTTGTCGTTCGTGCTGATGATCTCGATCGTGGCGCTGGTCGTGGTGTACGTGCGCCGCGCCGGCACCGAGGAGTTGGTCTGACGTGCTCGGCCGAGCGGTCCGCTGGGCGCGTGAGCACGTGGTCGTGTTCGCCGCGGCGGCCGCGGTCGCCTACATGTTCCTGCCGATCGTCGTCGTCGCGGTGCTGTCGTTCAACCAGCCGAGCAGCCGGTTCAACTACACGTGGTCCGAGTTCACCTGGGACAACTGGGCCAACCCTTGTGCCGTGCCGGCGGTGTGCGAGTCGGTGTTCACCAGCATCCAGATCGCTGCTCTCGCGACGATCGTGTCGACCGTTCTCGGTACCCTGATCGCGCTGGCCCTGGTGCGGTACCGCTTCCGCGGCCGGAGCTCGACGAACGTGCTGATCTTCATGCCGATGGCGACACCGGAAGTCGTCATGGGCGCATCACTGCTCGCGCTGTTCGTGAACATGAGCCTGCCGCTGGGCTTCACGACCATCCTGGTCGCACACATCATGTTCTGTATCAGCTTCGTCGTGGTGACCGTGAAGGCGCGGATCGCGACGCTCGATCCCGCGATCGAGCAAGCCGCGATGGACCTGTACGCGACGCCGGCTCAGACGTTCGCGCGCGTCACGCTGCCGCTGATCATGCCCGGGATCGTGGCCGCGGCGATGCTGGCGTTCGCGCTGTCGTTCGACGACTTCATCATCACCAACTTCGCCGCCGGGACGGGGCAAACGGTGACCTTCCCGATGTACGTCTGGGGCGCCGCTCAGCGCGGCCTGCCGCCACAGGTGAACGTCATCGGGACGCTGATGTTCCTGGTCGCGCTGGTGGTCGTGCTGGCTCCCCGCTTCCTCTGGAGAAGGGGCTCGCTGGTCGGTTCGGTGCCGGTGGCGCGCTGATCGCTCGTCCGGACCGCGCTAATACGGTCTGGTGCCGGTCGGCTGCCGCTGGGATCTGCTCGCGGAGGGTCGCTGTTTCGGTCCGGCGGCGACCGGATGCTGTTCCTGCGTGGCCGGGAACGTCCAGCGCGCGGCGGGTGTCTCGACCGGTCGGGGCTGAGGGGCCGGGTCGGGCGGTGCCTCGTAGTCGTCGACGGGTGAGACGGCGATGAAGACCGAGGTGATGAGGAGGAACCCGGCCATGCCCAGCGACAGCGGGAAGATGAACTCCATCGCGGTGGCGCCGGACAGAACCGCGTCGCTGTCCTCGATTCCGGCACGCAGCGCGGCCATTGCCGTGTAGTGCATCGCGCTCACCGCGACGCCCATGACCAGGGCGGCGATCATGGCGCCGGAGAAGCGCTGGACCCTGATCACGATCCACAGCGCGGCGGTGGCCGCGGCAACGGCGATCATCACCGACAGGGCGACGAGCGCGGGGTTGTACCCGAGGCTGCCGTTGACCTGAACGGCTGCCATGCCCGTGTAGTGCATGGTGGCCACACCCAGGCCGGCGGCGAGTCCGCCGATGACCAGTGACCGCGACGTCGATCTGCCGTAGCCGACAGTGAAGACGCCGAGCCCGACAACGGCAATGGCGACGACCAGGCTGAGCAGGGTCAGCGGGACGTCGTAGCGGACGGCGGAACCGGTGACTCCGAAGCCCAGCATGGCGATGAAGTGCATCGTCCAGATGCCGGAGCCGATGGCGGTTGCTCCCATCAGCAACCAGTTGCGCCGGGTGCTCCCGGTCGCGTTCAGCGCCCTCACCGTGCAGCGCAGGCCGACGGCAGCGCCGGTGCAGGCCATGAGATAGGAGACGATGGGAGTCAGCAAGCCGTAGCTGAAATGTTCCATCTGCCCCATGAGACTCCCTCTCGCGCGCTGTGTCGCCGCCGCCGCACAGACTACGTCCTCGGCGCGTGCGTGTCGGCACCCGCCTGTCGTCGCTACGCTACGAACTCATCTGGCCAAGGGGTGGATGCGCGCCCACGGGGAGGGTCCATGGACGTCGTCGAACTGTTCGGGCGTGCCTGCGGTGAGTTCGACCGCAGGGTAGCCATGGTCCAGCCGGACCAATGGGGCCACTTCACTCCGTGCTCCGAGTGGGACGTGCGTGCACTGGTCAACCATGTGACGGTCGAGGACCTGTGGGTTCCGCCGTTGCTCGAAGGCAGCACGATCGAGCAGGTCGGCGACCGTCTCGACGGAGACCAACTCGGCGACGAGCCGCAGGCGGCCTGGCGGCGGGCGTTCACGGCGGCCACCGATGCTGCGGCCGCCCTCGAATCGGTCGACACGGCCGTCCACGTCTCCCGCGGCGACATCCCCGCGGGCGACTACCTGATGGAGGTCGCTGCCGACAACCTCGTGCACAGCTGGGATCTGGCGATCGCCGTCGGGGCGGACACCGAATTGGACCCCGAGCTCGTGCAGGTCGTGGCCGACTGGTTCGTCGGCGTGGAGGACGCCTTCCGCGCCGGCGGTGCCATCGGCGAGCGCCCTGCCATCGTCGACGACGCCGACACCCAGACGCGACTGCTGGCGATGTACGGCCGGACCGCCTGACCAGAGTCACATTCCCTTCTCGCCGGGTGTCATTTCAGTAGATACAGGCTGAAGGAGGACGCCATGAGCTCGACGCACCGGTTGGCCGCGTTCGTCTGCGGTCGGCGCGCCAAGTGGATCGTCGTGGCCTTCTGGGTCGCCGTGCTCGTGGTTGCGTACCCTCTGTCGGCGAAGCTCACTGACGCCCAGGAGAACGACGCCGCGTCGTGGCTTCCGGGCGACGCCGAGTCGACGCGAGTCTTCGAGATCCAGCAGGACGCGTTCGCCGCCGGCGACGAGCTGCCCGCGATCGTCGTCTACGAGCGGTCGGGGGGAGTCACCGACGAGGACGTCGAGAAGGCCACCGCCGACGCCCAGCGAATCGGCGACCTGGAAGGCGTCGCCGGCGAGGTGATAGGCCCGCTGCCGTCGGAGGACGGCGAGGCCATGCAGATCATCGCCCCCGTCGACGTCGGTGACGGCGGATGGTTCGCCCTCGGCGAGGTCGTCGCCGACATCGACGAGATCCTCGAGGGGGCGCCGGACGGCCTGTCAGCGCACGTCACCGGACCTGCCGGCGTTGCCGCCGACTTCGCCGACGCCTTCGAGGGCATCGACAGCACACTGCTCTACGCGGCGATGGCGGTGGTCATCGTCATCCTGCTCCTGTCGTACCGCAGCCCCGTTCTCTGGCTGTTCCCTGTGCTCTCGGCGTTCACCGCGCTGACCGGCGCGCAAGCCGTCGTGTATCTGCTGGCCGAGTACGCGGGTGTCACGGTCAACGCGCAGACAGCGGGAATCCTGCTCGTTCTCGTCTTCGGCGCCAGCACGGACTACGCACTGTTGATCGTGGCGCGCTATCGCGAGGAACTGCGCCGTCACGCCGATCGGCACGAAGCCATGGCCTACGCCCTGCACCGGGCGAGCCCGGCGATCATCGCCAGCGCGTCGACCGTCGCCGTCGGCATGCTCTGCCTGCTCGCCGCCGAGATGAACTCCACCCGTGGGATGGGTCCGGTGCTCGCCATCGGCATCGCCGTCGGACTGATCGCGATGCTCACGCTGCTTCCCGCGCTTCTCGTGGTGGTGGGCCGGTGGGTCTTCTGGCCGGTCCGGCCGAGGTTCGGCTCGGCCGAACCGACCGAGAGCGGGTTCTGGGCCCGGATCGGGCGCGGCATCGCCCGCCGTCCCCGGACGGTGTGGATCGGTACCTCGCTGGCTCTCGGCGCCATGGCTCTCGGCCTGCTCAGCCTGAACACCGGCGTGCTTTCGAACCGCGACGCATTCGTCGACAAACCGGCGTCGATCGCCGGCGAGGAGGCCCTGGCGCGGCACTTCCCGGCCGGAACGGGCAGCCCGGTCGTCGTCGTCGCTGCCGCCGATGCGGCCGAGCCCGTACGGGCCGCGTTCGCCGATACCGCTGGCATCGCGGAGGTGAGCGAGCCCGTCATCCTCAACGACTACGCCTATCTCGAGGGAACGCTGGAGGATGCGGCGGACAGCACAGCGGCGCAAGAAACCGTCGACCGGGTACGAGACAGCGTGCATGCGGTCGACGACGCCGACGCCCTCGTCGGTGGTACCACGGCGATCAACCTGGACGCGCAGCGCGCGGCTGAACGGGACAGCGCGGTCATCATGCCACTCATCCTCGTGGCGGTCTTCGTGATCCTGGCGTTGCTCCTGCGAGCCGTCGTTGCGCCCGTTCTGCTCATCGCGACGGTGGTCCTGTCCTTCGCCGCCGCTCTCGGCGTGAGCGCGCTGGTCTTCGAGCACGTCTTCGGTTTCGCCGGCGCCGACACCGCGTTCCCGCTGTTCGTCTTCGTCTTCCTGGTCGCGCTGGGCATCGACTACAACATCTTCCTGATGACGCGGGTCCACGAGGAAGCGAAGCGGCACGGCACCCGAAGGGGTGCGCTGATCGGACTTGCGGCCACCGGCGGGGTCATCACCTCCGCCGGCCTCGTGCTCGCGGGCACGTTCGCGGTGCTGGCGTCACTGCCGGTGGTGGCCTTCGCCCAGATCGGGTTCGCCGTCGCGTTCGGGGTTCTGCTCGACACGCTGATCGTGCGCTCGGTGCTGGTGACCGCCCTGAACCTCGACGTCGGCCGGCGGATGTGGTGGCCGAGTGCGCTGGCCAACCGTCGTGACGTCGACGTCGACGAGATCGGCGAGCCGACGCTCGAGGTGAGGACCTAGGGCCGGCCGGCCGACGGAGCGGTCAGGCAGTCGGCCGGGAGTTCGAACCAGCGAAGGCGCTCGAAGTCCGGCGACACGCGCGCGGCGATGTCGTCGGCGTCGCCGGGCGGATCGGGGAGCGCCTCGAGGATCTTCCGGGCCTCGTCGAGGTAGTCGGCCAGTGAGCGTCGGGTCGGCGGTGTGTGGACATCGGGACAGCTCATCGTTCCGTCCGCGCCATAGCGCACGTCGTGCAGGCGCAACGCCGCGCCGGGCGCGGCGTCCCGGTGACGCCACAGACCGGAGTCGGGATCGAACGTGTAGGCGGGAAGGAGGCGGTACCCCGACGTCGCGATCAGGTGGACCGCCTCGATCACGTAGCGGAAGACGTCCTCGGCGATGAAGTAGTTGAAGTTGACTCGGGTCCATCCGGGCTTGATGCCATCGCGGCCGAGCTCGACCTCGCGCTCGAGCTCGTGCGACGTGTCGAGGTCGATTGCCAGCAACCGGTGGCCGTACGGTCCCGCGCAGGAGCATCCGCCGCGCGCCTGGATGCCGAACAGGTCGTTGAGCACGGCGACGACGAAGTTGTGGTGAAGGCGGCGGCCACCGGGCCTGCGCACCTCGAACGAGATGATGGCCAGCCGCTCCGCGTCGGGGTTCCCCAGGATCTCGATGTCCGGATGTGCGCTCCACGACCGGATGGCCCGGCGGACGAAGTCGGCCTCGCGGCTGCGGATGACGTCGACCCCGACCGCCTGCTTGAGCTGGAAGACCAGCCCGGCTCGGATCGACTCGACGATCCCCGGAGTTCCGCCTTCCTCGCGATGGGCGGGGTCGGCCAGGTAATGGTGCTCCACGGAGTTGACGTAGGTCACGGTGCCGCCGCCGACCACCACCGGCACCAGGTTGCTGAACAGCTCGCGCCGCGCGGCGAGCACACCGGGCGTGCCGGGCCCGCCGATGAACTTGTGCGGTGAGAGGAAGACGGCGTCGAGGTAGGCGAGCGGATCGTCGGCCGGGTTCATGTCGATCTCGACGTAGGGAGCCGCGGCGGCGAAGTCCCAGAACGACAGGGCACCGTGCTCGTGCAGCAGCCGTGCGACGGCTCGCGTGTCGGTGAGGATCCCGGTGACGTTGGAGGCGGCCGAGAACGATCCGATGCGCAGCGGCCGGCCCGCGTGGCGTCCGAGCTCGACACGCAGGACGTCCAGGTCGATGTGACCCTGATGGTCCTCGGGGATGGTCACGACGTCGGCGACCGACTCGCGCCACGGCAGCTCGTTCGAATGGTGCTCGTAGGGGCCGACGAACACCACCGGACGCTCCTGCGCCGGAACCGGAGCGGAGCGCCGGCCCCCCCGGTGGAGGTTGAGGATCCCGACCATCTTGTCGACCGCGGCCGTGGCGCCGGAGCCGCAGAAGACCACGACCGTGTTGTCGTCGCCGCCGATCGCATCGCGGACGATCCGCCGTGCGTCCTCTCGCAGGCTCGTTGTCTGAAGCCCGGTTCCGCTGGACTCGGTGTGGGTGTTGGCGTATGTCGGCAGCACCCGCTCGCGGATGAAGTCCTCGAGGAATGTCAGGGAACGGCCGCTGGCGGTGTAGTCGGCGTAGACGACCGGGCGGAGCCCGAACGGGCCGTCGAGCATGTGACCGTCGCCGATGACAGCGTCGCGGACCCGCTCGAGCAGCGGACTCGCGGGAAGGTCTCCGGGTGGTTCGAGGCTCATGGGCGGCTCATCGGGTCGGTGGCGTCGCAGTTTACGCCGTCGTACCGACAAGCCCGGCCGGATCGCGGCGGCCACGCTGTCGGAAACCGCGTCCCGGTCGGTATGTTGAAGGCGACACCGGACCCGCCGCGGGCGGGGGCCTGAGCGTGGAGGACAAGGATGCAAGGCAACAACCCGGTCTTCAGCCGGACCGAGGGATTCAGCGGTCGGCAGGCGGGAATCGACCTCGCCACACCACGGGCCGACCAGCTCGAGGACATGTACGCCGCGCCGTCTGCCACGCCGGTCCAGACCGGGCGCTTGACCTACGACGACGTCGTCATGAAGACCGGCATCACCTTCGGCGTGCTGCTCGTCGGAGCGGTCGTGGGTTGGCAACTGCCCCAGCTCGCCTTTGTCGGCCTCATCGTCGGGCTCGTGCTGGGACTGGTCAACGCGTTCAAGAGGGAGCCGAGCCCGCCGCTGATCCTGGCGTACGCGGCCTTCGAGGGCCTGTTCGTCGGCGGCATCAGCTTCGTCTTCGAGAACATGCAGGTCGGCACCCGGGCCGACGGCACGGCGATCACGCTGGACGGCCTCGTCGCCCAGGCCGTGCTCGCCACTCTCGCCGTGTTCGCGGTGTCGCTGTGGGCCTACCGGAGCAAGAAGATCCGCGTGACACCGAGGTTCCGGCGCGGCGTCATGATCGCCCTCGTCGGTTACCTGGTCTTCTGCGTGGTCAACCTGCTGTTCCAGGTCTTCGGCTCGTCGGACAGCCCGTTCGGCTTCCGGCAGGGCCTGTTCGGCATCCTGATCGGGCTGTTCGCGGTGGGCCTGGCCGCGTTCTGCCTGATCCTCGACTTCGACTTCATCGAGCAGGGTGTCAGGAACGGTCTGCCGGCCCGATTCGCGTGGACCGCGGCCTTCGGGCTCACGGTCACGCTGGTCTGGCTCTACATCGAGATGCTCCGCCTGCTCGCGATCCTGCGTGGCGAATAGCCCCGCCGCGGTGCATGGATCGGCCCCGCCGGGGACTTCCCCGGCGGGGCCGATCGCCGATGGCACTCAGCTCATTCGAAGGAGCGCTGCGCCCGCCGCAGGTCGTGCTCGTGCACGATCGCCGTGGCGTGGCCGTGGGCGAGGCCGTGCTCGTCGCGCAGCCAGCGCACCCGGTCGTCGAAGCGGAGGAACGAGGGTCCGGCCTCGAGGGTGCGGAACCACTCTGGGAGCTCTCGTCCGGTCGCCCGGGGAACTCTGGCGACCAAGTTGCGATGGGTCTCCTCAGAGTGGTTCAGGCTCATGGTGGCCTCCGTTGTCATCGAGGGGCTCCGTCATATGAGACTGCCTGACGGCCGCTGGCGGCACAAGCCCAACGACAGAGCGGATCGGTCTCACCGGCAGTGAAGCGGCGGCCGAGGCGCTGGGCGAAGACGCAAACCGATCAGCTCAGGCGTTCGAGGACGATCGCCATTCCCTGGCCACCGCCCACGCACATCGTCTCGACGCCGAGCGTATTGTCGGTCGACTGCAGGCCGTTGATCAGCGTCGTCATGATCCGGGCGCCGGTCATGCCGAACGGATGGCCCAGCGCGATGGCACCACCGTGGACGTTCAGCTTCTCGTATGGGATGCCGAGTTGCCGTGCGCTGGGCACCACCTGCGCGGCGAACGCCTCGTTGATCTCGACCAGGTCGACGTCGTCGATGGTCATTCCGGTACGGGCGAGCACCCGCCGGGTCGCCTCGACCGGACCGAGCCCCATGATCTCGGGCGAGAGGGCTGAGGTCGCCGTCGCGACGATTCGGGCCAGCGGAGTCAGGCCGAGGTCCCGCGCCCGGGCATCGGACATGATCACGACGGCGGCGGCTCCGTCGTTGAGTGGGCAGCAGTTCCCGGCCGTGATGGTGCCGTCGGGGCGGAACACCGGCGCCAGTGCGGCGACCTTGTCGTAGGTCGTGCCCGGGCGCGGCCCGTCGTCGGTGTCGACGACCCGCCCGTCGGCGAGAGCGATCGGCGTGATCTCGCGGGCGAAGAATCCGTCCTTGATCGCCTGTTCGGCCCGGTTCTGTGAGAGGACCCCGAACTCGTCCTGCTCGCGCCGCGTGACTCCGCACAGCGTCGCCACGTGCTCCGCGCTCTGCCCCATCTGGATGTAGATGTCGGGCAGTGCGCCGTCGGTCCGTGGGTCGTGCCAGGTCTCGTTCGTCCGCGCGTAGCGGGCGGTGCGAGCCTGGGCCTCGGCGAACAGCGGGTTCTGTGTCTCGGCCGGATCGACGCCGGCGCCACCGAAGCCGGTGTATCGGGAGACGCACTCGACGCCGGCCGAGACGAACGCGTCGCCCTCACCGGCCGCGATGGCGTGGTAGGCCATCCGGGCCGTCTGTACGGACGACGCGCAGAAGCGGTTGACCGTCACCGCGGGCACGTCATCGAGACCGAGCTGCACCGCGATCCGGCGGGCCATGTTGCCGCCGTGCTCGTCGCGAGGTTCTGCGCATCCGACGTAGATGTCGTCGATGGTGGCCGGTTCGAGCGCGGGAATCTTGTCCAGTGCGGCCCGGATGACGGTCGCCGCAAGGTCGTCGGGGCGGAGATCGACCAGCGATCCCTTGGCGGCCCGCCCGATCGGGGACCGCGCGGTGGCCACGATGACGGCGTCGGGCATGAGGTCTCCTGGAATCAGAAGTTACCGGCCGGTAGCACCTTCCCTACGGTACCCCGCCGACTCACGCCGGCGGACGGTGGCCGATCGGCATGATGTCGGCGTCTTCACGCTCGGGCTCCGGAAGTGGCCGCCGGCGGCGGTGGCGCAGTTGCGCCCAGCGTCCACGCGGGCCTCGGTCGTGTCCACCCACCTTGGTCGCAGCGACTTCGGTGCCGGACTGCTCTGCGGCCGCCACGGCGGCCACGGCGACCGGGAGGACGTCGTCGCCGCGCCACGCCTCGGGCTGTTCCTCCGCGTCGGACCACAGACCGAGCACGCTCGCCGCCGACGGCAGCATGGCCGCCGCGGCCGACGCGTATCCGGCTGATGACGGGTGGAACCGGTCGATGCTGAACATGTCACCTGGGGCCGCGGCGAACTCCGGCCCGAGGATCGAGCCCAGCGACACGGTACGTCCGCCCGCCTCGACCACGGCCACCGTCTGGGCCGCGGCGAGGCGCCGGCTGGCCTGGCGGGCGAGCCAGCGCAGCGGTCGAGGAATGGGTTCGACCGTGCCGAGGTCGGGGCAGGTGCCGACGACGACGGCGGCACCGGCGTCGCGAAGCCGACGGACGGCTTCGTCGAGCAGACGGACCGACGTGGTCGGCCGGACGCGGTGGGTGACGTCGTTCCCTCCCACGATGACGAGGGTGAGGTCCGGGCGAGCGGCCATGGCGAGGGGTACCTGCGCGTCGAGGTCGCTGGTCTGCGCGCCGGAGCGGGCTACGACGGTGAGGCGTACCGGCCGTTCGGCGATCTCGGCGAGACCGGCCGCGAGCAACGCGCCCGGTGTCTCGTCGGCGGTGTCGACGCCCAGGCCGGCAGCCGACGAGTCTCCGAGCACGACGAAGGAGATCGGATCGCCCGAGTAGTAGTTCCCGTACAACCCGTCCGCGACGGGCACGGCGTCGGAGATCGTCCCGATGGCGATCCGAGCCTGGCGGGCCTCCAGTCGAAGCAATCCGTAGAAGCCGGCACCCATCAGACCGAGGCTGCCACCGCCGTATGCGGCCGTCGTGGCAATGCGCCGTGCCGTCCGCGCGCTGACCCTGACCGCCATTCATCCCACTCTATCCCGGCCGATGTGTTCGCTTAGGCTTCGCGGCGTGCAGTACTACGACAACGTCGTCGACCTCGTCGGCAACACCCCGCTCGTCCGGCTCGGGCGGGTGGGTGCCGGCATTCCGGCCATGGTGCTGGCGAAGGTGGAGTACTTCAATCCCGGCGGCTCGGTGAAAGACCGCATCGCGCTGCGCATGGTCGAGCAGGCCGAGAGCGACGGCCGCATCAAGCCCGGCGGCACCATCGTCGAGCCCACGAGCGGGAACACCGGCATCGGGCTCGCGCTCGTCGCGCAACGCAAGGGCTACCGCTGCGTGTTCGTCTGCCCCGACAAGGTCAGCGAGGACAAGCGCAACGTGCTCAAGGCGTACGGCGCCGAGGTCGTGGTGTGCCCGACGGCGGTGCCGCCGGACCACCCCGACTCGTACTACTCGGTGTCCGACCGGCTCACCACCGAGATCGATGGCGCCTGGAAGCCCGACCAGTACGCCAACCCCGACAATCCGCGCTCGCACTACGAGACGACCGGTCCGGAGATCTGGCAGCAGACCGACGGTCGAGTCACGCACTTCGTTGCTGGCATCGGAACCGGAGGGACGATCAGCGGTGTCGGGCGTTACCTGAAGCAGGTGTCCGATGGTGGCGTGCGCATCATCGGCGCCGACCCCGAAGGGTCGGTCTACTCCGGTGGGACGGGCCGCCCGTACCTGGTCGAGGGCGTGGGAGAGGACTTCTGGCCGCTGACCTACGACCGGGACGTCTGCGACGAGATCGTCGCCGTCTCGGACAAGGACTCGTTCGACATGACCCGCCGACTGGCCCGGGAAGAGGGGCTGCTCGTCGGTGGTTCGTGCGGCATGGCGGTCGTGGCAGCCCTCGAGGTAGCGGCTCGGGCGGCCACCGGTGACGTCGTCGTCGTGCTGCTGCCCGACGGCGGTCGCGGGTACCTGTCGAAGATCTTCAACGACGAGTGGATGTCGTCCTACGGGTTCGGCGGCCCGGCGAGCGAGGGAACGACGGTCGGCGACGTCCTTCGGCGCAAGAGCGGCGAGATGCCCGATCTCGTGCACACCCATCCCAATGAGACCGTCGCCCAGGCGGTGGCGATCCTGCGCGAGTACGCGGTGTCGCAGATGCCCGTCGTCCGCGCCGAGCCGCCGGTCATGGCCGCCGAGGTGGCGGGTGCGGTGGTGGACCGTGATCTGCTCGACGCCCTGTTCACCGGGCGCGCCCACCTGACCGACGCCGTGGAGAGGCACATGTCCGCGCCGCTGCCGGCGGTCGGGTCGGGTGAGCCGGTGTCGGCCGCGATCGCCGCTCTGACCTCGTCCGACGCCCTGCTCGTCCTGGACGACGGCAAGCCGGCGGGGGTCCTCACCCGCGCCGACCTGCTCGGTCATCTCGCCGGCTGAGCGCGACCGGCGCGGCTTCCGTCCGCCGACATGTGGCTGGTTTGAGACGCCTCACGCCCCGGCAAGGCGTGTCTTTCCAGCCACATGTGGGAGTGCAAGGCCCGTCGAGCCGTGGTGGACTCAGGGTCGTGACCGAATCGGAGCCGCGGCCGACAGCCGAGCTGGTCGAGGCCGGGCGGCAGGCGTCGGCCGAGTTCGCATGGCTGCGGCACCAGCAGGGCGACCTCGCCCTCCTCGTCGACCGGGACCCCTCCCGCGCCCGGCGGTTGGCGGCCGAGGCAGCTACCCGGCCAGGGTGATCGGTGACGCCGATCTCGAGATGCTTGCCATGGCGTTGGAGGGCGTCTCGCTGGTGACCCTCGGTGAGGTCTCCGCCGGGATGCGCCTGCTCGACGAGTCCGGCGCCGCGGCAGTCGCCGCGAGATTCGCGACGTCGATGCACATCTGACCGCGTGCTGCTACCTGA
>Ga0256866_1000144_pt1 | contig 13485 bp, 10 predicted proteins | sample RVTome_16_FD_187338 | JGI IMG/M metagenome (GOLD analysis project Ga0256866, IMG submission 187338) | Soil microbial communities from uranium-contaminated site in the Upper Colorado River Basin, Wyoming, United States - RVT152D67 HiSeq ...
GCCTGCGCGACTCCGGTGTCGACGTGCGCGTCGGACTGCCGGAGGGTTCGAAGAGCCGCGCCAAGGCCGAGGCCGAGGGGCTGCGGGTGGTTGCCCCGTACGAGGCGTGTGAAGAGGCCGACCTCGTGGTGATCCTCGCGCCGGACCCGGTTCAGCGCCATCTCTACGCTGACGCCGTCGAGCCCAACCTGGTCGACGGGGACGCCCTGTTCTTCGGGCACGGGTTCAACATCCGGTTCGGATACGTCAAGCCTCCGGCCGGCGTGGACGTGTGCATGGTCGCGCCGAAGGGTCCCGGCCACCTGGTGCGGCGTGAGTTCTCCGACGGTCGCGGTGTGCCGGTGCTGGTCGCGGTCGAGCAGGACGCCACCGGGAACGCGTGGCCGCTGACACTCGCGTACGCGAAGGCGATCGGCGGGCTGCGCGCCGGGGGCATCAGGACCACCTTCACCGAGGAGACGGAGACCGATCTGTTCGGTGAGCAGGCCGTCCTGTGCGGCGGCGTCTCCCGGTTGGTGCAGACCGGGTTCGAGACGCTCACCGAGGCCGGATACCAGCCGGAGATCGCCTACTTCGAGTGTCTGCACGAGCTCAAGCTGATCGTCGACCTCATGTACGAGGGCGGCATCGCCAAGCAGCGCTGGTCGGTGTCGGACACCGCCGAGTACGGTGACTACACCTCCGGCCCCAAGATCATCGACGAGTCGGTGAAGCAGCGGATGCGGCAGATCCTCCGTGAGGTGCAGGACGGGTCGTGGGCCGCGGGATTCATCGCCGACCAGGATGCCGGCGCTCCCGAGTTCAAGCGCCTTCGAGCGGAGGGCGAGCAGCACCCGATCGAGGCCACCGGGCGCGAGCTGCGCAAGCTCATGAGCTGGGTGAAGTCGGCCGACGACGACTACACGGAGGGCACCGCTGCCCGCTAGGTCGTCGTGGTCGGCCTGGCGGGCGGGATAAACTCCCTGGGGTCGGGCCCACAGTTGCGCCCCGTCACCGCATTCACGACGCGAATTGAGGGTGCACCCCATCGTGAGAAAGCCCGTCGTCCTGATCGCCGAGGAGCTCTCGCCTGCCACCGTGGAGGCGCTCGGGCCCGACTTCGAGATCCGTTACTGCGACGGCTCCGACCGGGAGGCCCTGCTGGCGGCGGTTCCCGACTGCGATGCACTGCTCATCCGCAGCGCGACCACCGTCGACGCCGAGGTCATCGCCGCCGCCGGCAACCTGCATGTGATCGCCCGCGCCGGCGTCGGGCTCGACAACGTCGACGTCCGCGCGGCCACCCAGGCCGGCGTGATGGTCGTCAACGCTCCGACCGCGAACATCGTCAGTGCCGCCGAGATGGCGATCGGGCTCCTGCTGGCCACGGCTCGCAACATCACATCCGCGAATACGGCGCTCCGCGCCGGTGAGTGGAAGCGCAGCAAGTACTCCGGCGCGGAGCTGTACGAGAAGACGGCCGGCATCGTCGGCCTGGGGCGCGTCGGCATCCTGGTCGCGCAGCGACTGTCCGCGTTCGGGATGAAGGTCATTGCGTACGACCCGTACGTGCCCACGGCTCGAGCGGCACAGATGGGCGTCCGGAGCGTCTCGCTGGACGAGCTCCTGCGGGAGAGCGACGTCATCTCCGTCCACCTCCCCAAGACACCGGAGACGGTCGGCCTCATCGGTGAGCAGGCACTGGCGAAGGTCAAGGCGACGGTGCGGATCGTCAACGCGGCTCGGGGCGGAATCGTCGACGAGCACGCCCTTGCCCTGGCCATCAAGGAGGGGCGGGTGGCCGGGGCCGGAGTCGACGTGTTCGCCAGCGAGCCGTGCACCGACTCGCCACTGTTTCACTTCGACAGCGTCGTGGTCACACCCCACCTGGGTGCGTCCACAGCCGAGGCGCAGGAGAAGGCCGGCGTCGCGGTGGCGCGTTCGGTCCGGCTGGCGCTGGCCGGCGAGCTCGTGCCCGACGCGGTCAACGTCAAGGGTGGCGCCATCGCCGAGGACGTCAGGCCGGGCATCCCACTGGCAGAGAAGCTCGGTCGCATCTTCACCGCGCTCGCCGGCGGCGTCGCGGTGCAGCTCGACGTCGAAGTACGCGGCGAAATCGTCCAGCACGACGTGAAGATCCTGGAGCTGGCAGCACTCAAGGGCGTCTTCGCCGACGTCGTGGAGGACCCGGTCACGTACGTCAACGCGCCGGTGATCGCGGTCGACCGCGGGGTGGCGGTGCGCCTGGTCACCGACGAGGAGTCGCCCGACCACCGCAACCTGGTCACGGTCCGCGGCACGCTGGCCGACGGCCGGACGCTCTCGGTGTCCGGCACGCTGACCGGGCCGAGGCATGTCGAGAAGATCGTCGAGGTTCTCGGCTACGACATGGAGGTGCAGCCGAGCGAGCACATGGCGTTCCTCCGCTACGACGACAGGCCCGGCGTCGTCGGCACGGTCGGCCGTATTCTCGGCGAGGCGAACGTCAACATCGCAGGCATGCAGGTCAGCCGCGACTCGCGAGGCGGTCACGCCATGGTCGCCATGACCGTGGACCAGGCGATACCGGCCCGGGCACTCGAGAGCATCGTGGCCGCCATCGACGCCGAGTGGGGCCGTACGGTCGACCTCGAGGCGTGAGCGGAACCCGATCGGCGATCTCGGCATCCGAGACCACCGTCCCTCCGCCGCGACAGGCGCACGGCCTAGTCGATAGGGTCCGCAGGGTCATGGCGTGGTCGGTACGGATTCTTCGCCGCCGCGACGGGGCCCGATAGGCCGGCTCCTCGTCGCGGAGTCTGGCGTTCCCGCTGGCCGACCGTTCCCAGACGAGGGAGCACCCGCGATCCGGGCCCTCCGCCGGACGATTCCCACGGCGCCGCCACGAACCGGCCCGTGTCCGGGCGGTACCGCTACCCGTCGATCCGACATCCGACAGACGGGGCACGATCATGACCGAAGAACAGCAGAACGCCCAGCACGCGTTGCAGGAAGCGATGGACCGTCGCGACAACGGCGGCGAGACCGGCCACTGACGCGGCTGGAACCACCAGCAGGGCCCGCGCCTACGGGGGAGGCGCGGGCCCTTCCGTCGATGTCCGGATCTCGGGACGGTCGTACCGGCGTGCGGGACGCACCCGTACGGTGACCAGCATGTCGCGCAGCATCAACCTCGCCGTCATCGGCGGCGACGGGATCGGTCCCGAGGTCGTGGCCGAGGGGCTGAAGGTCCTGGAGGCGGTCCTGCCGGGGACGGACGCCAAGGTCGAGACGACGTCGTACGATCTCGGCGCCCGCCGCTGGCACGCCACCGGCGAGACGCTGCCCGACTCCGTACTCGCCGAGCTCCGCCAGCACGACGCGATCCTGCTCGGTGCCGTCGGCGATCCCAGCGTCCCCAGCGGTGTTCTCGAGCGGGGTCTGCTGCTCAAGCTGCGCTTCGCGTTGGATCACTACGTCAACCTGAGGCCGTCCCGACTCTTTCCCGGGGTGCCGACCCCGCTTCGTGAGCCGGGGTCGGTCGACTTCGTCGTGGTGCGCGAGGGCACGGAGGGGCCCTACGTCGGCAACGGCGGGGCCATCCGGGTGGGCACGCCGGCTGAGATCGCCAACGAGGTCAGTGTCAACACCGCCTTCGGCGTCGAGCGGGTGGTGCGGGACGCGTTCGCCCGTGCTGCGGCCCGCCCGCGCCGCACGCTCACGTACGTGCACAAGCACAACGTCCTCGTGTATGCCGGTCATCTCTGGCGGCGCATCGTCGAGCAGGTCGGTGCGGAGTACCCGTCGGTCGCGGTCGACTACCTGCACGTCGACGCGGCGACGATCGTCCTCGTCACCGACCCCGCACGCTTCGACGTGATCGTCACCGACAACCTGTTCGGGGACATACTCACCGACCTGGCCGCGGCGGTGACCGGCGGGATCGGGCTCGCGGCCAGCGGGAACATCAACCCGGACCGTGCGGTGCCGTCGATGTTCGAGCCCGTGCACGGCTCGGCGCCGGACATCGCCGGTCAGGGGGTCGCCGACCCCACCGCCGCGGTGCTCTCGGTCGCCATGCTGCTCGACCACCTGGATCTCGGCGACGCGGCCCGGCGGGTCGAGGACGCCGTCGCCTCCGACCTCGCCGAGCGGGGACCGGCCGAACGCACCACGGCACAGGTCGGCGACGCCATCGCCGCTCGCGCCGGCGCCTGAGCCGGCATCGCCGCTTATCACGCGGTCTGCGACCAGGTAGCGTTCGGTTGGACGTCCTAGTACTTGTCGGAGGTAGCGCGATGACCGCCACGGCGCAGCAGCTGGAGTTCTCGACGACCCTGTCGACGAACCCGGTACCCGCGCCGCAGCGGGCCGAGGTACTCGCCGCGCCGGGCTTCGGGGTGTGGTTCACCGACCACATGGTCACCGCGACCTGGACTCCGGACGCCGGCTGGCACGACGCGGGCGTCCGGCCGTACGCGCCGCTCTCGATGGACCCGGCGACAGCCGTGCTCCATTACGCACAGTCGATCTTCGAGGGACTGAAGGCGTACCGGCACGCCGACGGATCGATCTGGGCGTTCCGCCCCGAGGCCAACGCCGCCCGGTTCGCCCGCAGCGCCCGCCGGATGGCCCTGCCCGAGCTGCCGGCGGCGGCCTTCGTCGACGCGATCGAGCTCCTCGTGCGCACCGACGCCGGGTGGGTCCCCTCGGGAGGCGAGGCCAGCCTGTACCTGCGGCCGTTCATGTTCGCCTCCGAGGTGTTCCTCGGCGTCCGCCCGGCGAAGGAGGTCACCTTCTGTGTGATCGCCTCGCCTGCCGGCGCCTACTTCGCCGGCGGCCTCGCACCGGTCAGCATCTGGCTCTCCGGCGAGTACACGCGCGCTGCTCCCGGAGGCACCGGGGCGGCGAAGTGTGCAGGTAACTACGCGGCGAGCCTGATCGCACAACAGGAGGCGCTCGAGAACGGGTGCGACCAGGTGTGCTTCCTGGACGCCGTCGACCGCCGGTGGGTCGAGGAGCTCGGCGGGATGAACCTCTACTTCGTCCACGCCGACGGCTCGATCGTCACCCCCGAACTGACGGGAACGATCCTCGAAGGCGTCACCCGCTCGTCGATCCTCGACCTCGCCGCCGATCTCGGCCACAAGGTCGAGGAGCGACGGGTCGGCATCGACGAGTGGCGCGACGGCGTCGCGTCGGGAGAGATCACCGAGGTGTTCGCCTGCGGAACGGCGGCGGTGATCACGCCGCTGGGACGGCTGGCGTGGGACGGCGGCGAGCTGACGATGGGCGACGAGGCGGGCGAGGTCACCTCCCGTCTCCGCGCGGCGTTGCTGGACCTCCAGTACGGCCGCGCCGAGGACACTCGCGGCTGGCTGCACCGCATCACCTGACGGTGATCATCGGCACTTCGGGCCGCCCTGGGCACCTGACTGCCGATGATCAGCGCAGGATCCGTTCGAGCTCGAGCTCGTGGCGGAGCGGGATGCCGTCGACCTCCAGTGGGATCGACGGCTTCAGGGTGGCGCGCGACCGGGTGACCGCGTCGTGATGGAGCGCGACCAGGTCGAAGCCGCAGCGCTGGTAGAAGCGCAGGGCGCGCGTGTTGTCGTTGGTGGTGATCAGCCAGAGCCGGCGTGCCCCCGCCGCACGGGCGGCCTGTTCGACAGACCGGAGCAGGGCAGTGCCGATCCCGCTGCCGCTGTCGACGGCATCCAGGGTGACGACCTCCCACTCCGCATCGTCGACGTGGAACGTGAGCAGGCCGACGGCTCGGCCGGACCGGGTCGCGATCAGGCCGGGCAGGGTCGCGGCGTCGTAGAGGACGCCGTGGCCGGCGACCGAGGTGGTGCCCCAGGAGCGGGTGAGGATGCCGACGACCGCATCGCGGTCGGCGTCGGTGAGCGGCCGGATGTCCACCATGTGGGCAGTGGGTCTCACGGGCGACCATCGTATGGCAGGCTCGGACGCGATGTCGTCCACCATGATCATTACGTAGGCGCGCCGGCCGGAACGACGCCAGCGCGCAGACCCTTCGCATCCGCGAGGGGTCTTTCGCATTCTCCAGGGGATTTCATGACAACCGACGGGTTCCATGTCTACGACACGACCCTGCGCGACGGCGCCCAGCAGGAGGGCTTGTCGCTCTCGGTGCACGACAAGCTCTCCATCGCCCGACATCTCGACGAGCTGGGCGTGGGTTTCATCGAAGGGGGCTGGCCGGGAGCGAATCCGAAGGACACGGAGTTCTTCGCGGCCGCGCAGACGGAACTGGCCCTGCGCAACGCGACCCTGGCGGCCTTCGGTGCCACGCGCCGCCCGCATGTGCGGGCCGAGGACGACCCACTGGTGCGAGCGCTCGTCGATGCCGGCACACCGGTCGTCACGCTCGTGGCCAAGAGCCACACCGGACACGTCGAGCGGGCCCTGCGCACGACCTTGGACGAGAACCTCGCGATGGTGCGCGACACGGTCGCGTTCCTGGTCGGGCAGGGCCGTCGGGTGTTCCTCGACGCCGAGCACTTTTTCGACGGCTACCGCCGCGACCCGGCCTACGCGCTGGCCGTGGTCGGCACCGCGGCCGAGGCCGGCGCCGACCTCGTCGCCCTGTGCGACACCAACGGCGGGTTGCTGCCCGACGACGTCGGCGACGTCGTCGCGGCCGTGCGCGACGCCAGCGGCATCCGCCTCGGGATCCACTGTCACAACGACACCGGATGTGCCGTGGCGAACTCACTGGCTGCCGTCGACGCCGGCGCCACGCACGTGCAGGGCACTCTCAACGGGTACGGCGAGCGGACGGGCAACGCCGACCTGGTGACACTGGTCGCCAACCTCGAGCTGAAGCGCACACTACCCGTGCTGCCCGACGGTGCGCTGCGGGAGGCCACCCGCATCGCCCACGCCGTGTCGGAGATCACCAACGTCGTCCCGTACTCCCGTCAGCCCTACGTCGGCGCCAGCGCCTTCGCCCACAAGGCCGGGCTGCACGCCAGCGCGATCAAGGTCGACCCGGACCTGTACCAGCACGCGGATCCCGGCCGGGTCGGCAACGACATGCGGATGCTCGTCTCGGAGCTCGCCGGCCGCGCGAGCATCGAGCTCAAGGGCCGTGAGCTCGGCTACGACCTCTCGACCGACCGCGAACTGGTCTCACGGCTGACCAAGAAGGTGAAGGCTCTCGAGGCCGACGGTTACACGTTCGAGGCCGCCGACGCGTCGTTCGAGCTGTTGCTGCGCGCGGAGGTGGACGGGAGGCGCCCGGAGTTCTTCGAGGTCGAGGCCTGGCGGGTCATCACCGAGTCGCGTCCCGGCGGCGACGCCATGAGCGAGGCGACGGTGAAGCTTTGCGCCGGCGGGGAACGGGTGGTCGTCGCCGGCGAGGGCAACGGGCCGGTCAACGCGCTCGACCACGCGCTGCGCACGGCGATCGGCACGCTCTATCCCGAGGTCGACAAGCTGGAGCTCATCGACTTCCGGGTCCGGATCCTCGATGCAGCGCACGGTTCCGACGCCGTGACCCGCGTGCTCGTCGAGATCACCGACGGCAAGAGCTCCTGGGAGACGGTGGGCATCGGGGCGAACGTCATCGAGGCGTCGTGGGAGGCGCTCGTCGACGGCGTCACCTACGGGCTGCTGCGCCAAGGGGCCGAGCTGCCTGGCTGACGGCATCGTTCGCGGGGACCTTCGGCCCTGGTGCGACTCTCCCGGCCGGCGTTGCCTGGAGACGAGAGCCACGATGGCAGGTGGTCACGATGACCGTGCTGCATGCCACAACGCCGGCCCGTGGTGCTGTGGTACCACGGCGGGGGTACCTCGACAACCTCAAGGTGCTCCTCGTCACCGGTGTCATCGTCGCGCACGCCGTGTTCGCGTGGACCCGGGTCGGCACCTGGGTGCTGAGGGAGCCGTCGGTCCGCGAGCCGCTGCTGAGCACCATGGAACTGGTCGCTCTCGTCGGCGGTCTGCTCGGCCTGGCCCCGTTCTTCGTCATCGCCGGCGCGCTGACGCCGGCGTCCTTCGCACGCAAGGGCCCGCGCCGGTTCCTCGCCGACCGCGCCCTCCGGCTCGGTGTGCCGATGGTGTTCTTCGTCGTCGTCATGAGCCCGTTCGTCGAGTACGTCGACACCGACAACGTGGGCTGGGACCGCGGCTTCTGGGCGTTCACGGTGGAGATCTGGTGGCCGCCCGCCCCGGGGCCGACGTGGTTCCTCGGCGTGCTTCTGCTCCTCTCCGCCGTGTACGCGCTGGTGCGGGTCGTGGTGCCTCGGCGGCCGGAGCGTACGGCCATGCGTGTCCGCCACCTTGTCCTCGCTGGTGCGGTGCTCGTGGCTGCCTCCTACGTGGTCCGGTTGGTCGTGCCCTTCGCGGAGGAGCGCTTCCGCCTGGCGCTGGGCCAGGCGCCGGCCTGGGCGATCGCGTTCACGCTCGGCATCGTCGCGGGGGAGCGCGGGTGGTTTGATCCGGTGCCGCCGGCCGTGGCGCGGGCCTGCCACCGGATCGGGCTGGTGGCGGCAGGTGCGGTGGTGGCTCTCGCCGTCGTCCTGATGGTGACCGGCACCGACGTGGTGCCCTACGCCGGGGGCGGCACCTGGCAGTCCGTCGTCCTGGCGGTCATGGAGGCCGGAGTCGTGGTGGGCCTGTCCGTGTGGCTGCTCGACGTGTTCCGCCGCCGGTACGACCACCAGGGTCCGCTCGCTCGTAGCTTGAGTCGTGCGGCGTACGGCGCCTTCCTCGTCCACCAGCTGGTCCTGGTCGGGTTCGTCCTCGTCACCCGCTCCGTGGCCTGGCCGCCGGAGCTGGAGTTCCTCATAGCGGCCACCCTGGCGGTCGCCGGGTCCTTCGGCGTGGCCGCGGTGCTCGTCCGCATCCCCGTCGTGTCGCGCATCGTGTGACGGTCGGCGCGCCGGCGGCGTCACGTGGCGACTGATCCCTGGCTCAGCATCGCCTCGCAGACGGCGACGAGCCGCACCCGCAGCGCTGCGGCCCGCTCTGCGAAGGACCGCTGGCGCGCCACGTACTCGGCTTTCCCCTGCGGTGTCTCGACCTTCACGGCGGGCCACCCATACGAGGAGAGGTCGTACGGAGACGCCCGCATGTCCAGGAGCCGGACGTCCCGCGCCAGCTCGAAGCAGTCCAGGGCCAGATCACCGGGGACGGCGGGACCGAGCTTCATCGCCCACTTGTGGCAGTCCATCGCGGCGTGCAGGCAGCCGGGCTGCTCCATGTCCGGCTGAGTGGCCCGGGTCGGACGGAGCCGGTTGAGGCCCTCGGCCTGCGGAGTGAAGAACCGGAAGGCGTCGAAGTGGGAGCACCGAATGGGGTGCGACTCGACCACCGCGTCGGTGCCCGCCTGGCCGAGTCGAAGGGGGAGAGGGTGGCGGTGCTCACCCTGCCGGTAGACCATCGCCCACTCGTGCAGCCCGAAGCATCCGACGAAGGCCGGCCTGGAGGCGGTGGCGCTCAGCAGTCGCCGGATGAAGCGGACCGCCTCGCCGCGGTGGGTCAGGAACCGGTCCACGTCCAGCCAGACCAGCCCGTCGGAGTCGGTCGCGTACCACCGCCAGGCCGTCTGAGGAGCCGGGTCGCCCGGACCGGGCTCCAGACCCACGTCCGCGCCGGGGTGCCACCGACGCAGGGTCGCCGGACGCGTCGAGTAGTAGGTGTAGAGGAAGTCCTCGATGGCATGACGCTCACCGGCGGCGCGTCGGGAGCGGTGCGCCGCTGTGAGGGTGTCCGCCCGCTCGGCGTGAGCGGCGGCCAGCTCATGCCACTTCTGTGGGGGAAGGAGCTGCATCAGACCTCACCGATGGGCGGCCGCTCCTGCATCAGGACGAGCTCGTGGCCGTCCGGGTCGCGGAAGAAGCTCATCCACAGCTCGGTGTCCTCGTCGCGGTGGACGACGTGCGGCGAGCTGTCGAACGTGACCCCCCGATCCGAGAGCCGGGCGTGCTCGGCCTCGATGTCGTCGACCCAGAAGTACACGAGCACCGTCGTGCGGAACCGGGGCGACTCCGGGACGCCGAGATAGAGGCGGACGTCGCCCGCGGCGAAGAAGGCCATGTTCTGCCCTGGTAGCTGGAACAGCAGGGGAAGCTCGAGCACGTCCCGGTAGAACGCGACCGACCGGTCGAGATCGGTGACGCTGATGTGGATCTGTCCAACGGCTCCGAGCGCCATGGTCACCCCTATACCGCCTGCCCCGTCATGCTGCAACGCCCGACCGCGAGATGAGCCTGGAACTGGCGCGCGATGTGTCGCATCCAAGGTCGACGGCGTCATGTCTTGCCTGTTGCGACAGGGCGCCGAACGGTCTCGATGACCGCGTCGAGCATCCGGCCGCCCTCCTCTCCGGCGGCCATCCGAGGAACGCGCCCGAAGACATCTGCTGCTGCGCGATGAAACCCGTCGGGAAGTCCCGCAGCGGCGAGGGTTGCCGCGATCTGTTCCATCTCGGCGACCCAGCGCCAGCCCTTCGTGCCGGCGGACTGTGCGGCCCGGAGAGAGCGCATTGGTAGTTCCGGAAGCGAGATCGCCCACTCGTCGAGCAGGGCCTCCTCGACGCGGTAGGTACGTGCAGCCGCCCGGACGGCGAGCAGGAGGGCGGATGTCCCCTTCGTCCACGCCGCATAGGCCATCTTCAGTGCCGACGCTGCACCGGGTTCGCCATCGACGACTCGGGCGTCCACGGGGGTGTGCTCGAACAGCTCAGCCACTGCCGCCGCGTCCTCACCACAGACATAGAGTCGCGCGATGGCGGACGGACCCGGGGGCGGACCGATGATGCCGCCGTCGACGAACCTCGCGCCGCCGGTCTCGACGACAGCGCGTATCTCGCGGGCGGTGTCCGGTGAAACAGCGTTGGCGTCGACGAAGATCCCACGGAAGCCGGCAACCGATCGAGCCACGTCGAGAGCCCCGTGTGGCGGGCAGACGGAGAAGACCACGTCGCTTCGCCGGACTAGCTCCTGCGTCGTGCCAGCGTCGGTCAACGCGACGGCGTCGGCACGATCTGCGGTCGCCTTGCTGCGACCCGCCGACGCCCAGAGAACCGTGCCACCCCGGCCAACGAGGCAGGCGGCGACCGCCGCCCCCATTTCGCCGGGATGGAGGACTCCGATCATCATGGTGCCGCCCGTCCCATTGTGGACGCTGACCCGGCGCCGGGGTCGCACGTCAGCGTGGCGGTCGCGTGCACGTTCGCCATTCTGACCGATGCCCGTGGACGGATTGCCACGTCTCAACACAACGGGAGAGGTACGAAAGCCTCCGGTCGGCCCTGCCTCACGGCGCCGGTACGCTCCCTGGCGTGCGCATCGCGAGGTTCACGACGGGGGACGAGCCGCGGTTCGCCGTGGTGGGTGAGGACCAGTCCGGCGAGACCGTGTTGGCGGTCGTCGAGGGCGATCCCCTGTACCGGCCGATCCGGCTGACCGGCGAGAAGGTCGGGCTGGTCGACGCCCGGTTGGTGGCCCCGGTGATACCGCGCAGCAAGGTCGTCGGCGTCGGACGCAACTATGCCGAGCACGCGGCAGAGTTGGGCAACGAGGTACCCGCCGAACCGCTGCTCTTCCTCAAGCCGAACACGTCGGTGATCGGACCCGGCGAGCCCATCGTGCTGCCCCGCCAGTCCCATGAGGTCCACCACGAGGCCGAGCTCGCCGTGGTCATCGGCCGCGTCTGCCGCGAGGTGCCGCGTGAGCGGGTCGCCGACGTCGTCCTCGGGTACACCTGCGGCAACGACGTGAGCGCGCGAGACCTGCAGAAGCGCGACGGGCAATGGGCACGGGCGAAGGGCTTCGACTCGTTCTGCCCGCTCGGCCCGTGGATCGAGACCGACCTCGACCCGGCCGACCTGGCGGTGACCTGCACGGTCGGCGACGAGGTACGTCAGACCGGCCGGACCTCGCAGATGGTTCACGACGTGGCCGCCCTGGTCTCCTACATCAGTGAGGCCTTCACCCTGCTGCCGGGCGACGTCATCCTCACCGGGACGCCGGCGGGTGTGGGCCCGCTTCGCGACGGGGACGAGGTCACGGTCACCGTCGAGGGCATCGGTGCGCTGATCAACCGCGTCGTCGCGGCCCAGTGACCCCTGCGGGCGACCGGTACCCTCGACACGTGCCCGATCCCGTGCTCGACGGTGTCTCGCCCGCCGACGTACGGGTCCGGTTCTCCCCGTCGCCGACCGGCAACCCGCACGTCGGGCTGATCCGCACGGCGCTGTTCAACTGGGCGTTCGCGCGCCACTACGGCGGCACCTACGTGTTCCGCATCGAGGACACCGACGCCGCGCGCGACACCGAGGAGTCCTACAGCGCGCTGCTGGACTCGTTCCGATGGCTGGGCCTGACGTGGGACGAGGGCCCCGAGGTCGGCGGCCCGCACGCTCCGTACCGGCAGTCCGAGCGCGGCGACATCTACGCCCGGGTCGCCGCGACTCTGCTCGAGTCCGGCCACGCCTATTACTGCTACTGCACCCAGCAGGAGCTCGAGCAGCGTCGTGCGGCCGCCCGCGCCGCGGGCCGGCCCAGCGGCTACGACGGTCATTGCCGTGCCCTCACCACCGATCAGGTCGCGGCCTACCGCGCCGAGGGCCGCGAGCCCGTGCTGCGGTTCCGCATGCCCGACCGTTCCGTGTCCGTCGACGACCTGGTCCGGGGCCGGATCACGGTCGACGCCGAGAACGTCTTCGACTACGTCATCGTCCGGGCCAACGGGCAGCCGCTCTATCCGCTGGTCAACCCGGTCGACGACGCGCTCATGGGCATCACCCACGTGCTCCGGGGTGAGGACCTGCTCTCCTCGACGCCGCGTCAGGTCGTGCTGCACGAAGTGCTTCGCGACGTGGGTGTCGCCCGCGGCCCGATGCCGCGTTACGGCCACCTGCCTTTCGTCATGGGTGAGGGCAACCGCAAGCTGTCCAAGCGCGACCCGGAGTCGTCCTTGCAGCTCTACCGCGACCGCGGATTCCTTCCCGAGGGTCTGCTGAACTACCTCGCGCTGCTGGGCTGGTCGATCGGCGAGGATCGGGAGATCTTCTCGCTGGAGGAGATGGCCGCCGCCTTCGACGTGACCCGGGTCAACCCGAATCCGGCCCGGTTCGACCTGAAGAAGGCCGAGGCGATCAACGGCGTGTGGCTGCGCCGGCTCGGACCCGACGATCTCGCCGATCGCATGGTCACGCACCTGCAGGAGGCCGGCCTGCTGGCCGACCCGCCGACGCCCGAACAGCGCGCGCTCCTGCGGTCGGCCACTCCGCTGGTCCAGGAGCGGATGACGGTGCTGGACCAGGCGGTTTCGATGCTGGGGTTCCTGTTCGTCGACGGCGACGTCCTGGATATGGACGATGCTGCGACGTCGTCCATGCTCACGCCGGAGGCCGGACCTGCGCTCGCTGCGGCCCGTGACGCCTTGCTCAGCCTGTCGGAGTGGACGACGGAGTCGATCGAGCGTGCCATGCGCGCTGCCCTCGTGGACGGGCTCGGCCTCAAGCCGAAGCACGCATTCGGACCTGTGCGGGTG
>Ga0256866_1000146_pt1 | contig 13386 bp, 10 predicted proteins | sample RVTome_16_FD_187338 | JGI IMG/M metagenome (GOLD analysis project Ga0256866, IMG submission 187338) | Soil microbial communities from uranium-contaminated site in the Upper Colorado River Basin, Wyoming, United States - RVT152D67 HiSeq ...
GAATTTGAATACTTAGAGTGGGTCATAAGAACTATTAAACCTATTTTTGATCGTGATAACGACGAATGACAACAACAGCTTAGAGCAACCAAATTTCGATTAGAAGTTAGCAGATACTATCAGATTGGAAAATATGCTGAATGAAGACTCCAATAACCTGACGAGAATCAGATATTCTTATAAATAAACAAAATTGACACTCTTAATAGTGTTTTGAGACGCCTTTCTGATCTGAATATGGCGATAAAATGCGAGCAATAGATATCGCAGAGGCTAACGACAATTTCCAGCTATCTATAACCGTTTGAGGGGACATCTAATCAAGATCCAAGACATGGAATCAGAGATTAGGCAGAAATACAAAACTCATATTCTGGTTAGTAATAGGCTCAGTTTGACTATTGTGGAGCGCAAGTTCTTATATGTATGATAACTACATATAATGATGAGAAACAATTCAAAATCCATGGTTGCTGCATATGCGACAATTGCAGTATTGCCAAGAAATACAATCAACGAAATATTCAGGGGTGTGAAACAATAGAATGGAAAGAATATTTTCAACGCTAAGATCATTTGTTGACGATGGTGGAAAGACAAAATTCTGTGTAACCTGTGGTAACAAGGCTACTCAGGAAGCATTATTCACTGTAGGCGATGGGGCTATACTCATAGAAAAATACTGTGACACATGCGTGACACATGTGCAGAAAAGGGAATAAAATACAGCTAGATCAAACAAGTAGATGACGCACTAGAACAAACCGGAAGTTAGAGACGAACCTGAACCTTTAGAGAATGGTAATGATAACGAATCCGCAGTCGATGAAACCGACGAACCAAAAATTGATGAGCTAATCTCAAATCCAAATCTAGCAGGTAAGTGTTGGTTACTTGGTTACCCCAACATTTATGTGTCATTTAATTCGGTTCTGCAATATCGACGGGGCGATGACATTTTATTCCGTATATTATATCCCTATATTATAATATCTTACCATGAAGACTATTTCTATATATGCCACGGCACTTCTAACGTGTAGTAGAATCACTGATGATTATGAAATCGAAGACTGATTCTAGTAATATTTTAAAACCTTTAATATATAATATGGAATTTCAGTAATAATAATCACTAAAACTTATATAGTAAAATTATCTTTTTGAATTCACTCAGATATGACAAAAAACATTCAATTTTCAACAATAGGAGTATAAAATATCAGACATTTATGGTGCAGTCATGAAGTCCATGTTTATAAAAGATTTGGAAGGGAATGATTACCTAGTAAAATACATAGAAAAACCAATTCTCATAAATAATCTAATTTGGGCTAGCTGTCAATACAATAAGTTAGACTGGCATTTTAGACGCCTAGTTTCAACTTCGATTTTTGTCATAAGAAGCCATTTCTAATTCTATAACATAAGATATCTTTTTTTATATCCCTGAGGTGGTAAAATTACCCCTAACCATAATAGTCTCTAATGGTATTCATTTCCCCTTCAGCTATCTATCTACCTCCATTTATATGCGATAATCTAGGAGCAGACATCCACATAGTTCCTTCTGCAGTAACTTTTGCAATTCCTCTTTTATTTGAAGCCATCTGAGTACCAATTCATGTAAGTTTGAAATGCAAGGTCTTCAAGCGATAAAATGTGCATTTTGTGACACGATATTTATGTCTGAAACAAATGCAGCTACCTGTCCATCATGCTCAGAGCAAGAATCATAGTCATCATGAACATGGAACTGGCAATACTATGGGTAGTTGTGGCTGCGGTCACTGATTATTTATATCAACTATTTATATTTCAATAGTTTTCTTAATAAGATATGGACTCCATAGATTATATTGAGAATTGCTAATTCTAGTTCTAATTTAATTAGTTCTGGCCTATCTCTTTTATGCGAATATATAGATGACAATATCGTAACCACGTTTGTAGGATAATGCTCAGAAGGTAAATTATTCATATATTCAAGTTTGTAATTTAATACTCTCAAACCACATGCTAATGCTTCTAAAGCAGTCTTACTAAGATTCTTAAGTAATTTCCGATTTACAAACCTTAAGTCAACATACACATCATATTTCTTTAAAAAATTTGGAACATCTTTATAATATATAGGATTTTTTGTTCTATCATAAATATCAATATTCAGATCAATTTTCTTATGTTCGAAATAGTTCATTGCAAGCTCAATATTAGTGACTTCACTATTTACTATTACACCCTTAGATATATCGACAGATCTTTCTTTTGTCAATTTTTTATTGTTGAAGTGATCAGTATCAATTGGATTAGGCAAAAAGACTGATCCCTTAACTAATTGAATCAAATCAGGTGTAGACACAATAACTCTATCTGCTAATCTTTGTGCCTTGATATGTAAACGTCTTTTTTTAATTTTTTTAACAATATTTTTAGGCTTTAAGATATTTCGCAAATTAAATGTTCTTGAATTATCCTTAGAAAAACCTCGTATATCCGTACCATGATAGTGAAGAATGATAATCTTTGACCCCCCATAAATCTTTCGAATATTAATTACCATTTCTGGTAAACTATGAATATGTATTATATCTGCTTTTCTTGCTTCTTCAATTGATTTATAAATCAATTCTTCAGGTGCTACAAATAATCCATATTCTTTATAAAACTCGTCTATACCATATTTGTCCGCATTCTTAATTCTTATAACTTTACTTTCATTGCCATTCGCCTGCTGAAATTTCGCTAAGATGAAAGCCACACCAGCTTGATCCCATATATGTAATACATACAATTAGATTACTATATCTTTTCTTCCTTAACCCATCCATAATCTTTTCTAAATCTTTTCTAAATAGTTTCAAGTTCTATTTTTATTTAATTTAAGGTTAAACTTTAGATGAATACAAATTCACTGATTCATTTTATGGTTAGTCGCATCATTTCAAGTTCCTTTTAACAATATTCCTCTCGCCGTATATTATATTGGACATTTCTTCCAAATTTGTCAGTGCGAGTAGTTGATAATTATGACAATAGGACCGTATTCTTAAGTTTAACTAAACCTAAAATATCTTCTGTACTCTAATTGCTTCTTTACTCTTAGAAATTTGTCAATTACAAATAGCTGTGAATACCTGAGTACCAGTATAGCTCATTTTTTCATGATGTCCTAATATGTGGAAAATACTTTCCAACAAGGATACAATACACCATAACGAGATGAATAGTGATATTATAAAGAGTATGACCTTCTCTAGATATTTTCAGCCGTTCTTTCCATATTGAATCTTCCGTTTACAAACTTAGGTTCTTCTATACCCTGACTTCATTTCTTCTTCGGATTTATCCTGATATAATTAGTGTCATGAGTGACCGGGTTGATCCATATATTCACCTTGTCGAACAACCGTATTCGCGCTACTATAAATGCCTCTGGGACCTGGCGGATCAACACCTCCCAGATCATCAATGATGATAGCCACTTTATTATTTCTCAAAAAGTTTTTGTATTTATTAGACCTCTGAACATTCATTCCTCCTACAAAAAAAATCACCATCAAAGTCAAAGCCAATAGGTACACCATCAGGCTATAGAAATCTATTTTCTTGAGATGAGATTGATGCTGTTGCAATCCTTGTAAGGCGTTGCGACACGAGATATTTAGTCTCTTTCTGAGAAAATAGTGTATGAGGCATCATATATTTCTTCATATTAAGCACAAGAACACTAATTATTTATATTATTTGACCACGTATTAAACAGACATTTATCACCAATATTTGTTTGTCCAGCTAGATATTGAAACAAGCCCTCGTTCTTTGACTTATCGTACACTTTAAATGATTCTATTATTCTTAGCTTTTATTATCCATTAAGACGTCTGTTTTCATTGCAACCAATTTGGATGGATATATAACAAGAAGAGATGGTAGTATTGATTGGTTAAAGCTCAATCACTAGTTTACGAATAGTTAGGCATTCATGCTTTATATCCTATTAGCAGAGCCATTTCAAGCCACTTCCAATAACAATCTACTTCTACAAATTCTGTATCTCTCAGCCACCCTAACTGGATTTCCATTGGTAACAATCTATTAGCCCTGTCTTCTTTTTCTGGACTATATCCAATTGCATTAAGAAATCTGACATGCAATTCTACAGAGGGTGATGCAACATGTTCTAAATTACAGAATACTCCTGTTGGATTGACAATATCATAAATTTCTTCGTAGAGTTCTCGCTTACGTTCATGCTTAAGATGGTAGATGGCGAAACTTGATACAACAGCATCAAAGTAACCTAGATCATCTGGAAGAGGTTGACTGAGATCATGTTCTATAATTTTGACCTTTGAGTCGTTAGCAAAATGTTCCCTTACAGATCTCAGTATTGTTGGAGATACGTCTATAACCATTGCTTCTATTTCTGATCGATTCGCCTTTATCAGTCTGATTAATCTTCCATCCCCTGTCCCTAGATCCAAGATTCGTTTTGTATCTTCAGGTAGATGATCTATCAGGACAGATTCACCTTTTGAGCGATGTGGAAGAGTGTCAGCTACATTTAGATAAGCTAAAGCGTTTTGTGGACTTGACCATTCTTTTGCCGAACTGCTCATGATAAAAAATCCTCATAGGGATACAAAAGCATTGCGCTGCCACTTGGGAGCTTAGAAGAGAAATCAAGAAATAAATGAAGTGCAGATTTTTTTGATAATATCAAATTAAGAAATACCACCTCGCGTGATTGAAGAAGAGACTCGAGCTGAAATGCTTGGAGGCCAACAGTAAAACTCATTATTTTCGATTTTGTACATCGATCTCTTTGGATTCTGTCAACCGTAGTTGAAACCAGCACTGTATTGTTAGCAGGTGAGACTAAACATGTCAGGTGTACCATGCATATTACCAGCATGGAGTCAAACGAATACTAGAAGGGCTCTTCTCTCTGTTCTAGTTCAGAGGTAATATCACTTCTGTTTCCATCGGATGTAATTATATTCAAGGATATATCGTCACCCGGTAGTTTGTTGTTTTCTACATAATCAATGAGCTCAGATTTGTCTCTTACAACGTTACCGTCAACTGAAAAGATAATACTAAAGGGTGTTATTCCTGCTTTTTCTGCAGGACCTTCTGAAGCTACATTTTTTATGAATACTCCTCTAGCGTCCGATAAACCAACTGAGTCTGCAAACAGCGGAGTAACATCTGCAATTTCTATGCCAAGCCATGGATGCTCATATGTACCCTGCGAGATCAGCTCGGGTATTACTCTTTGAATTGTGGCAGGTCCTATGGCAAAGTTTAATCCTTGTTCGGATGCTCCAGTTGCTATGTCAACTAAACCGTATTCATTCACTCCAACAACGTCGCCTTGTAAATTCAAAAGAGGTCCACCTGAATTACCAGGATTTATGGCTGCATCTGTTTGAATGAGACCCCCTGTCCAGAATCTTCCAGTTATTATATTTAGGTCTATTCTATTAATCTGGCTAATTATGCCCTCGCTTACGGAAAGGGTGAGGCCTCGTGGACTGCCAACGGCAAACACTTGTTGTCCAACATGCATCTCTGATGAATTTTCAATTTGTAATGGCTTTAGATTTTCTCTGAATAATGCAGATGAATCAACCTGTATTACAGCCAGATCAGAATATGGATCTTCACCAATTATTGTTGCTGGATAGCTATTACCACTAGAGAACTTGACATAAATAACATCTGCTCCCTGTGTCACGTGATAGTTTGTAACTATATTTCCATTTATATCAAAAACAAAACCAGAGCCAGAACCGCCGCCACCGTATACTAGAGGAGCGCCATCGATAGTTATTTTTGGATTAATTACATCACCTACAGTGATTATCTCAATAACTGAATCCTTTACCTTATTAAATAAATCGGAGATAATGGCATCGGTGGTAACAGCGGTAATATTCGAAATGGCTTCTTGACTATTCGTAGTAGTTATTGTTGCATGAATATCGCCATTCCCATCTTTAAACGGCTCAAGTGCAGGTAAAGTAACACCCAAAATACTTAGGATCATAAGAGCAAAGGATCTCTTGAGAGAGATAGTATCCATACAAAATAAAAAGTGACTGACTAACTATATAACCTTTATAGGAGTATCGTTCTCTATTTATTATTTCTATAATAGAATAGCTTAATAGTTAGATCATTTGTACTTACTTCTCCCGGGTAAATGAAGGATAATAGCTATTATATATCCAATAGAAGTATGAAAGGGAACAATGATGGTGCATATCGGGAAAATTCTAAGAAAGTACATTATTCTTATAAATCTCATTCATTGTATGTCCTGCTTATGACCCTTAGTATCCTGTCCTTATTTTTGATTTCAAATATTCTTACTTTGCCGTCTGAAACTATACTAATGTTTGCATCTAGTGGACAGGACGAAGATGATGGTGAAGAAGAAAACAATACAGGGTCGTCGTTGGGAGATAGCGACGAAAGTGAAATTATCGATGAAGATAGCCTCTTGCCATACAATAATTCCAAATATGGTATAAGGATGAATTATCCATCTGATTGGAGCTATCAAGAAGTACAGGCGCCTACTGATGCTACAATAATTCCGATTGTCAATATGTTTCCTCCAATCTCAGATGACCCTAACGCCGTTACTTTCCTACAAATAGGTATAGAAGAGCTTGAAACCCCTTTTTCAATTGATGAGTACTCAAGGAGTATAATTAATGGATATAGAGAAAGTAGGTTGAACTTCGATCTTGTATCCTCTAATACTGGTAATACACTTTCTGGACTTCCAACTTATGAAATAGTCTTTACGGATTCAGCAAACGGTACTGATAGAAAACTTATGGAGGTAGGGGCTTTAGATAGCGACAACAATAGAGTATATTATTTATTGTTTAATACAGAGGAATCAAGATATGATCTGTTTGTTCCTGCTTTAGAAAGTATGATTGATTCCTTTCAACTATTTTCTATAGGCGAAGTGAGCGTCATAAACGGTAACGTTAACAATGATACTATTTCTGATACTATTTCTAATGGTACTATACAGGATGGATCAACAACAACAACAACTACAACCGTCCCTTTATTTTCTATGTCCCAAAATGATACTGATATTTCAGCATCTAGTATCCAAAGCAACGATATGTTAGTATATGAAAATTCTACTTACGGTATAAGTCTGTTATATCCAGCTGCCTGGAAGTTCTCTGATCCCGTTAAATCTCCAGAAGAACGCACTGTCTTTATCACTTTATTTGAGCCGATGGCTGAAAGCGGAGCCGCATATCTTGGGATCGCAAGAGACGTTTTTAACGTTAATGAAACGTTAGATACATATCTTGCTGAGGTTATTCAAAGCTATAGAGGTAACACCCTCAATTTTACACTCATATCAACTGCTATGTCGCCGGATTTGAATTCTCCTCCTCAGTTAGCAGGTAATCCCGCTTATTCATTGCTATATAGTCACAGCGATCCAGGCACCGGAGATATGCTATTAACTGAAGAAATAGGGACCATTGTCCCGGGTACTAATTTTGCGTACTATTTCTATTACACAGCTGATATACCTAGCTATAATAATTATATTGCTGACGCACTGTCGATTATTGATTCCCTAGAGATTCATCTTACAAATCTGAACGTAACAGAATCAGAAGAGACGAACATTTTTGATATTCTGGAATCATTGGAATCTGGGGAAATTTAGCTTCTAGACGCCAAAAGTATTCTGCTCAAAGAATGAGAGATATATTCTTCCATCGGTATTCTATAATTCTACTGATTCTTATCTTTATCAAATCTACCATTTGAAATCGAATCATATCAACTAAGAGTGGTATTATGAAAGGCATTACGATAAACTGAGAGCCGTATTAAATGAGAGGATTTTGCGATAATGAAGTCATTTCTCTATAGTCATTACTATTACTTTTATTTCATTTTTAGAAGGGATTATGTAACATGCTCAAGGATTTCCAGTTGTGCTCTGGCCGCTATTAGGAGATAATGTACTTTGGCTTTGATCATTATCATGATGCATCGGTGTTGCGTATGGATTATTTTGGAGATTTGTTCTTGATTGGTCAGAACTTTTGTGTTGTTCAGCTATTTTGTTCTCTAAGCTATCATGTATCACTCTAGAAACTGATGATAAACTAGATTGATTATCGTCACCGGGCAGCCCTGTAAGATTTATTAAATGAGAGGACGATGTAGGCGAATTACTATTAACATCCAAACAAACAATAAGTGAAGTGATCGTATTTTTTCCGAGTCTTAGCAAATTAGTTGCATTAAAGAAGGTAGAATTCCAATTAGAAAAGTCTTGTTCTCCTTGTGAACCAGTTGCAGAAGCATTTTGAAATGGTTGAACATTGTTTATAGATGTAAGAATCGTGCAATTAGTATTACCCGTATCAGATGAAGTACCTTTTATGGTTAATTCCGGAGAAAGATATACATAACTCCCGTTTCTATGAGATGTAATTCCGATCTTTGGAAGATCATTTGGTATATTATCCAGGGAAATCCCATGGATCGTAAAACCGTCAATGGGAATGGGAATGAAAAAGGTAAATAGTATACTTATGGACCAGAATACAAATACAGATATGAGTACAAGAACTAAGAACAATTTATGTTCAGACCGTCATTAATACCTCTATTTCTATTTTATATGATTATTAGTTAATCACTTCTTACTTTTAGGTTGGTATATACAACCTAGCGCCTTAGATTAGTATGTTCTTTAAATTGGTACCAAAAGAATTGAATAGAAATGTTGAGATAGGTAACTACTGTTGCTAGAACGAACTACTAGAGATTCTTTTGGAACACACGATTATAATCCAACAGTATTATAGATATGCTATTATGAATAATCCCATAGCAGCTGCCATTGCAACTGTCCATACTAATTTGTTCCAATCAAAGATTTTTTGCCCATCTAATACACCAAATGGTAGCAGATTAAACATCGCTATCCAACCATTAAATGATGCTCCGATAGCAAAGAGTGGATTGAATGGATCGTAAAACATAGAGAAGAGTAGAAACGAAAAACCCATCACCAAATTAGTCAGAGGACCAATTAGGGCTACTCTGCCAAATTTCTTTCCATCTGATAATCCAACCATGACAGCGCCGGGAGCAATGAATTTGAACGGCATAAACGGAAGCGCAGATATTGCTGTTATGATTAATCCCCAAGTTTGAGCTCTAAACTCTGCCCAACTACCATAATACTGGGCTAGAAACTTGTGAGCTAATTCATGCACTAGAAAAGCACAGACGAATATAGCCAAAAACTGCCATGAAATATATCGATAACCACTTAAAGAAAGACCCACTGCAGTAACTAAAATGGTTGCTAATGAAAGATGAAATAGTTCAGTCCTAGAAGATTTTATAGTTAAAACTCTTGACAAAGTTTTGAACACAGAGGACGATTGAAAGCCATATTTTTGGGAATCATTATCTATTAGCATGTTCTTCCTTTTCTTATTATAAGTATCTAGGAACGGACAAGAATGGTTAATCGGATTTCTATGAACATTACAAAATAATTCTTGACAGTAATTACATTTGAATGGGATAGTCTCTGCTTGACCACAAATATAGCATATATGCATTACTTTAGCTTTCTTCTCCTATTAATATACAAGTCAATCAAGTACTGATAAATTATATTTGTTATTTGCTAAAATTTCCTTAGGTGAAACAAGAGCAATAGAGCAGCTATAATTGAGAAGATTATTATATTCAATGGCTATTGGCAATTCTTGATTAGATCTAGATTGATATAGTTTATTCATAATGTATTATTGACATAATCCACACTTAAGGTTAAGGGTTGCTGAGTATCTCAGAGTGGGATTTTTGCATTACAACGGTTCGTGATAAATTGGTCAATTTATACTTGATCAAATACATAACTCATGCTCCTAACATCTAGGAGCGATATTTTATAAAAGATGAATCTTTATAGCATAATGATTTCATCATTTATTATATATAAATGCCTTCGAGTCAACATTATCATATTTCTAAGATAATGGATATAATTATTCACATAAGTCCAATGTCCATTTTAGATATTGGAACAGGTTTCGGGAAATATGGTGTACTGTGTAGAGAGTATTTAGAGTTATGGGATGGGAGACATAACTATTCGGAATTTTTGCGTCGCATTGATGGTGTAGAAGTTTTTGGAGATTATATTACTCCTTTACATAAATTTGTGTACAATAACATATACATTAGTGATATAATGGAAGTTTTGGATAAAATTGAATCTAGATACGACTTGGTTTTATTGATTGATGTTTTGGAGCATTTTGATAAACATCAAGGAGAGAATCTATTACACAAAATATTACATAAGAATGGTGGGGTTTTGATATCAACGCCCAAAAAACCAAGCAGTCAGAAAGATGCGTTTAACAATGTCTATGAAACCCATCGTTCAAAGTGGACAAAAAACGATCTAAGTAGCTTAGCTCCGAATTTATTTATAAATGATAGAGTAAGTCATATAGCTTACCTAGGAAATGATGGAAATGTGACAAGGCTCAAAAGAAATCTAAGGTTGAAAGAATTCAGCAAAATACCTGGGATGTCATTTACTATGAATCGTGCAGATAGACTAATCAAAAAAGTAAACCGTATGAAAAATACAATTAGTTAATTGCAGACTTGATATATGACAGGAGAAAAAGCATTTACAAAATTCCTGCTTGCTTTTCTTATATCTTAATAACTTATTGAACAAACGAGTACAGTTTTGAATATTTCTATCATTAGAACGACAACTACGATATTATATGCTAATCACTAATGCTAATCACTATTGCTTATCCTGATTCATGCATAATAAACCGTGTAATTACCCGTAATTACGTATATATTATATAAAATATCATTACTATTACTATTGGATTTTGATAAAGTAATTAGATTTTGATGTTCGCAACTTAATATAGGTCTATTGCTTCATTAAAGTGAAGATAAAATATGGCACAGATGCCAGCACTGATACCAAAAGAAGTAGAGATACAGAGACTAAAGAAAATATACATAATGGTTATAATGCTAGGTTCAATTGCAGCATCAGTAGAAGTAGATAACTTTGTAGATGGATCATTACATCAAACTGCTATCAGAGATAGTGCATTCACACCAGCTCATTGGTGGCTATATAGTCACTTCATTGCACTTCCTCTAGGGTGGGGATTTGTAGCAATGTATGACAGAAAAGTACCTATTCTAAGAGGACCAAACAACTCCATGAATACTGGTCTAAAGATGACCATTCTTGGATATTTGGCAACCATGTTTACTATAGGCATCAATGAGATGTGGCACTTTTGGTTTGTAGAAGAGATATTCTCAGTTCCAAACCACTGGATGTTTAACATGGGAGTTGTTGTAGCTTTCATGGGCGCTCTAGCATATGTAGTAAGGGTATATGCACGATTGGTTGAACTTGGAGCGGAAACACCAGCCAAGAACCCGTACGTAGCAGAGATGTACAAACTAGCATTAGAAGGTAAGCTGTACAGCAGATCAATACCATAACAAGACAAGAAGATAGGCAGGCAAACAGACAAACAAACAAAATATACCCTCTTTTTTCTATTCAAAGTTGATGATATGGTCTTAACGAGTAAGGAAATGATAACGACATGCTAGATTTCCACAAGTTATCATCCTAAAATAAGCAAGGCAGCCATGATTGCCAGCCACATAGTTCTTTAATAGAATATCATTCACATTGTAGACAGTATTTTTAAGGCATTACTTGTGAACCGGCTAGGTCCCTTGTCATAAAGACATAAACTCTTAAAAATATAATCTGTGATCTGTCTTTCGGTTACCAATAGCGTAACTTTCCATCACAAATGAGAAATTGAGGCAATTTCTCTGTCGTAGCGGTGTTGCATTATACTATTGGCAAGATGCGGAATATAGAGAACACCATTACCTATCCAAGATATGTCAATATGTCCTTAAATATACGGATCCGCAGGTCTCGCATTTCTTAACATCTAACCCAACGTAACGTCTGCTGCAACCTCTACAGATTAGGGATCGTACAAAAGGTCGGAAGAATGTGAGTTCAGTGCTGGCGGTTATTACTTTATTCAAATCATCTTGTGCCGTAATATCAGTTAGATCTATTGACGTCGATAATCCACCTCTGAGAAGACTATCAATGGGTATACATTCTTCTAATACTTTTTGAGGTTGTAACAAAAATTCTTTCCCATTGACAGTGATCCCTTGCGAGTAGTGTTTAGCTGATTCGATCCCAGGGGATAGCAGAGTCTTGCCATATTTTTCTGAATCCAACGTTGAAAACCTCGTGCTACTATCATCATTTATCATTGAGATTCCCACCGATTCGTTATCCATTTGCCGCCCGTGATCTAAAGCTACATCACCTGAGGTCTTTAGTACTTTTCTCAGGACATCTTCTCCGGCAGAATTGTGACTATATCCCAAGATATCATACACTGATTCCTTTAGTCCGGTGAGATTGAGAATTATATTAGTTGTGCCGAAATCTTCAAAATTAGCACATCCCATGACCGGAAACAACCCCTTTCTGAGCGCGTTCAAAATATTCTTCTTTCTAATATACATCGCCTCCAATGCGGGTTTAATTGTTAAAGCAAGTTTTGCCCTAAAATATGTTTCATCTTTATTTGACTGATAGGCGAGCCTCGGAAGATTAATCGACATAGACTGTAACGATGCAACACTCCGTGTATCCTTACCGTCCAATGATTTACGAATGCCATTACTCGTCCGCTTTCCATTTTGCATGATCGATATCTTACCTCCCGACCTAACTACGGATGATATCATTGGTGAGTCTTCTTCCAAAGTATTGGAATCTTTACTGTAATATAATGCCAGACCGATCCTTGGCAATGGGGTTAAGTCTGTATACTTTGTGTAACCCTCAAGCAACGCCTGAATTGTCTTTTTATCGAGAGTAGTTACAGGCAATAAAATAGTAAAAGAAGGTAGACCTTCAAAATAGGAACCTGTAGCAGATGACGAGATAAGAGACGTGGCAAAAGATGACACGATGCCCTCAGGATCCAAGGTGTCATTTAAGAGAAAATCTGTAATGCCTTCAAGTACTACCTCCGATGATGCCTCTCTGCTCATCAAAGCCAAAATTAATTGTAATGCTGCCGCAAATCTGGACTTTTCATCGAAGCGGATTCTTGATATGTTAAGAAATTTCCCATCTAAGTTTTGAAATCCTTCAGCAAATTCATTGATGTTTAGGAATGCCACGTCAGGAACTATACCCCATAGACCAGGATTGGAGATGTTTAACTCGCCAGCTAGATGCAT
>Ga0256866_1000147_pt1 | contig 13321 bp, 13 predicted proteins | sample RVTome_16_FD_187338 | JGI IMG/M metagenome (GOLD analysis project Ga0256866, IMG submission 187338) | Soil microbial communities from uranium-contaminated site in the Upper Colorado River Basin, Wyoming, United States - RVT152D67 HiSeq ...
GTTCACGGCGACCGACGCCGCAGTGCTGGCCGGCCTGGCTCGTGCCCGAGCGCCACTGGCCGGCGCTTGCGCGAGTTCTGAGCCCGCTTGCCGTCGGCTATCTCAGCCCCAACCGGAAGACCACGGGCGGAAAGATTGGCGGTTTTTCCGCGCCAGGCGGCTCGGCCACCAAGCTTCGCATGCTCGAGTTCGAGGGCGTTCATGTCGAGCGGCCGCGATCGATACAGCAGGCCGAAGGCGCGCCGCTCCTCGAATGGCGCGCTGCAACGCGACAACCAGAAACCCGGTAAGGAGATGTCATATGACGGATGCCAGGAATACCCAAAGCGACCTGGAGGTTCTCAAACAGCTGAACGCCGACTTTCTGGCGTCGGCTCAGAATGGTGATGTGGAACGTCTCGAGGAGATCCTGGCCGAGGACTTCATGGCGTCCCTGCCCGACCTTCTGCTACGCGACAAGAAGCAGTTCCTCGAGATGATGTCCGCTCCCAGGCCGTTCACCGGGCTCAAGGGGCACGATGTGAAGATCCGGCTGCTAGGAGACTTCGCGATCATTCATGCGCGGATTACCTACACGACGCACGATGGCATTGAGCGCCAAGGCCGCTATACCGACGACTATCAGCGGAGTGATGGAAAATGGGTGTGCGTGGCCGCCAACCTCATAGCGGAAGGCTTGTAGCACGGGCCGATTGAGGAGGTGGCACTCGAAGAACTGGAATGTCAGGCCACCCGCGAGCCGGGAACCTGCGGCGGTCGATCATGCGGTTTGTTTCACCCATCATTCGGGTTTGTCGGCAGGGATCTCCTCAGGCGCGGCACGGCGAACTCGAGAAAGCTGCGCATCTTGAGCAGCAAAAGGCCCTGGCCGGCATGAATCACGGTCACCGGCATGGGGTCGGACTCGAACTCCCTCAGGACGATCACAAGCTTTCCCTCCTCAACCGCACGCGCACCCTGATAGGAGAGCATGTGGGTGATCCCACCTCGGCGATGGCGGCGTCGATGCCCGCCTCCCGCGGTGTTGACATTGAGACGGCGCCGCGGCGGTGCCGATTGCGCCAAGCGTCGGCCGCGTGATGCGAGCGACCAAGGCGTCCCCGCCGCCATGCCCGCGAAGGTGACGCATGTGTGGTCGGCAAGGTCACTCGGCATCTTCGGAGTGCCATGGGCCGCGAAGTAGTGCGGGCTCCCGCAATGACGCGCCACCCGCGTCGCAACCATGCGGCTGTCCGGGAGGACACCAATGCGTACCGCCATGTCGATATGGTCGTCTACAGATTGGCGTTCCGGTCTGAGAGCACCATGCGCACCTTGATGTCCGGAAAGGTCGCGAGGACATCGCTGACCGCCGCGAGCACGTACAAGCGCCCCAAGACGATCGGCGCCGCGATGATGAGGTCGCCTCTCGGCGTGACGTATTCCCCCGACGCCGCGCGTTCTGCGTCGCCCACCTGTTCGAGAACCCTCTTCGATACGGCGAGATGGGCCGCTGCTGCTCAAGAGCAGCGTCTCCAGGCTCGGGGACGCCGCAGCCCCGCTCAGCTCGCGCATCGAGAGCGAGATCGACAACCACCTTGGATACATCGACGCCAGCCTGGACGGTCGGGATTACCTGCTTGGCGAGACACTGACCGGCGCCGACATCCAACTCAGCTTCGTGGGAGAGATCGCGGCCTCCCGGACGAACCGCGCCGCCTACCCCAATCTCGACGCCTGGGTCCGGCGTTTTCAGACGCGTCCAGCCTACCAGGACGCCCGCTGCTGGGCGCTGGAGCTCGCCCCCCTCGGCGTGCGCGTCAACGCGATCGCAGCGGGGCCGACCGAATCGGGCGCGTTGACCGGAATGATGGGGCTCTCACCAGAGCAGGCTGAGGCCGTCAAGGAGCGGGAGCGCGAGCGGATACCGCTGAAGCGGCGCGGCCATCCAAATGACGTGGCTCGGTGGATTGTGTCGCTCGCCGATCCAGCTTCCGAATGGGTGAGGGGACAGGTGATCGCCGTCGATGGCGGCCTGGGACTCGCATAAGCGATGGCTTGAGGGGCGAAATGCTCGACGTCGCCCGCTGGCTCGCTGAACAAGGGCTCGGCCATCATGCCGAGGCGTTCGCGGAGAACGGCATCGCGGCCGACGTCCTGTGCGAACTCACCGACGCCGATCTGAAGGAGCTTGGGCTCAACCTCGGCGACCGCAAGCGCCTGCTCAAAGCGATAGCGGCGCTGGCCCCCGGGTCTGCCGATGACCGTGCCGAGAGCGCTGAGCCAACTGCAAGGCCAGCGGTTCCTGGCGAAGCCGAGCGGCGGCAGCTGACCGTGCTGTTCGTCGACCTCGTGGCCTCGACCGAGCTCGCCGCACGGCTCGATCCAGAGGACATGGCCCGGGTGATCCGCGCCTATCAGGGGTGCTGCAGCGACGCCGTCCGGCGCTGGGACGGGCACATCGCGAAGTACATGGGCGACGGCGTGCTGGCGTATTTCGGCTGGCCCACGGCGCACGAGGACGAGGCCGAGCGGGCGGTGCGCGCGGGCCTCGCGATCATCGAGGCGCTCGCGCGGCTGAACACGCCGGCAAGCGCGCCGCTCGCGGCGCGGATCGGCATCGCAACTGGCTTGGTCATGGTCGGCGAGCTGATCGGCGAGGGGGCGGCCCAGGAGCGGATAGTTGTCGGCGAGACGCCGAATCTTGCGGCGCGGTTGCAGGCGCTCGCGGCGCCAGGCAGCGTCGTGATCAGCCAGGCGACCCGACGGCTGGTGGGCGGGCTGTTCGCACTGGCCGACCTCGGCCCGCGGCGACTCAAAGGCTTCGCCGAGCCGCTCGCCGCCTGGCGGGTCGAAGGGGAGGGTCGCGCCGAAGGCCGCTTCGAAGCGTTGCACGGCGAGCGGCTTACACCCTTGGTCGGGCGCGAGCACGAGCTCGGCATCCTGCTCGAGCGCTGGGCCTGGGCCAAGGACGGCGACGGCCAGGTGGTGCTGCTCGCGGGCGAGCCCGGGATCGGCAAGTCGCGCATGCTCCGCGCGCTGCGCGAGCGCCTCGGCGATGAGACGTACGCGCCGCTCAGCCACTACTGCTCGCCGTATCACACCAACAGCGCGCTCCACCCGGTGATCGGGCTGCTGGAGCGGGAGGCGCGGCTCGACCGCGACGAGCCGCCGGAGGAGCAGCTGGCCAGGATCGAAGCGCTGCTCAGCCGCTCGAGCGACGGGGTGGATGAGGTCGTGCCCCTGCTAGCCGCACTCCTCGGGGTGCCGACCGGCGATCGCTATCCGCCATTGACGCTCACCCCGGAAGTGCAAAAGCGGCGGACGTTGCAGGCCCTGGTCGACCAACTCGCAGGCCTCGCCGCCCAGCAGCCGGTGCTGGCTCTCTACGAGGACGTGCACTGGATCGACCCCTCGACGCTCGAGCTCCTGAGCCTCGTGATCGAGCGCATCCGGCAGCTGCCGGTTCTGGTGGTGATCACCTTCCGGCCGCAGTTCCAGCCCGCCTGGACCGGTCAGGCGCACGTGACCACGCTGACCATGAGCCGTCTGGGCCGCCGCCAGGGGGCGGATCTGGTCGCGCGGGTCACGGGCGAAAAGTCGCTGCCGGCGGAGATCGTCGATCAGATCGTCGAGCGCACGGATGGCGTACCGCTGTTCGTCGAGGAGCTGACCAAGACCGTGCTGGAATCCGGCCTGCTCACGGATGCCGGGGACCGCTACGAGCTGTCGGGCCCTCCGCCGCCGCTCGCTATTCCGACGACGTTGCACGACTCCCTGATGGCCCGGCTCGACCGTCTGGCACCGGTCAAGGAGGTCGCGCAGATCGGGGCGGTGATCGGCCGGGAGTTCTCGCATGAGCTGCTCGCGGCGGTGGCCGACCGGCCCGAGGATGAGCTGCGCGGCGCCCTCGATCAGCTCGTCGCTTCCGAACTGGTGTTCCAGCGCGGCGCGCCGCCCGATGCGACCTACAGCTTCAAGCACGCCCTGGTCCAGGACGCCGCGTATCAGTCGCTGCTCAGGTCACGCCGCCAGCAACTGCACGGCCGAATCGCGCGCGTGCTCGAGGAGCGGTTTTTGGACGCGGGGGACGCGCAGCCAGAACTTCTGGCGCACCACTGCACGGAGGCGGGGCTCTCCGAGAAGGCGGTCGAATACTGGTACCAAGCCGGGCGGCTGGCTAGCGAGCGCGCGGCGTTGCCGGAAGCCATCGGCCACTTCGGCAAGGCCTTGGAACTGCTCGCGACACTCCCCGACCCGTCGGCGGGCGTGGAGCGGGAAATTGACCTCCAGATCGCCCTTGGTGGAGCATTGATCTCCGCTAAGGGTCACGCCGCCCCCGAGACCGGTCGGGCCTATGCTCGCGCACACGAGCTCTGCCGGCGGGGTGGCGACTTGCGGCGGCTATCTCCCTTACTGTTCGGGCAGTGGGTGTTCCACATGGTGCGCGCCGAGCACGCCGCGGCGCAGGACATTGCCGAGGAGTTGCTCCGCTCGGCCGAGCAGGAGGGCGATGCAGCTGGTCTGGTCGTCGGCCACCGGGCGGCTGGAATCGGCTCGCTCTGGCGGGGTGACCTGGTCGAGGCCCGCGGGCACCTTGAGCAGGAGCTCGCCCTATACGACCCCGAGCGGCACCGGTCCCTCGCCTCCGTCTATGCCTACGATCTGCGGCTCGCGGGCCTGGCTGGGCTGGCTTTCGCCCTGTTTCAGCTGGGCTATCCGGAGCAAGCTGTCGCGGGTTGCCGCGAGGCGGTCGACGACGCCGAGCGGCTGTCGCATCCCGCTGGCTTGGCTTACTCCCTGTTCCACGCCTGCATGTTGGACCAAATCCGCCGGGACATTCCGGGCGTACGGCAGCGAGCTGCGGCGTTGGTTGCGCTTTCTGCCGAGCATGGCTTCCCCCTATGGCAGGCGGCGGGCGTTGCATTTGACGGCTGGGCGCTCGCCGAGGAGGGCCGAGCGGCGGAGGGAATCGCGCGCATCGAGGACGGCCTCCAAGCCTGGCGGGCAACGGGGGCAGGGCTCAACGTGCCGTACTTCCTGGCCCTCCTGGGCACGACGCGTGGCGCCGCAGGCGACGGGGCGGAGGGCCAGCGCCTGCTGGTGGAGGCCATGGACGCAGGGCGTGCGAGCGGCGAGCGCTGGTTCGAGGCGGAGCTGCATCGGCTAAAGGGGGAGCTAGGTGTAGCCGGTGGCGATCGAGACGCGGCCGAAGCTTGCTTTCTCAGCGCCATCGCCTTCGCCCGCGAGCAGAGCGCCAAGCTTTGGGAGCTCCGCGCCACGACCAGCCTCGCCCGGCTTTGGGCTGACCAAGGCAAGCGCGCCGAGGCGTCCAACCTTCTCGTGCCGGTTTATGACTGGTTCACCGAGGGCTTCGATAGCCCCGACCTCCGGGATGCCAAGGCGCTGCTCGATGAGCTGACATGAGCGAAGACTTTGGGCGCCTGGATCTTAGGTTGTGACGCTCCCGGCCCAGGTTATTGAAAATAGATACCTATTCGTTTCGAGCCTAGGTCTCGGCCATCCGACATCGAGCTGCGGCTTGCTCGTGGAGTTTGCGCCTGCCCGGCATGGCAAGCAGGTCCTCTGCTGATGGCGGCTTTGGGTTCAGGGAACGAACCCGCTTCGCGGGAGACGTGGCACGCGAGGTGGCGCGCTCGGCGGGTAGCGGCGGTGATCGGTTGAACGGATTGGGGTGACGGGGCAGGCGTCCCGTTTCGAGGATCGAGGGTGTCCAACCCCACCTCGAGACGGGAGGCCCTCGATGAGCGAGACGCCCATCAGCCCGCTGCGCCGGCGCATGATCGAAGACATGACGGTGCGCAACTTCAGCGCCGACACCCAGCGCAACTACATTCGCGGCATCAAGAACCTGGCCATCTTTCTAGGTCGATCGCCGGATACGGCCACGCCTGAGGAGCTACGACTTTTCCAGCTGCATCTGAGCGAGAACCGCGTGCGTCCGCCGACGATCAACGCCACGGTGACGGCGCTGCGGTTTTTCTTCAACGTGACGGTCGACCGGCCCGATGTCACCAGGCCACTGACCTTTGTCGCCGAGCCGCGCAAGATCCCCGTGGTCCTCAACCCCGAGGAGGTGGTGCGCTTTCTGGAGGCAGCGCCGGGGGCGAAGTACAAGGCGGCGTTCGCAGCGGCCTATGGCGCGGGCCTGCGCGTGTCGGAAGTGGCAGCGCTGAAGGTGTCCGACATCGACTCCCAGCGCATGGTGATCCGGGTCGAGCAGGGCAAAGGACGCAAAGATCGCCATGCGATGCTCTCACCCCAACTGCTCGAGCTGCTGCGCGACTGGTATCGCATCGCGCGGCCTCAGGCCTGGCTGTTCCCTGGCCGCGATCCGCTGTTGCCGCTGACCACACGTCAACTCAATCGCGCTTGCCATGCTGCCGCCCACATGGCCGAGATCAAGAAGCGGGTGACGCCGCACACGCTCCGGCAGAGCTTCGCCACCCACCTCCTCGAGCAGAACATCGACATCCGCGTGATCCAGGTCCTGTTGGGGCACGCCAAGCTCGACACCAGCGCGCTCTACACCCGGGTCGCCACCACCACGATCCGCGCGGTGATCAGCCCGCTCGACCGGCTCGGGCCGCTCGCCGAGGGGGAGCTGAGACCGGAGGCCTGACCCGGCGGCCGTGGGCCGCCCGAGGCTGGAGGTCGCCGACATCTTCGATCGCCACGGGGCCGCCTGGCGCAGGGCCAATGCGGGCCATGTGAGCCTCGGCCAGCTGCAGGTGATGTCGGCCATCGTGAGCTGCCGCACCGCGGCGCTCGGCGGCCACGTCACGCGCTGTGAAGCCTGCGCGCACACCGAGATCGCCTACAACTCCTGCCGCAACCGCCACTGCCCGAAGTGTCAGGGAGCCGCCGCCAGGGACTGGCTGGCAGAGCGACAAGCCGAGCTCCTGCCCGTGCCCTACTTCCACGTCGTGTTCACCTTGCCGGCCGCGCTCGCCGACATCGCTTACCAGAACAAGGCGGTGATCTACGATGCGCTGTTCAAGGCCTCGTCCGAGACGCTGCTGACGATCGCGGCCGATCCGAAGCATCTCGGCGCCCGGATCGGCGTCACCGCCGTACTCCACACCTGGGGCTCGGCCATGACCCATCATCCGCACGTCCACATGATCGTGCCCGGCGGCGGGCTCTCGGCCGATGGATCCAAGTGGGTCGCGTCCAAGCCGGGCTTCTTCGTGCCGGTGCGCGTGCTCGCGAAGCTCTTCCGCAGGCTGATGCTGGAGAAGCTCGAAGCCGCTCACGCGAGTGGCCGGCTGACGTTCTTCGGCGAACACGCCGGCCTGCGCGACCCCAAGGCCTTCGCCGCGCAGCTGGCGCCGCTCAGGAAGACGAACTGGTTCGTCTATGCCAAGCCGCCCTTCGCCGGGCCCGAGGCGGCGCTCGCCTATCTCGCCCGTTACACCCACCGCGTCGCGATCTCGAACCGCCGGCTGGTCGCCCTCGACGCGGACGGCGTCACGTTTCGATACAAGGACTACCGTCGCAACGGGCAGGAGCGATACCCGATCATGACCCTCGTGCCTGGCCAGTTCATCCGGCGCTTCCTCCTCCACGTCCTGCCCAAGGGCTTCCACCGCATCCGTCATTACAAACGCCTCGCGCGCGCCGCCTGCAAGGCCAACATCGCGCGCGCCAGGGAACTCATCACCGCGCCCGAGCCGTCGAGGCCGCCGGCAGAGCTAAGGCTCGCGCTTTCGCGGCGCTCGTGGAAGACACACTCAAGCAAGCCATCATTCCGGACCGGAATAACGCGTATGAGATCGGCCCGGCTGCCGGGGCTCGCGGTCGCCGTTTAGCGTGCGCTTCAGCAGTGAGGCATCTCCATGACTACCGCCGTTCCACGCCAAGCCTGACGCCGGCGGCATCGAGGCTTTCTACTTCAAGGACCCCGACGGCAACCATCTGGAGGTCCTCGAGTTTCCCGAGGGCAAGGGCGACCCAAAATGGCACCGTCCGGGCGAGGAGCTGTTCCTCGGCATCGACCACATGGCGGTCGTGGTCGGGGATACCGACAGCAGCCTCGCCTTCTACCGGGAGGCTCTGGGCCTCGAAGTTGCGGGCGATGGCGAGATCACGCTGAAGGGCGGCCGCGTCGAGCAGGGCAACTTCGATACCTATCAGCTCCTCCGCATCAACGAGGCGCCGGTCATCGAGGTCCACATTGTCCAGAGTTCCGAGCCGCCGGCGGGATGGGCGAACCCGGGACTCCGGCCATCGCTCCCGCAATCACCAACGCGATCTTTGCGGCGACCGGCAAACGCGTGCGCAAGCTGCCGGTGGACACCACAGCGCAAAAGCAGGCGCTTTGATCGGAGGAGACATGCGTGGAGGCGATCCAATAACAAACAACAAAATTGTCGTCATTCACCGGCGGCCTGTGACCGCGCTGGGTTTCACTCACCTACGCCAAGTTGCTGGTGGCCGCCACACCGCAAGATCAGCTGGCGCATGTGAATAAGCGCGAGGTCGTCTCGTTAGTTCAGCAACGAGTGCGAAGGTATGGCGAACTTGCTGTCCGTGATCGGCTATATTGGGACTGGGCTTGTCATCGGCGCCTACGCCCCTCAGATCTCGCACCTCTGGACTGTGCCTAAACTGGGGATGGCTGGAACCGGCGGGCAACGATGATTTCGAGGAGAGTGGCCCGATGACCTTGCCCCCGCTACGAGTCGTGCTGGCCCAGCCCCGAGGGTTCTGCGCGGGCGTGGAGCGGGCGATCGAGATCGTCGAGCGTGCGCTGGAAAGGTTCGGCCCGCCGGTCTATGTCCGCCACGAGATCGTCCACAACCAGCACGTCGTGCAGGCGCTGCAGCGCAAGGGCGCCCGCTTCGTCGACGAGGTCGACGAGATCCCGGAGGGTGCGGTCACGGTGTTCAGCGCGCACGGCGTCGCGGAGAGGGTGGAACTGGCGGCCGGCGAACGCAGGTTGCGGGTGATCGATGCTGCCTGCCCACTGGTCACCAAGGTGCACAACGAGGGCCGGCGCTACGCCGCGAACGGCTTCGACATCGTGTTGATCGGCCATGCCGGGCATCCCGAGGTCGAGGGTACGATGGGGCGGATCATTGGCCGGATCCACCTGATCTGCAAAGTCGAGGACGTCGCGCAGATCGAGCCCACGGACCCGAGCAGGCTGGCCTTCATCACCCAGACCACGCTCAGCGTCGACGACACGCGCGACATCATCGCCGCGCTCAAAGCGCGTTTCCCGGCAATCGTCGGGCCCGATACCCGGGACATCTGCTACGCCACGCAGAACCGCCAGACGGCAGTGCGCGCGCTGGCTCGGCAAGTCGAGCTGATCCTGGTGGTGGGCGCGCAGAACAGCTCGAACTCCAACCGCCTGCGCGAGATCGGCGAAGCGGCAGGGACGCCGGGTTATCTGATCGACAGCGCTGAAACGCTCGACCTCGGCTGGCTCAAGGGCATCCGAACGCTCGGCATCACGGCAGGCGCATCGGCGCCCGAGCTGCTGGTCCAGGATCTGATCCGCAAGCTCGAGCAGCACTTCACGGTGCAGCTCGAGATTCTGGCCGGCATCGAGGAGAACGTCCACTTCCGCCTGCCGCTGGAGCTGGCCGATCAGGCAGTTCGACCGCCAATCCATCGCCGTATGGTCTAGTCATTCCCGCGAGGCATCATGGGCATTCCGTTTCGCCAGCAGCTTCGGGTCGGCGCGTACGTGCTCAAGCAACGACTCCTGGGGCGCCAGAAGTATCCGCTGGTGCTGATGCTGGAGCCGCTGTTCCGTTGCAATCTGGCGTGCGCCGGGTGCGGCAAGATCGATTACCCGACGCCGATCCTGAATCGACGCCTGAGCGTCCAGGACTGTTTGGATGCGGCCGACGAGTGCGGCGCGCCGATAGTGTCGATTCCGGGCGGCGAGCCGCTGATCCACAAGGACATCGGCGAGATCGTCAGAGGCCTGATCGCCCGGAAGAAGTTCGTTTACCTGTGCACCAACGCGCTCCTGGTCGAGAAGAAGATCGATCAGTTCGAGCCCCGCCCCTACCTCACTTTCTCGATCCATCTGGACGGGCTGCGCGAGCATCACGACCGCTCGGTCTGCCAGGACGGGGTGTTCGACCGCGCCCTCGGCGCGATCCGGCTGCTGCGCGAGCGGGGCTTCCGGGTCAACGTGAACGCCACCCTGTTCGACGGCGCCGCCCCGGATAGCGTCGCGGATTTCTTCGACTACGTGACCGACGAGCTCGGGGTCGAAGGCATTACGGTGTCGCCCGGCTATGCCTACGAACGGGCGCCCGACCAGGAGCACTTCCTCAATCGCCGCAAGACCAAGGAGCTGTTCCGCGCGATCTTCCGGCGCGGTCAAAGGTGCAAGCGCCACTGGCAGCTGAGCCACTCCTCGCTGTACCTCGATTTTCTCGCGGGCAACCAGCGGTATCGCTGCACGCCGTGGGGCAATCCGACGCGCAACATCTTCGGCTGGCAGCGTCCGTGTTACCTGCTCGCCGAGGGGTACGCGTCCTCGTTCAAGGAGCTGATGGAAGGGACCGACTGGGACAGCTACGGTACTGGGAACTACGAGAAGTGCGCCGACTGCATGGCCCATTGCGGGTACGAGGCAACGGCGGTGTCGGACGCAATGGCGCATCCGCTGAAGGCGCTCCGGACGGCGTTCGGCCGAATCCGCACCGAAGGACCGATTGCGCCTGAGATCCCGCTGGACGGCCAGCGCCCCGCAGCGTTCGTGCACGACGAGCTGGTCAGCGCGGCGGTCGCCCGACTGCCCGAGCGCCACGAGCCCCGCAGCGAGCGCATAGGATAAATGCCCGTCACTCGAGCCTGGGCCGGACCTCGGCCATGGCCTCAAGCTGGGCCTGCACGTGCCGCATGCTTACCCGTCCGCCGGCCGCTTCGGGCACGGCGCTGCTGTGCCTGACCGGTGTTGTCCGACCACGCAGCCTTGACCTTGGCGGGGTCCCACGAGCCGTCCGCCTCCCGGGCGATCCGACCCGCCTTCTCGGCGCGGCGCACCTCCGCGCCGATCCCAACCAGCTCCGATCGCTCAAGCCTCCGACCGACAACGGCGTCGACGCGCGCCTGTATCATCTGTGGCGGCTCCTCAATACGCTCGGCTCGAACCGATCCCGCTATGCGATCGACGATCTGACCCCGCTCGTGTCAATGTTCGGCATGCCTGTTGTTGCGGCTCTCCGGGACGCCTTCACCGCGTACTGGCGGCACTGGTCGCCCACGCTCAGAAGCGAGCGGTCGGAGGATAATCGGAACACAATCAGCGCTCTCGACTGCATCGGGATCGTCGGTGTGACACTTGAAGCCGCAGGGCGTCCGACCTGGGCGGCCGAGCTGTCACATGATGACGCCGTCCGTGCCGCGAGCTACGCTACGCTGGAGATCAACGGCTTTCCAGACTGGCTCGTGAGCCTGGCACAGGCACAGCCCGAGGCCGTTCGTGAGGTTCTCGAACGAGAGATGACGCCTGAGCTCAATGACAGCGGAGCGACGAGCCGCTGCGACGCCCTAGAAGATATCGCGCGGGCGGATGTGGCGATCTCGTCCCTGCTCGCGAATGAAATCTTCAATCACCTGAGCCGAAACGAGGTCCTGCCCGCGGCCGTGCTAGCGCCGATTCTCCGCATTCTCCAGGCTGGCTACGAGGACCGGGCCGCGCTGGCGGCGCTGTTGCGCGCGCGCTTCGACCGCACCACCATCCTTGAAGAAGAAGCGGCCTATATCGAGGCCCTCTTAAAGCTCCACCCGGGACAGGCGGCTGCGGCGCTCGACGCCAAGCTGGCACTCCTATCCGCAGGTAAGCAGACGCTTCTTGTTCAGTCGATCCTGTCGAGAGCGATCGACAGACGATGGATGATTAGCGATGATTTCATCGACGGGTTGCCGTTCGACAGCTTGGAACGGCTTGTGGTTATCGCCTTCGGAACGATCAGGATAGAAGACGACAATTATCGCCCCCCGGCCAAACCTACACCCCAGACGCGCGCGACAATGCGGAGCAGGCCCGGGGGGCGCTGTTCAGGGCGCTCATCGACGCACCCGGCCTCGCCACATTCGATGCGATCCATCGCCTGAGCGACACTCCTGGTTTCCCGATCGGCCGAAAGCGCATGATGGAGCTCGCGCGCAATAGGGCCGAGAGTGACTCAGAGGCTGAGCCTTGGTCATCGGCTGACGTGTGCGAATTTGAAACCGACTTCCTGACGAGGCCTCGCAATCCGTTTGATCTGCAGAGGCTTGCACTCCGCAGGCTCGCCGATTTGCAGTACGATCTCTTGAACTCGGATTATGCGCAGGGAGCGACCGTCGCGAGCCTGCCGCATGAGGTCAACGTCCAAAACTGGATGGCTGACCGGCTCCGCAGGGACCAGGGGCGGAGCTACTCCATCGAGCGCGAACCCCATGTCGTGGAGGAGAAAGAGCCGGACATCCGTTTCCGGGCCAAGGCGTCTGACGCGAATGTGCCGATGGAGATCAAGGTTGCCGAGAGCTGGTCACTGGACCAGCTCGAGGCTGCGCTGAAGATCCAGCTCGTCGGCCGATATCTCCGTGACAGGCACAACCGCTACGGTATTTTGCTGATCGTCCACCAGAAGGCTCGGCCGAAAGGCTGGCAGAGAACGGCGAGAACTCTTCTAGCATTCGAACAGGTCGTCGGTCACCTCCGAACCCTCGCTCGATCGATTGCGGCGGAGGGCCCAAACGTGCCGCAGGTCGAGATCGCGGTCATAGACGTGTCGTCGGTCACAACGACCGCCAAAAAGGGGGAATAAGTCCGTCCCAAGAAAGGGTCTGATCGCCGACGAGCTGATCCGGCCCGCCGCCGCTCAACTCGGCATCGCGGAAAGGCAAAGTATGAAATCGGCAGAGGGCATACTCTCTCCTCTCCGGTTCACCAACCGAAATGCTCGGCTTGTTCCTTCCAGCTCGGTGGCAGCGGTCGCTCCAAACTCTCCAGCAGTAGTGCCTGATCCGCCTGCCCCGCGAAATGGACTCAATAATGTCCGGCGCCAACAGCGCGAGCCGCAGATCCGGCTTACGTAGCTCTTCGAGATATTCTCGGCGTCGCCGAGCTCGCTGACGGTGGCATAGCCCCTCATCGAGCATCCGCTGCCAGCGCCACGCCCGCGCGAGCGCCTTGACCAGCGTGCCGTCGGGCCGCGGCTTTGTCGCGGGCGCAAGCTCGCTCTACGTGCGACTAGTGAGGAGTCGCGAAGCGGCCCGTAGCGCAGGCCGATGTCAATACCCTCCTCGATCAGGTCGATTGGCCGATCACTGAGGAAGAGCTCGATCGAGAGCTCGGGATGCG
>Ga0256866_1000150_pt1 | contig 13125 bp, 12 predicted proteins | sample RVTome_16_FD_187338 | JGI IMG/M metagenome (GOLD analysis project Ga0256866, IMG submission 187338) | Soil microbial communities from uranium-contaminated site in the Upper Colorado River Basin, Wyoming, United States - RVT152D67 HiSeq ...
CTACCCGAAGGGCGGTGCGGTGTCGATTCCGTCGTTGCCCGTGGAACCGCTGGAGATCGGCCAGGCCGAGCTGCTCAGCGAAGGCGGAGACGTCTTGCTCGTCGCGGTGGGCCGCATGGTCGAGGTGGCCGAGAAGGCCGCTGCCGACCTCATCGGCATGGGTGTCGCCGCCGGCGTCGTCAACGCCCGCTGGGTCAAACCGTTGGACTCGCGCATTGTGGAGTGGGCGGGGCCCGTGGAGCATGTGATCACCCTGGAGGACAACGTCGTCGCCGGCGGTTTCGGAGCGGGCGTCATGGAAGCGTTCGCCGCGGCCGGTCTGACCAAAAAGGTGACCAACATCGGTGTGCCCGACGACTTCCTTCCCTTTGGCTCCGCCTCCGACCTCATGGAATCGATCGGCATGGACGCCGACTCGGTGGTGCAACGGGTCCTTCTGGCGGTGGGCTAGACCGTTCTGTGCGGGTTGGTGACGCGTCACGCGCGACAAACCCGCACAGAACGGTCTAAACACGGCCAGGGACGGCTATCCGCTTCTCGTACCAACGAAGGATCAGGCTGAGGCCCAGGGTGAGCACCACGTAGATCATCGCCAAGATGAAATATGACTCCCGGAACCGGAAGGTGCCTCCGGCATAGAGACGAGCCATCTGGGTGACCTCCCTGACTGCCAGGACGGAGACCAGGGATGTGTCTTTCATCAGTGAGATCAGGTCGTTGCCCAGTGCGGGAAGCATGTTGCGCACCGCTTGGGGCAACACGATCTTGCGCATTATTCGTCGTTCGTGCAAGCCGAGGGCGCGCCCGGCCTCGGACTGTTCCCGCGGTACCGATTGGATCCCGGCGCGGAACACCTCGGCGATGAAGGCGGCGTAGAACAAACTCAGGGCGGCTCCTGCACGAAGGGCCGGATCAAAGGCCCGACTCGGTTGGTTGATGATGTCAGCGAAGTCTGGTACTAGTACCTGGGCCACGAGAAAGATGAATACCAGCATCGGGATACCGCGTATCAGCTCGATGTAGGTTGCTGATATGTTTGACAGCCAGGAATTTTTCGAAACTCGACCCAGCCCGATGAGCAATCCCAGACCCGTAGCCACGATGAACGAGCCAAACGTCAAGTAGAAGGTCATCATGATTCCCTGGATCCAGGTGAAGGGGATCGGGAATATCGATTGGAATGCCTCTCGGTAATTCTCGTCGACAATGACCGCGACGGCCATCGTTCCGATGATCGCCAACGTCGCTACAAGCCACCAGGGAAACTCCTTGGCGTCGAACCGGTAGGCCCCACCTACAGTTGGGGCCGGCGGTTCAGTCTCAGGTAGCCCGGTCTGGGGTTCAGTCATCGTGGGAGGCACAACATAACGAAGCACCGGATCCGAAGACCCGGTGCTTCAGCTATTCGTGTACCTATCGAATTTATTCTTCGGGTTCCTCGATGTCGTCGTAAGTCACATCGAATCCAGGGCCGAACCATTTGAGCCCGAGTTCCTCCATGGTTCCATCGTCCTTCATGGCCTGGATGGCCTGGTTCACCGGGTCGACCAGCTCCGAGCCCTGCGGGTAGATGAACCCTAGTGGGTCGGATTGAAGCGGGTCGTCGATCGTCTCGATCTGGTCGGCGTTCTCACCGATATACCCGAGACCGGCGGCGTCGTCGATGATCACCACGTCGACGTCACCTGCAATCAGGGCCTGGATGGCCAGACCAAATTGGTCGAAGGCCTGGATACGATCCTCACCGACCAACTCGGCTGCCAACTCGAAGTTGGTGGTCCCGACTTGGGTGGCCACGACAGCGTCTGAGTTGATCACGTCATCGGCGCTGGCGAAACGATCGTCACCAAGTTGCTTGATGAATTTCTGAGTCACCGTCATGTATGGATCGGAGAAGTCGACGATCTCGGCCCGTTCCTCGGTGATCGAGATACCGTCGGCAGCGGTGTCGTATTCGCCCTGGGCCACCTGATCGATCACTGCCGGCCACGCGGCCTCGACGAACTCGGGGACGCAGTTGAGACGCTCGCAGATGTCGCCCCAGGCGTCGTAATCCCAGCCCTGGCCCTCCGTCTCCCCGGCGAGGATGTAGTTGAAGGGCAGGTAGGCGTTTTCGACACCCACGGTGACGGTGCGCCCCTCTAGGTCGGGCAGAGCTGCCAGGTCCTCGGTGGTCGAGGTCATCGCCTCCGTGGTGGTCGTCATGTCCTCGGTCGTCGTCGTCTCTGCAGCCGTCGTGGTCGTGTCGCCCTCCGTGGCTGTGGTGGCGGTTCCGCCACCCTCACCACCACAGGCAGCAACCACGATGGCGAGGACGCCAATCAGTGTTATCAGTCGTGTTCTTCTCATGATTTTGGGTTCCTCCTATCAGAACCGATCAAGAGCGTATTACGTCTCTGCCCTGTGTGCCTAGTCGATCGGTATCGCCGACGCGGTCTTATGAGTTCGGGGTATGGTCGCGACGCGGCCGAACCTAGGGTTCGCCGCCCCTATCAGATGGAGGAGCTATGAAGAGAATCAAACTGCTGGCGGTTCTTGCGGTATTGGCTTTGGTGTTTGCCGCCTGTACAACGGGTGGTGAGGAGGAGCCTGACGCGACCGATGCGCCGGGGACGACCGAAGCCTCTGACACCACCGAGGCGACCGACGCGACTGACACAACGGAACCAGCTGACACCGGTGGTGAGGGAGATGCTGGAGGAGCAGTCCTTCAGGGAGTCATCGACCGGGGCACCGTGCGCTGTGGAGTCAATGACGTCCTTCCCGGGTTCGGCATCATCGACGAAAATGGTGAGTTCTCCGGTTTCGACATCGACTTCTGCCGGGCCATCGGCGCAGGCGTGCTCGGTGATCCCGAGGCGGTCGAATTCATGCCACTCACAGCTGATGCCCGGTTCACCGCTCTGCAGGGTGGTGAGATCGACGTGCTCGTGCGTAACACAACTTTCACCTCGACACGTGACGGTCAGGAAGGTGCCACGTTCCTGTTCACCACCTTCTATGACGGACAGGGAGTGATGGTCCCTGCGTCGACTGGTTTCACTGAGCTAGAAGACCTGGCGGATGCCACGATCTGCGTGCTCTCCGGTACCACAACCGAGTTGAACCTGACAGCGGTGTTCAATGCACGCGGCATCCCCTACAACCCGGCAGTTTTTGCCGACAACGAGCAACTGCAGCCGGCGTACGAGAGCGGGCAGTGTGAGGCGTGGACCTCTGACTCCAGCCAGCTTGCTGCGTTCAAGTTTGCGATCGAGGACGCGGGCGGTGAAGAGCAGTTCATCATGGAGGAGATTTTCTCCAAAGAGCCGCTTGGTCCCGCGGTTCTCGATGGTGACTCTGCGTGGGCGCAGGCTGTTGAGTGGTCGATCATTGCGACAGTCCAGGCATGGGAGTTCGGACTGACATCGGCTGACATCGCGGCTTACGACGGCGACGATCCCAACATCCTCAATTTCATCGGTGATGGTGGGTTCGACCCCGGTCTCGGGCTCGCTACGGACATGAACGTGACCATCGTCGAGGCCGTGGGTAACTACCAGGAGATGTTCGAACGGCACTTGACGCCGATTGGTCTCACCTTGGATGGAGGCCTGAACGACCTGTACACCAATGGTGGGTTGATGTACGTGCCCCCTTATCGCTAGACCTGACTAGATCGGGGCGCTCCTGTTGAGGAGCGCCCCGATCCGTAGCCGAGCTCTACAGATTGACTTCATCACCAGCTGATTCACGGGTCAGGCCACCATTCTGGCGTGACGTCCGCGTTCTGAGGGTGATGGGCCAGGTCGTAGCGGTGCTGATCGTGTTCCTCTTGCTGCGATGGTTGTTCGGCAATTTGGTCGACAACAGCCGCCGAACCGGCATCTCCTTGGACTTCGGCTTCCTCAACCGTCCTACTCAGTTCCAGATTGCGAATCACCCCGAGTTCGATCCGCGGTCACCGGTGTACCGAATGGTCCTGGTAGGGATCAAGAACACTCTTCTGGCGAGCGTTTTTGGCATTGCCCTCGCCGGAGTGCTCGGTTTGATCGTTGGCATCGCACGCCTTTCCCAGAACTGGCTCACCGCCCGGCTCGCCTCGGTGTATGTCGAGTTCTTCCGCAACATCCCTCCGCTGGTCATCATTCTCTTCTTCGCGTTCGCGGTCTTCCTGCACGGTCCTCTTCCCAACCTGAGAGAAGCGATAGAGGTTGGGTTTCCCGGAACTTCTCACAACTTGTTCATATTCAGCCTCGAGCAATGGGGGATTCCTAGCTTGGCTGACGCGGGCAACCTCCTCTACTTTTCTCTGGCCATAATCTTCGCTCTCGTCGTGTCGGCCCTGGTTTGGCGTTGGCGAACTCGGGTGCACGACCAGGCTGGGGATCCGCATCACAGACTTTTTTGGTCAGTGGGTGTGTTGCTTTTGATGCTCGCGTTGGCCTATGTGTTGCTCGACGAGCCTTTGCGGGTCACGTGGCCCACGTTGAGTGAGAATCGACGACGCGTCATCGATGGGTTTGCCATCAACTCCGGATTCATATCGGTGGCCGGGGCGCTCGGGCTCTACACGGCGAGTCATGTCGCCGAGATCATCCGGGGGTCGATCCTGGCCGTCTCCAGGGGTCAGACCGAGGCAGCGAATGCTCTTGCTCTCACCAATTTTCAGAGGTATCGGTTTGTGATCCTCCCTCAAGCTGTTCGCATCGCCCTACCGCCACTGATCAATCAGGGGCTCAACCTGGTGAAGAACACTTCACTCGCCGCTGCAGTGGCTTATGCGGAGATTACCAATCTCACCGCCTCCTCTATCGGCAACGGACGCCCCGCGGTGCCGTCCATCGTGATCTTGATGGCGGTTTATCTGTCGTTCTCGTTGATCATCTCTTTCATCCTCAACCTGGTCAACCGACGCATCCAGTTGGTGGCCCGATGACTGCCGTAGCGAGACCGACCTCGAGCAGCACGGCCTCGGGATGGATCAGGGGACGTCTCTTCCCCAATGTGGCTTCCGGGATTGTGACCGTGCTGCTGTTCCCGCTGCTCATCTACCTGGCCTATCGGGCTTTCCTCTTCATCGTGGTCAACGGTCGTTGGGATGTCATCCGCCGCAACCTCAACCTGTTTATGCAGGGAACCTTCCCTAGGGATGAGCAGTGGCGGATTCTCGTACAGATCATCCTCATGGCAATGGCGGTCGGTGTAGGCGGTGCAACCGCATCGGCGGCAGCCGCCGATCGTACTCGGGAGGCGGGAATCGCGACTCGACGCCAAAGACCCACGGCCACCTTGCGGCGGTTTGGGCCATTGATCCTCTTCGTTCTGGTATTGCTGTACTTCGCGACCACCGCCAACCCTTGGCTCTTCGTCCTCGCAGTCGTGTCGGCAGGCCTTCTCGGTTCCGCTGCCAGGTTTCTTCCCCCTCGACTTCGTCATCTCGGCTGGCTGATCGCGGTGCTCGCACTGATCGTCGGATTTCAGGCGGTGTCCGGCACCACCGGGCGAAGCTGGCTGGCTACCGCAATCTTGGTTTCAATTGGAGTCTGGCTCTCGGTGAGGCAGGAAGGGCTCAGTCCACTCGCTCGTCTGGCCACGAAGACCGCGCTGGTTGCACTTGCCGCGGGGGTCGTTTACGGGATCTACACCGTGGTGACTGTGCCGGGCATCGGGTGGGACAAATGGTCCGGATTGCATTTGACCCTCTGGGTTTCCGCTTTGGCTATCGTTCTCTCGTTTCCTCTCGGTCTGCTCCTCGCCTTGGCCCGACGCTCAACACTTCCCGCGCTGCGAGTACTTGCCACCGGCTACATCGAGCTGATTCGAGGTGTCCCTCTGATCACACTCCTCTTCATGGGCCAGTTCATCCTCGGGTTCATGCTTCCCGCGGGTTCGAGCCTTTCGTCGATCTCGCGCGCCATCGCCGCTATGACCCTGTTCACTGCTGCCTATGTTGCCGAGATCGTGCGAGGAGGTCTCCAAGCCCTTCCGTATGGTCAGACTGAGGCCGCTCAGGCCCTTGGCTTGACTCCCGGAAGGACGATGCGTCTCATCATCCTGCCTCAGGCCTTGCGTGCGGTGATCCCGGCCATGGTTGGCCAGTTCATCTCGATCTTCAAAGACTCCTCGTTGTTGTACATTCTCGCCATCAACGAGTTTCTCGGGGTCAGATCGCTGGTGCATGCCCAGGCCGACTTCCGATCGGTCGCCCACGCCGAGACTCTCGTCTTCGTCGCCCTCGGTTACTGGGCGTTCGCATACTCCATGTCACGAGAGAGCCAGAGATTGGAACGTAGATTGAGGGTTGGACTATGACCAGTGAGACCAAGGGAAGTGCCTTCGCCGACGCCACGCAGGCGAAGGGCGAGGCGTTCATCGAATTGACCGACGTGGACAAGTTCTTCGGCGATTTCCAGGCGTTGAAGGACATCAACATGAAGGTAGGCAAGCAGGAAGTGGTTGTGGTCATCGGTCCTTCCGGCTCGGGAAAATCCACCTTGATCCGATGCATCAATCGGCTGGAGAAGCACGACCGGGGGAGGATCATCGTCGACGGCATCGAGCTCTCGGACGACATCCGCAATATCCAGGAAGTCCGTCGTGAGACCGGGATGGTGTTTCAGCAGTTCAATCTGTTCCCGCATCTCACCGTGCTAGACAACGTGATCCTCGCTCCCCGTGAGGTCCGTCATACGCCCAAGAAGGAAGCCGAAAACTTGGGTATGGAGATGCTCGAGCGGGTAAAGATCCCCGAGCAGGCTCGCAAGTACCCCGGGCAGTTGTCGGGGGGCCAGCAGCAGCGTGTCGCTATCGCCAGATCGTTGGCGATGCGCCCGAAGGTGATGCTCTTCGACGAGCCCACCTCCGCACTTGATCCCGAGATGATCAAAGAAGTCCTCGATGTCATGGTCGAGCTCGCCGAAGGGGGCATGACCATGATCGTGGTGACCCATGAGATGGGGTTTGCCCGCGCCGTGGCCAATCGAGTCGTGTTCATGTCCGACGGGCAAATCGTCGAGGTGGGGACCCCCGAGCACTTCTTCACCGATCCGCAGGAAGATCGCACCAAGCTGTTCCTGAGCCAGATTCTCTGAGCTCACGCGTGAACCACCTCGCCTAGCGGCGACGCGCTTTTATCCTGACGCCTCGGTGTCTTCCCCTCTCAGATTTATCGCCGTGATTGGCGGCGTGTTCCTCGCTGGAAGCGCGGTGTTCGCCTTCATCAACGTGGGCACCCCCGAGGTCCCTGATGACACGGTCACGGCAGCGCTGGAATCGACCACCACCTTTTCCTACCCGAATGCCACGTCGAGTACCTCGACGACTTCGGGGTCGACCACGACGACCATCCCGGCCAAAGGCACCCTGACGATCCACGGCACGGGGGACGTCAATCTCGACCCCGAATACATCCCGGCGTTTGCCGCCAACGGCTACGACTACGCGTGGGCCGCCCTCGACGGCATCTTCGAGAACGACGACCTGACTGTGGTCAATCTCGAATGCGCTCCGTCTGATCTCGGTGAGCCCGAAGCCAAGGAGTTCGTCTTTCGGTGCCCAACCGAGTCGCTGGCCTCACTGAACCGGGCCGGGATCGACGTGGCCAACATGGGCAACAACCACAGTGGTGACTACGGCAAGGACGCCCTCGTCGATGGGCGTTCCCGGCTCATTGCGGCCGGTGTGAGACCCGTTGGCGCAGGTGCCGACGCCGACGAGGCGGGAGCGCCTGCGGTCTTCGAAATGAACGGCTGGACGGTGGCTGTCGTCGGCTTCGGCGGTATTGTGCCCAATCCGCCATGGGTGGCTTCCGCCGAGCGTTCCGGGATGCGCGATGGCGACGACATTCCCTCGATGGTGGCGGCGGTAGAGGCCGCCGACCAACTGGCCGATATCGTGGTGGTCTCCGTTCATTGGGGAGTGGAGCTCGACACCGAACCCCGTCCCGATGATGTCGAACGGGCGGAAGCAATGATTGCCGCAGGGGCTGATGTGATATTCGGTCACCATGCGCACCGGCTCCAGCCGATGGAGATGGTGGAAGCCGCCGCTGTGTTCTGGGGTCTGGGCAACTTCGTTTGGCCGCGACAATCGACGGCGGGTTCGACGACCGCGATTGGCCGAGCGATCGTTCACCCGGATGGGAGTATTGAAGCGTGTTTGATACCTGCGTTCATCGAGAATTCGGGCCAGCCTGTGACAACAGGCGAACCTCAATGCGGACCTGTTCGCTAGGAGCGTGATGAGAGTGAGATCCGGACCAATCCTCTTGATCGTCGCTTTCGGGGCGATGCTGGGCTTCGTCGCATTTCTCCTTGTCGGTCCGCGCGATGCCAGTGGCGAGCCGGTTGGATCGGAGACGACGGTTGCGACTCCAGGCGACAATGGTGGGGAGGGGACGTCGCCGTCCGGATCTACTGTGCCCGGGGGAACAACACCGTCCACGACCCCGAGCAACGGTGGTTCGAGGGAGCCCAACACCATCCCCGCCTCCACAGTGGGTCGGCCGTGGGGCACTGTCCCCGGCCTCACGATGTTTCGGGGCAATCCGACCCGGACCTTCTACGGGACCGGCCCCATCGCCGATTCCCCGTCCATCGTCTGGACGTATCCCGAAACGGGCATGTGCAGCGAGTCGACCAACCTGGGTGTGACCACCGTCTGGTGCGGAATGGGCTGGACCGGGCAACCCGCAGTCTGGGAGAGGGAAGACGGCACGACCGAACTGATCTTTGGTGCCTATGACGGGGCGGTGCACTTCGTGAATGCGGAGACGGGTGAGGACACGAGGCCCCGCTTTGTCACCGGGGACCTGATCAAGGGGAGCGTCACCATTGATCCGGACGGGTTCCCCCTCCTCTACACAGGTTCCCGGGACAACAAGCTGCGGATCATCGCCCTGGATCGAGAGGAGCCCACCGAGCTGTGGTCTCTCGACGCCTATGCAGTCGAGGGGATCTGGAACGACGACTGGGACGGGAACCCATTGATCATCGACGACATCATGTACGAGGGTGGGGAGAACGGTTGGTTCTTCGCCTACGAGCTCAATCGTGGACGCGACTCCAACGGGAAGGTGACGGTCGACCCCGAAGTCAAGTTCTCGATGCGTGGATGGAATCAGGAGCAGCTCGACAAACTCGGCGACGTCGAGGTGTCGATCGAGAACTCCGTCGTCGCCTACGAGGATCGTGTCTACTTTGGCAACTCAGGTGGCCGGATCGTCGGGCTCGACGTCTCCGACATCCGCAACGGAAATGCTCCCATCGTGTTCGACTACTGGGCCGGGGGCGACGTTGACCCCACACTTGTCGTCGACGCCGACGGTTTTGTCTACGCATCGATGGAATACGAGCCGGCGCAGATGGGTCCCACGGAGACCGCCCGCCAGGACGAGGTCGGCCAGCTGATCAAGCTCGATCCGTATACCGATGGAGATCCGAGGGTGTGGGGTCTCGATCTCAAGGTGGCCACGGAGGCGTCGGGGCTCTGGGCGACCCCCGCCCTTCACGACGGGCTCCTCTACACCAACACGCACCAGGGCTCGCTCATCGCCGTGGACACCGCCACCGGTGAGATCGTGTGGCAGGACGGGTCTGTCGGTTGGCACTCATGGTCCTCGCCGGCGGTCGTCGACGAGACCCTGGTCGTCGCCACATGCGTCGGTGAGCTGCGGGGCTATTCGTTGGCAGATCCCCGTGCTCCCCAACGAAGTTGGACGGTCTCCCTGGGTGAGTCCTGTCTCGAGGCGACCCCGGCGATCTGGAAGGGGACCATCTATCTTGGGTCGCGGGACGGCTTTCTCAGGGCCATCCGTTAGATGAAGCGGGTTCTGCTCACGTGTGCCCTGCTGGCGGCCTGCTCCAACGGTCTCGCGGATGACACCACGACCACATCTTCGACGGTGCCTCCTTCTACCTCGACGTCGGTGTCAGACGCATCCACAACGACGACACCGCCACTGGAGTGCCCCGCTGCGCCATACGATCTCGAGTCTCTCCCCCAAGGAGTGGGAGAAGGCGAGGTCGACACCGAGTCTCTGGAGCTCGACGTGTGGACGTCGGTTGCCGGCTCCCGCACCACGTTTGTCCCGAGAAACGACGGCACCGTTGCCATCGCCCTGATCCGGGGGACGCTCCCTCCCGTCGACTGGCCCAGCGACAAGGGTGAGATCAGCATCGACGGCACCCGGGCAGCGGTCGGGCCGCATCCCGACGGGACCTGGGTGGCCGGCTGGTTTGAGGAGCCGGGGGAGCGCTGCGATCTGTACACGATGGTCTTCTACCCACCCTGGGCTCCCCCCGACGTCGAAGAGGTGCTGCAGGGGATGAACCGGGTCGGGGGCTGACTGGCTTTCCTCAGGTAGTACGACCCGGATATGGGTCTCCCCGTCTCGAGAAAATCTCGAGACGGATAGACCCATCCTTTCTCGAGGCGGTGGGACCCGTATACGGGTCCCACTACCTGAGGAAAGGATCGTGACCCCGACCGCTGTTAGCCCTGTCGTGCTGGGCTGCCGGCAGCCGCCTCCTGGCTCTCCTTGAAGAGCTCGGCGATTGCAGCCACCGAGCCGAGGACACCCTGGGTGTCCAGCGGCAGGAAGATCTTGGTCGCCTGGCCGTCGGCCACGCCCTGGAGGGCCTCCAGATAGCGAATGGCGATCAGATCGGGCGTGGGATCACCGTTGTGGATCGCGCCGAACACCCTCTCGATAGCCTGACCTTCGCCCTCCGCCACCGTGAGCTTCTGATACTTCTCGGCGTCGGCGACCCGCTTGATCGCCTCCGCCTGACCATCAGCCTCGAGGACCTGGGACTCTTTCACACCCTCCGCCTTGAGGATGGCGGCACGCTTCAGACCTTCGGCCTCGGTGACGGCGGCACGCCGGTCACGCTCGGCCTTCATCTGACGGTGCATGGCGTCGGTGACGTCGACCGGCGGCTCGATGCGCTGGATCTCGACACGGACCACACGCACGCCCCACTTGTCCGTCGCATCGTCGAGGATCTGGCGGAGCTTGGCGTTGATGACCTCTCGGGAGGTCAGCGCCGCGTCCAGGTCGAGATCACCGACGACGTTTCTCAGGTTGGTCTGTGCCAGCTTGGTGATGGCGAGGATGAAGTTGCCCACGTTGTACTGCAGCTTCACGGGGTCGGTGGCCTCGTAGTAAATGACAGCATCGACGGTGACCACCACGTTGTCCTTGGTGATGACCTCCTGCGGAGGCACGTCGATGACCTGCTCTCGCATGTCCACCTTTGTGAGCCGCTTTACAAACGGCATGACCCAGCGCAGACCCGAGTCGACGGTGCGCTGGTAGCGGCCAAGGAACTCGATCAGACCCTTTTGGAAGGGCCGAACCACCTTGAAGCCAGCCGCGGCTACCGCGATCAATGCGATTGCGAGGATCGCAAACAGGATGACAAGTGCATCCATTTCTGTGTTTTCCTTTCTCCTAAACCTGACCTATGTCCTGAACCCGACCATACGTCAGTCTTCTAGACGCTCGACCACGAGCCGGGCGCCATCTACTTCTGTCACGATGATCTTCGACCCGGCCGGGATCTTGCCCGGGGCAGTCGCCCGCCACTCCTCATTGAGGATCCGGACCATGCCGGCGCCGGTATGAGGATCTATTCCGTCGAGAACAACGCCCTCGGACCCGACCCAGCGGTTGGCCCCAACTCTGGGTTGTTCGCCTTCGTCCTGGCGGCTGATGAATCTGCGCAGATACACCAGCGAGATGGTCGTTACCCCGAAGAACACCAGCCATTGGGCGATGGCGGGGGCGTCGACCCATGCCAGGATGGCGGCTGCGGCCCCACCAATCGCAAATGGCAGCAGAAAGAATCCTGCCGTGAAGATCTCACCAATCCCGACGACGATGGCAAAGATCGTCCATACCCACCGCCACACGTCATTGTCCATGTCGCTACCTCCTTGTGCTGCCACGGCAACCGCCGCGACAAGTGCAACTGATCCCGACCCGTACAGGATCAGGTCTCTTCGGGATTCCTTCCTTCGCCTGATCCTTCCACTCTGAACGTCTACCCAACTCGCTACCGACCTTCCTCTTCTCGCGGCAGCCCAACCTTCGGCAAAAGCGGCTTTGTCTCCGATGACGTCGTCAACCGACCTCCCATCGAGCTCGGCCTCCATGAGATGTTGATCGAGCTCGTCGCGCATCTCGGAGACGGTGTCGGGCGATAGACCGATCTCCAGCCAATAGCGCTCCACTTCGGACACAACGTGACTTCTGTCGCTCACGACCTGTCTCCGTTTAGCACCGCATCCACCGAGGTGCGGAATCCACGCCATTCCGTTCGCCACTGCTCGAGAACGTCTCGTCCCTCATCGGACATCCGGTAGTACTTCCGGGCCGGTCCCGCCGGGCTCTGCACCAGGTACCCTTCGATCATCCCCTGTTTTTGCAGACGGGAGAGCAACGGATATATCGATCCCTCGCTCGCCAGGTCGAGTCCGCGGTCCTTGAGTTTGCTCACCATCTCGTACCCGTATGAAGCTTCTTCTTCTATCAATGAAAGCAGACACATGTCGAGCACTCCGTGGAGCAACTGGGAAGAGTGGCTCTGCCCAGTACCTTTAGGTACCATGCAACGCATACTACCTGGAGATGCCAGGAAGTCAATCTCGGAGGATCGGCGGAATAGGGCTGTCGTGCTGAGACTTGATATGATAACACTCATATTTTCTACTAAACTATCCACTGTCATATGAATCCGGAGAAACTGACCGCAAGAACAAGAGAAGCCCTGGTCACTGCAACAAACCTGGCCAGGGAGCACAATCACGTATCGGTCATGCCCGAGCATCTCGCATTGGCGGTGCTCGGCCAGCAAGAGGGAATCGTCTATCCCCTGCTCGACAAGATCGGTGTGGGTGCTCTGGATCTCCGTCGCAATCTGGAGTCACGTCTCGAGACTCAGCCCCATGTCTACGGCGATGCCGAGATCTCCACTTCCAACGAGCTTTCCCAGGCCCTGACCGAGGCTGACCGGCACCGCTCCGACCTGAGGGATGATTATCTCTCGGTCGAGCACCTGGTTCTCGCCCTGGCCGGGACCCTGGGTCTTGACGAATCGGCCTTGCGCGCTGGCATTGAAGACATTCGGGCCGGTCGCCGGG
>Ga0256866_1000153_pt1 | contig 13050 bp, 14 predicted proteins | sample RVTome_16_FD_187338 | JGI IMG/M metagenome (GOLD analysis project Ga0256866, IMG submission 187338) | Soil microbial communities from uranium-contaminated site in the Upper Colorado River Basin, Wyoming, United States - RVT152D67 HiSeq ...
AAAAACTTTGGCAATTTCATATTCTGGAATTGATAGTATAAGCTGTTTACCCTCATTTATTATAAAATCATCAGGGTATGTTACTAATATTACTTTAGATAATTTCAATCTTCGACCAATCCATATAATCTTCTATACTATATTCATTTTGGTGTCCTCTCGAACAACTATGTATTATGTTATTTTTAGTAATCGATGATTTAAATTCATCATCATTAGTGCTTTCTTCAACGATATAGATTCCTGGGAAAACTTCACCGCAGGTTTTACATTTTAACATTAGCATTGGCAATATCTTATTATCCCTATTTTATATAAGATGAAGTTGTTATTATACTAGCTTATTTATTCATTATTAACATTAAAAATAAGAATTAATTCTTATAATTGTTGAAAGCCTCTATTGTATGAGTATTATTAACATTAATCATCATATTGTCGATCTTTTAACACTAAATTAAGGTAATAAAAGATAAAAGTTAGGAATTTATAATTTTATATATAAATTTTTAATACCAAAATAGGATAAGGTGTGAAATTTATAATTTTTGTACTACTATCATGAAAGAAACTACTTTTTATTTAAAATATTTCCTACAATTTCCGGTAAATTATTTATAGAATAACTTTTAAGTTAAGCTCTTAACTATGATAGCCAACAAGATAGTTTTATTCATAATCCTCTTTATAAAGAATTACCATTATATTGGATGTTTATATACTAAAAACAAAAATCCATATACTTGTTATATTTAAAAATTTTATTGAGAAAGGTTATAATTTTTGGAACAGGTAACTTTGCAGAAATTATATATATCTATCTGAAGCAGTCTTCAGATTTTGAAGTTGTAGCTTTTACAGTTAATGAATGGGCTTTAAAAGACACCAAAATATTTTGTAGCTTACCTGTAGTTCCATTTGAAACAGTTCAAGATATTTATCCATGTACTAAATTTGATATGTTTATAGCAATAGGATATACTAATATGAATAAGAAAAGAGCAAAGATATTTGATGAAGCAAAAACAAAGGGGTATAAATTGATAAGTTATATCCATCCTACTACGTCGATTAGTGAAGAATTTCATATGGGTGAGAATTGTTTTATCTTTGAAAAAAATGTAATTCAACCCTTTGTAACTTTAGGAAATAACATAATAATTTGGACAGGGAATGTAATAAGTCATCATACGACGATAAAAGATCATTGTTTTATTGTTTCACATTCCGCAATAGCAGGAAATGTAACTATCAATTCTTTTTGTTTTATAGGAATGAATGCTACTATAAGAAACAGTGTAAAAATTGCTCAAGAGACTGTAATTGGAGCAGGAGCCATTATACTAAATGATACAGAGGAAAAGGGAGTCTACACCAATAAATCTACCATAAAATTAGATATAACAAGTGATAAGTTAAAATCATTATAGTTTCGTTAAAGTAGCTGATATGATATTACATATTTTTTTATCTCATGACGTTGATTGGAGAAAACAAGGACCAGAAAAAGAACATATTTTTGCTAGGAAAGATAGATTTGAAAATTCAATATTTGAGAGAGTTAATCAAGAAAATTTATATTATAATTTTGTAGAAATAATGGATTTGGAAGAGAAATTTGGTGTTAGATCCACATTTTTTTTCAGAACATATTATGAAAATGGAAATTATTTAGATTATGAAGAAGAAATTACATCTCTTATGAATGGAAAGTGGGAAATAGGATTACATACGGATGGTAATTCCATCAGGAATTTAGACATGCTTCAAAAAGAGAAAACTAATTTAGAAATTCTTACTAGAAAACCAATATTTGGAAATAGAGTCCATTATCTTAATTTTGATAACAAATTACTATCAAAACTCTATCAAATTGGATTTACTTATGATTCAACCATGAAAAGATACAAGAATCGTATTAGTATTGAAGATATGAATTATAGAAAAATTGATGGCATAATAGAATTTCCAATAACTATAATGGACACATATTTATTTTCATATTTAGGAGTAACAGAGGAAAATATCTTAAATATTTTTCAAGAAACTATATCTATCTTAACATCCAAAAATGAGTCTGATAATATCAAAATTATAACTCTACTTTGGCATGACAATGTTTTAAAAATGAAAGGGGGAAGAATGTATAAAAATATACTTGAATATTTGACATCAAAAAATAATATCAAAATTATGCGAGGTATTGATCTTGTTAATATCATCAATAAATTTGATAAAGGTTAAAATAAACAAAATCGGCAGTATCCTAGTAGATCCAAATTAAGATGATCATATTTAGAATATAATAGTTTATCTAAAACAATATATTACTATATTACACCAGTATAAATTTCAAAAAGAAACTATGATTTAATTGGGAAAATACTCTATTTAATTATTAAAAGTAATCATTGTAGGATTAGTATTTAGTTCATATAATATTTCTTGTATTAATACTTGAATAACAGTAAGCTAGATGTGAGAACAAGTATGTCCATATACAATAATTTAGGTCAGCAAATACAATTTTTTATCAATAGAGCTATTAGACAGGTTTTAAACAATTTTAGTTTTCATAGTATTATTATCAATAGAAAAGAGTTAGATGCAAAATATTATGATATAGGATACAAATGTAATGAAGAAAAATAAGAAGGTGAATTAAAAAAGGAGATTAAATATTATTAGAAATATCATCTTGTATGAATAATATAAATTCCCTAAAAATAGCTGACCATTCTGCTATACTTCAGGACATATAATATTCTGATATGTGCATTATAGTTGTAAGTCTTATTATTACTATGAGTCAATATAAAAATATGAAGAAATTATATGGATTTATAAATTATTAGTGAACAATACTTGATATAGATAGAATCTCAAACAAGATAATCTTCATTTTTAATATCTCTAAGATACTTTAATTCTTTACCTTTACCTTAACCTAAAAATTGAGGCAACTACTCAATAATATAGCCAAGCAATTTAATTTGTGTAGAATATAAAAATTGATGATGATAATATTTATAATCGGTTTAACGGATGTTGTATATAAAATATAATTATTGTTGAATACAATATCTCAATATATATATATATAATTAACGAGCAAATAACATGATCTAATCCTGAATGAGACGTATTTTTTCCATAATAAAATAGAAATACTTCAAGGTTCAGGAGATATTTTAGAAAAAGTAAATAGAATACTAAATAATGCAGAAAGTGTTGTAAATGCCTGTTTAAATCCCTTTTTTCTACAAAGTTATGTAAATAATTTGGAAATACGGAATAGCTATATAAATGCTCAAAGTCGGTGTGTAAAACTTAGATGTATTACAGAAGTAACTGAAGATAATATAGAACAGTGTAGGCAGCTGATGTCGATTGCAGAAGTTAAACATTTACCAAAAGTTATCGGTATTCTACTAGTAACTGATAAGGAATTTTTTAGTGATATAGACCCATTACCATTTTCTAGTTCTTCTCAACTATTGTATAGTTGTATGGAAAAAGTAGTAAAACAACAACTTGACATATTTGAAAGTTTATGGAATAAAGCTGTTTCCGGAGAAAAGAAAATAGCAGAACTAGAAAAAGGTATTGTTTCAGAAGTTACAGAAGAATTAACTGATGAAAATGAAATTACATTTAGAATAAGAGATTCTATTATAAATTCTCGTGATCATCTATTTGCATTAAACAATTTCAGAGGGATGAAAATTCTTTATGATAACTTTTGGAATGAGCAGTTAGATCTTTTAAAACGATATAAAAAAGGAAAACACTTTCATGGAATACGATATATACTACATATAGATAAAGAAACAATTCCTTTGGTTTCTATATTTCAGAAAACAGGGATACAAATGCGTCATATTAAAAACAATACCCCAATACAAAATTTTTCAATCATTGATAACATTTTATATTCTTTTATAGAGGAAATTAAAGAAGGAAGAATATTTCCAAATTTATTTGTAATAAATGAATCTACAAGTGTTAATCATTATAAGAAAACCTTTGATAAATTATGGAATGAAGGAATGACTGTAGAAGAAAGAATTCGACAAATGGAAGAAGGAAAAGATCAAATAGAAACAATGATTATTAAAACTCGTATACAATTCCATAATTTTATAATAAGTAGTTTGAAAGATACCATTGAACGGGATTGGTATTTTCAAGATGAAATATTAAGAATAATTTATGAAAATTATTTTGAATTATTTAAAGAGAATATAAAAAAAACATTATTATTAAAAAAGATGAATCAAAACAGCAAGTCAAAATCTCCTGTAAATAAAAATGACAACAATATTGGTTTAAGATGTATATTGAAAATAACTCGACAAAATATGGAATTGGTAGCAAAATTTCTTGAAATAGAAGGTGTCTACATAAGACATGCCAGTAATCCTCTACCCATCAATTTCGAAGTTTCAGATACAAAATTTAACGTTTCTATGCGTACATCTAATAAAATAGATACATCGTATGTATTTTCTATCCCAGATCTATCGCTTATAAAATATTATAAATCTATATTTGAAGACCTATGGGATGAGGGTTTGGATGCTAGAATAAAAATAAAGGATATGAGTTCAAATCTAAATACAGAAGAAGGATTCACAGAATTAATTGAAAATCCTTATAAAACTCAACAACTTTTGATCCACCATATACAAAAAGGAACTAAAGAAATCTTAATCATCCTTCCATCAATAAATGCTTTCTTTAGATATAGAAAAATAGGGATATTTAATATTTTAGAAAAAAAATTGTTAAATATTAATATTAATAATAATCATCATGATAGTGAAGAAAATAGTAACAAATTATTAGTAAAAATATTAACCCCTACTAACAATAACTTAGAGAAAGGTATTACAAGTATTTACAACAGAATAAAAAAAACAAACAAACAAAAAGAAAATATTGAATTTAGAAGAATAGAATCATTATCCGAAATCAATACTGCATGTATAATCATCGACAAAAAAGATTTATTGGTTATTGAATTAAAAGATGATTCCAAAGATAATTTTTTGGAAGCAATTGGATCATCAATATATTCTAATACTCCAACTACTGTTTTTTCCTACATCTCAATTTTTGATACTCTTTGGACCCAAACAGAATTATATGAAAGTATTAGAATCGCAAATGATGAACTGCAGAGTACCACAGAAGAATTGAGAGAATCGTTACAAATATTAGCGAATGTAAATCAAGAACTTACATTAACCAATGAACTATTAAATAAACACGATAAAATGCAAAAAGAATTCATAAATGTCGCAGCCCATGAATTAAGAACTCCTACTCAATCTATTATAGGATATTGTGAAATGATAGATGCTTTTCCTGAAAATACAGAAAAATATTTAGAACCTGTAAAAAGGAATGCTGAAAAATTGTATAGATTAACAGAAGATATCTTGGATGTATCAAGGATAGAAAGTGGTACTTTAAAACTTGAAAAAAGCAAATTTGATTTAAGAGAAATAATAGTAAATTTAATTGAAGATCTAACAGCAAAGATGAAAAAAGAAGCGAGTGTAATAAAATCAAACAAAGAAAATACTGATAAAAATACCAATATTCAACTAATATATCCGGAATTATCTGCAGAGCCGTTATTTGTTTATGCGGATAAAAATAGAATACAGCAAGTACTTTCTAATTTGTTAAGCAATGCTTTAAAATTTACTGAAGATGGAGTAATTACAATTAATACAGAAAAATTCATAGATAAAATTAATAATAATACAAATAATGAAGAAAAAGAATTTGTGTCTATCAAAATAAAAGATACAGGAAAAGGAATAGATCCTGAGGTATTGCCACGACTGTTTGAGAAATTTGCAACAAAATCTGATAAAGGAACAGGTTTGGGTTTGTACATTTCAAAAAATATCATAGATGCTCATGGAGGAAAGATATGGGGACATAATAACAATAAATATGGAAAGAATGGTGCAGAATTCGGTTTTACTTTACCTTTATCCAAATATGAAATTTAAATTCTCATATATTTCAGTGAATTTAAGATTTCTTTAGTTATCAAATTCTTGTTTACATGATTCTCTCGAAGAAATATCAATAGTTTTGTTGATATGTCTCATTCAAATAAAATATCTTTATAAATTCTCATTTGTCTTTTACCATTCTAAGTGTTATTAAATAAGTAAAAATTTTATTGTTAATTCTAATTTATTTAAGATGATATCCTAATTTCAAAATTTAATTTTATCTTATAATTTTAATAAGAGAATGTATTCTATGATGCATAGTCAACTGAATTTCATTATCAAATGACATACCACAATGATGGCAATGATATATCCCCAAATTTTCAGCTTTATTTTTATTTAAAATAATAATCTTGTATTTATCTTGCGAATCGCTTGCTATTGCATAATCTCTGGTTCTATGTTTTATGAGTGTATTCTTTAACTTTTGTATGGATATTATAGGAACTAAAAATTAAAAAAATTATGATAACTAAGACTATCAAAAATCTAGTACGAGTACTAACAATTCGATTATTTATCTTCCACTTCCAGGTAATCCTATTCCTTTGAATGGAGAGCGATAATCACTTTGTTCTTCTATTCCTTCGTTAGTATTAACTTTTACGATACTTATATTAGTTTCAGGTTTAGGATAAAAGAAAAAAGACTGTGCTGGCGCCAATAAATCCAGATCTTGAATATCTCCTTTTCCTAAATTTACTATTATTCCAGTAAGAGGGTCTATTCCTGTATTGGTTACTTTAACTCTGTAAAAAGTTCCCGAAATATCAGTTTTATCTTTAATAGCATCAATTTCTAATGAATATTGTTCTTTATTTTGTTCTTTTGAAATAAAAAATATAATCGTAAACATAGCTATTGCAAGACTAATAATCATATAATAGAGTGTTTTCAACTACTTTCTATATCAAGTATTTGAAATATTTAGTTATCGTTCAGCCATCAGTAGAGGTATTGAACTTTGTATACTACATTGATACATATTCTACTATTGCTAATTATGTCCAATCTTTAAAATTTTTTACTTCTCTTTTTTTCATTTCATTTAGTTCTAAATATATATAATAAAAATAATATAATTGCAATAAATCTAATAACTATCAAAGGAAGAATCAGCACAAATAATTTAAAAAACTTAAAAAAGGAGAAATTATTTATATTAAATAATAAAGGAGAAAAGTATATTTATTATTTGTAGTAAAAAGATTGGCGTTACTATAACTGATTAAACAATTAAGTTGGAGATGATTATTATTGTTATTCCAATGGCAGTTATCATTGAATATTTTGAGAACTATTGATTTGTATTAATTAACTTTTTATTATCATATATTGAATATATATTTGGGATCACTTTAAGATTTTTATTTAAAAGAAAATTACTTTCTATTAAAAAATTTGAGCTCATGAAGATTAAATCACTTATTCATTTAGGCTATGTTAAGTTAAGGAAAATAGATGAATAGAATTGAAAATCTTGTAAAAGTGAGCACAGAACATAATAGACTTACAGATATGACTATTATTTACCCTTAAGTTAACAGGGCCTTCATTTATATTATAACAATATCGTTATTTAAGAATGAAATGAATAAGAATAAATGTAAAAGGCAGACAGAATATTTTTGTGGGCATCAACTTCTCTAAGGATATGTTTGACATTATAGATAAGACTAAACATAAATTAGAAATTATTAGTACTGGAAATAACCTCCTGCTAGAAACTATTACTTATAATAGTACACCATATCAAAATTGCATCTTTCAGAATAAGATTTATTATTTAGTACTAACTAAAATAGCAATTTTAAATAATGAACATCATACATATCATTCTAGTTTGTTTAACAGAGAAAAAAATAATTTGTCTCATATATTCCTGAGAATATTTCTACTTATTATACTCTTAAAGATAATACTACTAAAGAGACACAACTGCCTTATAATGAAAATTGTAATTATAGAATTTAATTAATATGTCAGAAATAACTTCACTTTTTATAGCAATTGTAATACTATTTTTTCCTGATCTACTTAATAAAAAATATATATTTAATTATTTATGGGATGTATTATCAAAATCTTATAAAACTGATGTTGAACCTGTTAAGGATTTTTTTATAGATATAGATTCAAACAAATTTGATAAAGTATCTAAAAAAGAGACAATAACTACTTATTTTGGATATGGATTTTCTGTTCTTGGTTTGTTTATTACAATAATAATCACTTCATTTTCGATTATAGGTATAATATTATCAAATGTTGGCAATTTTCCTATTATTACTGTTAATTTAATAATATTTATTATTTTGATAATATTGGTATTTGAGATTCAACATCTTCTTTCTCATAATAAAGCAGATAAAGAAAAGTTACATGTATATAATTCAAAATTAATGCTTAAACTAAAAATAATAATTGTGGTAATTAATTTGTGTCTTACTCTATTTAGTTTTTCATTAATCCCTAATTCATAGATCGAATATAAAAAAGGAGATATAAAAATCCAAGGTCTCTTTAATTTATATACTATAAAAAAAATTAAAAAGAATTTTTAAATATATCATGTTTATATTTAGATTTGATTTTAGAATTTTTTTATAGTATTATCAAATTAATTCTTCTCTTCACTTATCCTTAAATAATTAATCCAATCAAATAAATGTAATATTTATTCATAATTGTAAATTGTATACCAATACCAACTTGAAAATTAAAAAAGGAGTAGTAAGTCCTAAATCATTGAATTACATAGAAGGTTTATGTCCAATGCAAAATCTATGTTTAATCCACACGATACGATTGTAAGCAAAAGAGCTTCTGGAATTTTACTTATTTTTGGAATTTTGGTATTAATTATTGGATTAGGAACTACACTTTATACAATGAATAATAATTTTGTAATTTATTTATCGGGAATTGGAGTAATACTAGCTATTTTTTCCTTCATTTACATAATAAAACAATATGAAAGGTCTATTATCTTGCGATTTGGGAAATATCATAAACGAATAGGACCAGGAATTAACTATAGGATCCCTTTTATCGATAATGTCTTGGTAATTGATATAAGAGAAAGAGTAAGAGAATTTAAAGCAGAAAGAATGTTGACAAAAGATAACGTCCCAGTAACAATTGATGCGATTTTGCGCTATAAGATAATTGAGGATAGGGCAAAGGATGCTATTCTAAATGTAGAAAATTTTAATGAAATGATTCAACAAGTTTCACAGACAACATTAAGGAATAATATTGGATCATCATTATTTCAGGATATATTATCTAAAAGAGAAGAAATTAACCAACACATTAGATCAATTATATCTAATGAAGCAAGTAATTGGGGAATAGAAGTTGCAGGGGTTGAAATTCGTCAAGTAATTATACCACAAGAATTAGAAGCGGCTATGTCAAAACAAGCCCAAGCAGAACGAGAAAAAAATGCTAGAATTATTTACAGTGAATCAGAAGTTCTTGTAGCAAATAAATTTGATGAGGCATCAAAAGTATATACAAATAATCCTGTTGCATATGCATTAAGACAATCAAATATGTTGTTTGAATCTATAAAAGTTCAAGGTAATACAATAGTAATGGTTCCTTCTGAAACGTTGAATTCCATGGGTTTTGGCAATTTGGCAATGACTGTAGCATACCTTGAAAATACTAAAAAAGCAGCATCTACAATGGAACAAAAAGAAAATAAAAATTGACAAGTCTTAAAATTGTCAAATAAGAAATTTAGATATAACAATAATTAAAGAATTAATACCATATAATTCCTGAATATACTCTACTTTCATTTAGTTTGATAAAGAAATTTATTAGAATACAATATTAATATTTTAGTAATAAAAATAATAACAAATAAAATTTATTAACTTTTACTACATGATAATATTGATGATTGTGAAGAATAAGTAGAAAATGTTAATTAAAAAATGAAGAAAAAATCACTAGCATTGAGTACAATAAAGAAAAAAGATATAATATTTCTTCTAATACGAATTACTACATAGCTCAGAAGTCATCTTTTTTAATAATAATAGTTAGAAATTCTTTTGATTAGGTTAATAATGTTATTAATATCAAAATAGAATAGATCTCAAATTAATAGTTTGAGCTATATTAAAAAAAATTCTTTGAGAATAAATAAAGTATTTTAGTTTATAATATTATATAGGAATGATATTTTTAACCAGTATTACTTTTCCGATACGATGAATTAAAATAATGCTCTTTCCTAAACATATTTGAAGATAGTATCCAAGAAAACTGTATAAATAATCAAAGTCATCTATTCCATACTTATGTTTGAACACAAAAATTGGTTTAGAGAATTAATTGTAATAATTTTAATAGGTATTTTATCGAGTATTATATGTTCTACATTTGCTCCATTCCCATTTTCTATTCCTGTTTCTATTGGTCTTTTAATATTTATAGTATGGATAATTAGAAAAAAATCTTTGCAGGAACTAGATAATTTATAAAATTTAATGTCTTTTATAATTACCTATTAATAATGTTGTTGTTCATTAAACTATATATTTTATTTTTTGTCATGTAGTAAGTGATCAACAATAAAAATAAGCTGTTTCATCAATTTTATAGTTAAAAATGAATAATGAAATCGATGTAAAAGAAGTTGCTTTTAACAATATAATTCAGTGGTTATCTGATATTGGTTTTATAATAGAAGAAAAGGAGAGAAATAAAATCTAATTATCTGTAACTTTCTTTACTCACGATCAGAATCTCCTATTTTAGTCGCTTCTTTTTTTTGATTCTGTCTTAATCTTCTCGGGTACCTGTGTGAGTATTTCTCCAATATCATTTTTCTTATCCTATCTTTATTTTCATACATCATCTTAATACTATATTATCAATAACATTAAATAGAGTCTTATCTAAAGTTAAATATGTTTTATTAAAATAAATATTACTTATTTTCATATGATTAGATATTTTTATCACAAAATAAGCATATATTTATCTAATTATAGTAATGACTTTTATTATTCTGTAATATTTTCTTTTCTGCCATTAGCATAATCAACTGTTACTTTTTCTTTGACTATATCTAAATCAATTTTCTTAACTTCATTTATCTTTCTTTTAGTTATTATTATTTCTCCAACTTTTATCTTTCTTTTAGTTATTATTATTTCTTCAGCATATAAAGGAATTAATTTTTGTGTATTGTCATTTTGTATTGTATTATTATTTTTGTCATTGGTAAAATTACCCTTTTCGTCATCGAATAGAGACACTCTTTCACCATTTACTTTATGTACTTCTTTTTCATTTTTTGTATGATGATATTTATCCATCAACTTCTCCTGTTCCTTTTGTTGAACTTCTTCATTTGCCTCATTTTCAATCTTGTTTTCATTGGTACTTCCTTCAACGTATACAAAATCTAAAATTTTGTCCTTGATCTGAGTAAAAATATTTTCCTTTGAATATGCATCAAGCTCTTTATCATTAACAAATAATTTTTCATAGGATACGGGTACCTGAATCTTTTCATTATGAGTTATCCATTTTTTTTCTATTTTAATATCTTCTAATACTATATTTTTAGAAAGTATGTATTTTTCCTCTAGAACTGGAATAACAAATTCCTGCTGATTGTGTACTTTATTTGCTTCTTGTACGTTAGTTCCTGTTGCTGCAAATGAATTAATATTATGTTGTTTTATCTTAGCCTTATCAAAGTAGTCCGAGGTCTTTTCTTTTACCGATTCAAATAAATGATCTACTTTAGTAGAAAATGATCCTTCTTGATGTATTACAGATGGTTTAATAGTCATTCTTGAATCTTTTGACTTTTTTGGTGAAATTCTAATAGGATTTTCATTATTTTTATTTGTTTCATTATCGTCTAGATTTTTTATTTCGTTTTCAGACATAGGAGAATTATTCTTTTTATTAAAATTTGGTAGTCCCATTACTAATTATGTACATAATATAACTTAAGTATGTTCTAACTTAAGATAAAATTGAAATATATTTTATAAATTCAATATAATAACAATATGATTTAGCAGATCTATTAAAATAAGTGGCAGAAATAAACTGGTATATCAATTGATATATTATATGTTGAATTTAGATAATTATGGAGTCTGATTCAAAAGACATACCTTGGAATGAAATCATAAAAAAAGAAGCAGTAGGAATTAATAATGAAGATTTAGGTAAAGTACAAGAAGTTGGTTCAGTTTCCATATTAACAAAAAAAGGTTTTCTTAATACAGAATTTTTTGATATTCCTAAGGATTTAATAGAACGTTATGATGGCGATAAAGTTTATTTCAAAATAAATGAAGAACAAGCAAGAAATTTCTCTAAAAGCAATTCATCAATAACAACTGAAAAAGAAGAAGAAGACTATTCTATTAACCAATCAAAAATCGCAGTAGAGGATGAAAATAATGATCTTTCTACTTATTCTTCTTCTATAGATAGCAAAAATAATGATATTGTTATCCCTCTTATGTCAGAAGAACTAGTTGTTACAAAAAAAGAAGTAATAGATGAAGTAACTATTACTAAAGAACCAGCAAAGGAAACTAAAACAGAACAAGTTCAATTAATGCATGAAGAAATAAATATAGAAAGAAGACCAGTTAAGAATTTAACAGATAGTACTAATAATAGTACAACAAAAGAAGATATACCTCCGATAGAATCAAAAACTGAGATAAAAATACCATTAAAGAGAGAAGAAGTAGAAGTAACAAAAAAACCCTATGTTAAAGAGGAAATAGTAATAAAGCGAAAACCGATAAGTGAAACACGTCGAATAAGTGAGGAAATAATAACTGAGCAGATAGTTGAACCAGAAAATATATAAGAATAACTAATTACAACATTATCTTACATGGAGATACAAAATATAATAAGTTATTATATTAATCATTATAAACTTTAACGTATCATTTAATCTTCATTTACCGATTCCTACCAAAATAGTATGATATTACTCAAATTAATTTAA
>Ga0256866_1000158_pt1 | contig 12962 bp, 13 predicted proteins | sample RVTome_16_FD_187338 | JGI IMG/M metagenome (GOLD analysis project Ga0256866, IMG submission 187338) | Soil microbial communities from uranium-contaminated site in the Upper Colorado River Basin, Wyoming, United States - RVT152D67 HiSeq ...
CACGCTCTCGGACTTAAGACCACGGCCGAGGGGATTCAAAGCGAGGACACGGTCGGTCGCTTGCTGAAGCTTGGCTGCGACACGGGCCAAGGCTACCTGTTCGGACAGCCTCAGCCCGCCTCGGTCGTGACTGAAGCCCTACGCAAGGCCCCCCGCGAGCGCACCAGCGCCCCCCGCCCGCGGCGGATCGCTTAGCGGGGCGCCAGCACCATCACCATTTGCCGGCCCTCCAGCCTTGGCTCGGATTCCACTTTGGCGATGGTTGAGGTGTCCTCCTTCACCCGGTCGAGCAGCTGCGCGCCGAGTTCCTGGTGGGCCATCTCGCGCCCTCTGAAGCGCAAGGTGACCTTGACCTTGTCGCCTTCCTCGAAGAAGCGGCGGATCGAGCGCATCTTCACGTCGTAGTCATGCGTGTCGATGTTCGGCCGCATCTTGATCTCCTTGATCTCGACGGTGCGCTGCTTCTTGCGCGCCTCGGCGGCCTTCTTCTGCGCCTGGTATTTGTACTTGCCGAAATCCAGGATCTTGCACACCGGCGGCTCGGAATTCGGTGAGATCTCGACCAGATCGAGTCCGGCCTCGACGGCGCGCGCCAACGCGTCGGCGATGGGGACCACCCCGACATTGGTGCCAGTGGCGTCGATGAGTTGGATGTTCGGAGTGTCGATGCCCTCGTTGATGCGGGGGCCTCCCTTGTCGGGAGTAAGCTTCATCGGCCGTCTTACGATGTCTTGCTCTCCTCTTCCCGAATCGCAGCGGCCTGTCCCCCCGGAAAAGGCGAGAGAGCGTCGCGGTTCGCATTCCCAAACTTCGAGTGTTCTACAGGAACGGAATTGCGGCTGACAAGTCAAGCCGGAGCCTTAACGGAGGCAATATACCAGGGTCCTCTCCAATGCCGCCTAAGGCTGGTTAGGCGCCGGAGGGCGCCGGGGAGCGTTCACCGAACGGTCGGCGAGATGCGTGCCGAGCAGCCCGTCATAGACCGCAAGCGTCGCCTGCTGCATCCGGCTGAGCGCGAACTTGGCAGTGACATGGGCCCTTGTGCGCGCGCCGAGCGCGGCCCGGTCCTGCGGCGCAAGACTCATCGCCTCTTCAACGCGTGCCGCGATTGCGGCGGCATCCCGGCAGGGGATCACCCAGCCAGTGTAGTTCCGCTCGGTCGGACTTGCTCGCAGGATGGTTTCCGGCGCCGCGCCGATATCGCTGACGATGACGGGACAGCCGAGGGCCTGAGCCTCGATGCTGGTTCGCCCAAACGTCTCGGCGCTGGTCGAGGCGATGATTGCGACCTGCGCTAGCGCAAACGCGGCCGGCATGTCGTCGCAATGGCCGACCAGCTTGACGCGGCCCACCACGCCGGACGCCGTTATGAGTTGCTCGAGCTCTTGCCGGTAGCCCTCGCGTCCCTGCTCGTCTCCGGCCAGAACAAAAACCGCATCGCCAAGCCGGTTCCCGTCATGCAATCGCTGCGCGGCCTCGATGACGAAAGGCTGCCCCTTCCATCGTGTCAGCCGCGCCGCCTGCAAGACGACGGGCTGCGTCTCGCGCAGACCCCAAAGACTTCGCAGGCGGGCAAGCCGCTCCGGCCCGATCAGCTCCGGCGCGAATTTGGTAAGATCCACGCCGCGATAGATCACCCGAATCCGTTCCTGCGGGACCTGATGCCGTGAGACGATAAGCTCCATGGTGTAGCGGGAATTGGCGACGACACGGTCGCCGCGGGCCATGACGCTGTTGTAGAAATTCTTGAACGGACCGGGAGTGCCGTAGGCGCCATGATAGGTGGTGACGAAGGGCCGCCCGGTCTTTTGCGCGGCAAGCAGCGCGCTCCACGCCGGCGCCCGGCTCCTGGCATGCACCAGATCGACCCCTCGCTCCTCGATGAGACGCGCGAGCCGACGCGCATTGGCGAGAATGGTGACGGGGTTCTTGCTGGCCATCGGCAGCGGGACGATCTCGCCGCCGGCCTCGGTGAAGGCGGTTGCCATCCGCCCCCCTTCGGTGGCAACGAGGGCGCGCGCGCCGGCCCGGCCTAGCGCTTCGGCGATCTCGACCGCCGCCTGCTCGCTGCCGCCGGCGTCGATGCGCGGCACGACTTGCAGAATGGTTACGTCTGCCATGGCAAGGTCTTAGGATGAGCGCCGACAAACCGCAAATGCTGGAGGTGGGCCGGGGCCAAAAGCGCCGCAGCATCGCCTATCGCCTGGCCGATGCTGACGGCGAGCCGGCGTTGCTTTGGCTGCCGGGCTTTCTCTCCGACATGACCAGCACCAAGGCTGTTGCCTTGACGGAGTGGGCGTCGCGCAAGGGGATGCCGATGCTTCGCTTCGATTACTCGGGTCACGGGCTGTCGCAAGGCGAACTGCTCCACGCCTCGATCGGCGACTGGCTGGAGGAGGCGTCCGCCATGCTCGACCTGCTTCAAGGCCGGCGGAGCATCGTGATCGGCTCTTCGATGGGCGGCTGGATCGCGCTCCTGCTCGCCCGCGGGCTTGCGCAAGAGGCCATGCTCGCGCGGCTGGCGGGGCTCGTGCTGATCGCGCCTGCATGGGACATGACCGAGCGGCTGATGTGGCACCGGATGACGCCCGAGATCAAGCAGACGATCGAGCGCGAGGACGTCTACTACGAACCGTCGCTCTACGGCGATGCTTATCCCATCACCAAGCATATGATCGAGGAGGGCAGGTGGCATCTGATCGGGGTCGACACGCTCACCCTCGACCTGCCGGTGCGCATCCTGCAAGGCATGTGCGATCCCGATGTACCGTGGGGCCACGCGCTCGATCTCGTCGACCTGCTATGCTGCGACGATGTGGAGGTCACCCTGATCAAGGACGGCGACCATCGCCAGTCGCGGCCGCAGGACCTGCGCCGCCTGGAATGCACTGTCGCAGCCTTGGTCGAGCGGCTCAAGCTTCATCCCTCCCCTGAAAAGGGGGAGGGTGGCGCGCCAAGCGCGCCGGGTGGGGGTCAAAGCGAAGGTACGTCAGACCCCCACCCCTCTTGCAGAGGGAGGGAGTAACGACTTGAGGCCCTCGCGGTAGGTCGGGTAGCGCAGCTTAACGCCAAGCTCCGACTTGATGCGTGCATTGCCGATCCGGCGGCTTCCCTCATAGAAGCTGCGCGCCATCGGCGTTAGATCGGCTTCGGCGAAGTCCACCTCGGGCGGCGGCGTCACGCCGAGCAACGCTGCCGCATACGCCACCACGTCGCCGGGCGCGGCGGGCTCGTCGTCGGCGACATTGTAGACGGCGCCCGCGCAAGGCCGCGCGATCGAGGCTTCGAGCACGCTGGCAATGTCCTCGATATGGATGCGGCTGAACACCTGCCCGTCCTTGTTGACCCGCCGTGCCGTGCCGGCCTTCAGCTTGTCGAACACGCTGCGCCCGGGCCCATAAATGCCGGCCAGGCGAAACACCTGCACGGGCACGCCGGTCTCCCTGCCGAAGTCGAGCCAGGCCTGCTCGGCCTCGACGCGGGCTTCAGTGCGCGCGCTGTTCGGTTTGGGCCGCGTGGTCTCGTCGACCCAGTGCCCCTCCTGGTTACCATAGACGCCGACTGTCGAGAGATAGCCGATCCATGCAAGCTCCGGCAGCGCGGCGATCCGATCGCGATAATGCGCCAGCACCGGATCGCCCTCGGGCCCGGGCGGAATCGAGTGAAGGAGATGCGTGGTGCCTTGCAGCGCGTTGGGGAGCGCACTGTTTCCGGCCTCTCCCGAGTACTGGGCTATCTCATAACCGCGACGTGCCAACTGGCCGATCCTGCCCACGTCGCGCGCGGTCCCGGCGATCTGCCACCCCTTTCCCGCGAGGCGTTCCGCGAGAGCCTGCGCGGATAAGCCGAGCCCGAATGCAAACAGCCTCACGCCGCTTCCCCCATCCATTCGCCTCTGACCGCGGGATCCGGATCGTTGGCGCGCGTGCCGCGCAGCGCGTTGAAACGCTGCGGCGCCAGCCGCGCCAGCGCCCACGCCGCCATCGCCCGCACCAGGGGCGAGGCATCCTCGATCCGCGCCTCGACCAGAGGCACAAGCGAAGCGTCACCCGAATTGCCGGCGGCGATCAGCACATTGCGCAGGAAGCGGTCGCGTCCCGTACGCTTGATCGGCGTGCCGCGGAAGCGTGCGCGGAACGCTTCATCGTCCAGCACCAGCAGTTCGGCCAAGGGAGGATTGTCGCTCTCGGCCCTCACGCTGAGCTTCGCTTCGCGCGCCGTGCTGGCAAATTTGTTCCACGGGCACACCGCGAGACAGTCGTCGCAGCCGAAGATGCGGTTTCCCATCGCCTCGCGAAAACGGGGCGCGATATGCCCCTTATGCTCGATGGTGAGGTAGGAGATGCACGCCCGCGCGTCGATCTGGTAAGGCGCGGTGAAGGCATGGGTCGGACACACGTCGAGGCAGCGCCGGCAGGCGCCGCAATGATCCTCCTCCGGCTGGTCTGGCGCGATCTCCGCCGCGGTGAAGATCGAGCCGATGAACAGCCACGATCCGAACTCGCGCGACACGAGATTGGTGTGCTTGCCCTGCCAGCCGAGACCGGCACGCGCGGCGAGCGGCTTCTCCATTACCGGCGCAGTATCGACGAAGATCTTCACCTCGCTCTGCGTGAGCGCTTGCACCTTCGCAGCGAGCGGCCTGAGCTTCGCTTTCAGCACGTCGTGATAGTCGGCGCCTTGCGCGTAGATCGAGATCGCGCCCCGCGACCGTTCGCCCAGAATGGCGAGCGGGTCGCCGCCGCGTCCGTAATTCACACCGAGCAGGACCACGCTCTTCGCTTCAGGCCATAGGGAGTGTGGAGATTTGCGGCGCTCGGCGGTGTTTGCGAGCCACGCCATGTCGCCTTGCCGGCCCTCGGCGATGAATGCTTCGAGCGCCGCTTCCGCGCCGTCCACCGCGTCGGCGGCGGCGAAGCGCAGGGCATCGAAGCCCAGCGACTTTGCCTCCTCGGCGATGCGTTGTTTCAGCGTCTCTGCCATGCCCACTCATGTTGGAGCGTTTGCCTCAAAAATCGAGGTCGGCATAGGTCCCCGAGGGGGTGAAGCCCGCCACTTTGTCCTGGAGCAGCGGCCTGAAAGACGGCCTCGATTTCAGCAGAGCATACCAATTCTTGGCCGGCTCGTGCTCCTCCCAAGGCACCTCGCCGAGATAATCGAGCGTCGAGAGGTGTGCCGCGGCGGCAAGGTCGGCGAAGCTGATCGCCTCGCCCGCAAGCCAGCTCCGCGTCTCGGCGAGATGGCCGATATAGGCCAGGTGATAGCGAAGATTGTCATGCCCGGCCCGCATCGCCTCCATGTCGGGCGAGGCGCTGTGCGGGCCGAAGCGCCGGAAGACCTTCTCCTCGACGAGATAAGCGGTCACCTCGTCGTAGAACTTGCGGTGGAACCACTCAGTCAGGCGCCGCGCCTCGGCCCGCGCAGCGGCGTCGCCCGGAAAAGGCTGGAACAGGCGGCTATCGCGCTCGTCGGCGGTGTCGCCGAGATATTCGGAGATCGCATAGGCTCCGGCGATCGTCCCATATTCGTCGCCGAGCAGGACCGGCAATGTCCCTGCCGGGTTCAGCGCCAGGAACTCAGGACGCCAGTCCCAAGGTTTTTCCTCGGCGAGCTCCGCCTCGACGCCGCACTCGGCGAGCGCAAGCCGGATCGACCGTGAGAACGCGCAGAGCGGATAATGCAGCAGTGTCGCCATCGACCCGTCAGGCGGCTAGGCGTTGCAAAATGAATCGCGCGAGACCTTAGCCTCGTATAGAACCTGCACGCGCGTCGAACAAGCGGGGCAACGAGGGGGCCCATGACGATAGAGCAGATCATCGTCCTTGCCATCGTGCAGGGGGTCACCGAATTTCTGCCGATTTCCTCCTCGGGGCACCTGATCCTCGTCCCCCAACTGATGCATTGGCAGGACCAGGGCCTCGTCGTCGACGTGATGACGCATATCGGTACCTTGTTCGCCATCCTCATATATTTTTGGCGCGATGTCTGGCGCATCGCTCGGGGCGCGCTCGAGCTGTTCAAGGGCAAGGTGACCGACGATGGAAAGCTGGCGATCTATATTGCCCTCGCCACCATCCCGGCCATCGCCTTCGGCCTGTTCCTCAAGGAATTCGGCTTCGGCGACCTTGAGCGCAATGTCGCAGTCGTCGCCTGGAACACCATTCTCTACGGCATTCTGATGTTGATCGCCGACATGGTTGGCCCGCAAGAGCGCACCATCAAGAACATGACGCTCGGCAGCGCGCTCGTCATCGGCGTAGCCCAGGCCTTGGCGCTGATCCCGGGTACCAGCCGCTCGGGCGTGACCATGACCGCCGCCCGCTTCCTGGGATTCACCCGCCCCGATGCCGCGCGCTTCTCTTTCCTGCTCGGCATTCCGGCCATTGCCGGCGCCGGCGTGCTGACCGTGGGCGACGCGCTGGCGAGCGGCGAGCCCGTCACCATGGATGCGGTCTATTGCGCCATCCTGACGTTCTTTGCCGGCCTTGCGGCCATCGCCTTTCTCATGGCGCTGGTGAAGCGCGTCAGCTTCCTGCCCTTCGTGCTCTACCGCATGGTGCTGGGCGGCTTCCTGCTGGTAATGATCTACAGCTGAGCGTTCAGGGCTTGGGGCGATAGCGAGAGAACTGTCCGCGCGGACGGAACTGCTCGAGATAGTCGGGGACCACCGAAGCGATCGCCACCGGCTCGATGCCGAGAGCTTCGAGCGTGCGCCTGCCCCGCTTTGCCTCCTCGCTCACCACATTGTCGGTCTCGAGCAGCCGCACCTGGTCGACCGTCAGCATCGGGTTGGGCAGGAGTTGCAGGAAGGCAGCTTGGAGCTTGGCGAACCAGAACGGCACCGGCATCAAGAGGCGTCGCCGCATCGTGTAGTCGAGCACGCGCTGCATCACCTCTTTGAGGGTCAGGATCTCCGGGCCGCCGAGTTCGTAAGGTCCACCTGACTTGGCGGTTCCCGTGAGTCCCGCGATAACGGCCTTGGCCACATCCCCGGCGAACACCGGCTCGAACCTGGTTTTGCCGCCGCCGATCAGCGGCAGCACCGGCGCAATGCGCGCCAGCTTGGCGAAGCGGTTGAAGAAATCGTCCTCGGGCCCGAACACGACCGACGGCCTGAGGATGACGGCCTCGGGGAACAGCTCTCTGACCGCGGCTTCGCCCGCCGCCTTGCTGCGCGCATAGAGCGAAGGCGAGTCAGGGTCGGCGCCGATCGCCGAGATATGCACGAGCGCCTTGGCGCCGGCCGCGCGCGCGGCTTCCGCCACGTGGCGGGCGCCTTCGTCCTGGACCGACTTGAAACTCTGCTTGCTGGTGGGAAACAGGATGCCGACCAGATTGACGACGCCGTCCGCGCCGTCCGCCGCGGCAAGCAGCGACTCCGCAAAGCGCACATTGGCCTGCACGGCATTGATCTGCCCGACCCCGCCGAGCGGCTGGAGGTGCCCGGCAAGCTCGGGCCTGCGCACGGCCACCCGCATGCGCGCGCCGGTCTTGGCGATGGCGCGGACCACATGCCGGCCGATGAAACCCGAGCCGCCATAGACGGTGACAAGCGCCCGATTATTGAGTGTGATGGCCATGTCCTGCCGGCGCTCCGCGGTTCGCAAGCGCAGCAATACACGAGGTGCCCAAGCCCTGTGAAGCGCCGCCCGCTGATTGACTTTGGCGGGTCCCAATCGTACTTGAGGCTCATTAAGCCCAGGTGGCGGAACTGGTAGACGCGCTAGCTTCAGGTGCTAGTGCCCGAAAGGGCGTGGAAGTTCGAGTCTTCTCCTGGGCACCATTCCCGCTTTCTTAAGCGCCTCGCGGTATGAAGACGGCCGCCAAGGAGCGCTTCGCATTTGAGCCAGCCACCGACCACTGAACTCTACAAAGGCGACCTCCCGCCGGGCCGTTTCACCGGCCGCTCGGTCGCCATCGACACGGAGACGATGGGGCTCGACCCCTATCGCGACCGGCTCTGCCTTGCGCAGCTTTCCGAGGGGGACGGGAGCGCCGTGCTGGTGCAGTTCAGCGGCACCTACGACGCCCCCGAACTGAAGCGACTTCTGGCCGATGAAAGCGTGCTCAAGCTGTTCCATTTCGGCCGGTTCGACATGGCCGTGCTCAAGCACTTTCTCGGGGTGATGCCTCGCCCGGTCTATTGCACCAAGGTCGCCTCCAGGCTGGCCCGCACCTTCACCGACCGCCACGGCCTAAAGGATCTATGCAAGGAATTGCTCGGCATCGAGCTGTCCAAGCAGCAGCAATCCTCCGACTGGGGGGCGGCCGAGTTGACCCCGGAACAGCTCAGCTACGCCGCGAGCGATGTCTTGCATCTGCACGCCCTCCGCGAGAAACTCGACGCCATGCTGCGGCGCGAAGGGCGCGAAAGCCTGGCGCGCGCCTGTTTCGAGTTCCTGCCTGCGCGGGCCGAGCTTGACCTCAGGGGCTGGTCGGACATCGATCCCTTCGCCCATTAGGGCCAAAAAGGGCTTCCGGGCCTATGCTTGCGGTCGCAATGTGATCAAAGTCCTGCGGCTAGCTTGATCCGGCCGGCGGGAATCGCCGGTTCTACGTGACGTCGGGCGGGCAAGATGGCGATTGAGGCGAATATCGTTCCCGGCGGCCAGGGCTACCTTGTGCGCTCGGTCGACGATCGCGAACGCGCTTTTGTCAACGCCGAGCGGCATACCCGCCTGGTCCGCTTCCTGCGCAAGGCGCTTCCAGTCGTGGCCGTGCTCGTGCTGTTCTGCTACTTCATCACCTCCCGGCTCGGCCTCAGCATCAGCGTCGGCGATTTCACCGCCAGCATCGACGGCATCGAGGTTTCCGACGGCAATTTGCGCATGACCAACCCCAAGCTGGAGGGCGCCGACAAGAAGAACGGAAAATACGTCATCGGCGCCGATTACGCCGACCAGGACATGAAGGATCCCAAGATCATCAAGCTCCATGCCATCAAGGCTGAACTGTCGAGCGCCGACGGCGGCTGGTCGCGCATGAACGCGGTGCGGGGCGTCTTCAACAGCAAGAGCGAACGGCTGGTGATGCAGGACAAGATCACCGTTGCCACGAGCTCCGGCATTACCGGTGAGTTGAAGCATGCGAGCCTCATGGCGAAGACCCAGACCTTGCGCTCCCACCGCCCGGTGTTCTTCAACTTGCCCAATGGCACGGTCAGCGCTCGCGCCTTGACCTTCCGTTCCTCCGACAGCACGCTGACCTTCCGCGGCAAGGTGCGTGTTCACGTCGTCAAGAAGGAGGCCGCCCCGAAGCAAGCCGTGAAGGTGGATCCGGCGGCGCCGCTGGTGGTGCCGCCGCTGCCGGCGGCGACCGGCGCCGAGGAGATGACTATCCTACCGGCGGCGCCCCAATGAACAGCTCCCGCCGCTCGCTGACCTCTTCCGTGCTGCGCAAGCTTGCCGGACCGGCGATGGGCGCCGCGGTTTTGTTATTGGCGGCGCCGCTCTTCGCGCAGACCCTCAGCAATAGCTTCGGCGGCCTGTCGGAGAGTTCCAACGACCCGATCGACATCGAGTCGGACGTGCTGGTGGTACAGGACAAGCAGAAACTGGCGACCTTCAAGGGCAACGTGAAGGCCGTCCAGGGCACCACGACGCTTCGCGCCAAGGAGCTCAATGTGCACTATGTCGGCGGCGACCAGCTCGCTACCGGCGGCAAGACGGAAGGCGAGACCCAGACCTCGTCCGCGCCGGACGGCAACCCGCAAGCCGGCGCCGGAGCAAAGCCGGAAGACAAGAGCAAAACCCAGATCACCAAGATCGAGGCGAAGGGCGACGTCGTCATCACCAGCGAGGACGACCAGACCACGACGAGCGAATGGGCCCTCTACGACCTGCCGGCGCAGCTGGTAACCGTGGGCGGCAATGTGGTGTTAACCCAAGGCAAGAATGTGCTAAAGGGGGATCGGCTAGTCATCGATCTGAAGACCGGCGAAAGCCGGTTCGAAAACACGGGCAACGCCGCCGCCGGGGGCCGTATCCGTGCGCTGTTTATGCCGAAAAAGGACGGCAAGGATGCCAAGCCCGGCAACGCCAAGGCCAGCGCCGCGCCGGCCGAGGACGAGGCGTCGCCGAAGCCGCGGGACGACACGTCCGACGACGCGGGCGCACGCGGCGAGACGCCCGCGGCCGGCGAACCTGACGATGTGCCGTGGCCGATTACGCCGGGCCTGCAGCGCTGAGCCCCTGGCTTGATGAGTTGCGAACCGGCCGGCGCTTCAACGCTTGAGGAGCGGAAGGGGTAGTGGGCAAATTGCTGTCGTTCCCGGGCCGCCAGGCACGCGCCGCACCAGAAGCGATTCCCGCGCAGGCGCTCGATCTCGACCAAGCGTCGGGCGTTCAGGCCGATCCCGGGGCCGGGCGGCTCGCCGTCCGCTCAGTGGTCAAGAGCTTCAAGAAGCGCACCGTGGTCCGCGGCGTCAGTCTCGATGTTTGCCGCGGCGAAGCCGTCGGCCTGCTCGGACCGAACGGGGCCGGCAAGACCACCGTGTTCTACATGATCACGGGACTGATCCCCGCCGACGAAGGATCGATCAGGATCGACGGCCGGGACGTGACCAAGCTGCCGATGTATCGCCGTGCCCGGCTCGGCATCGGCTATCTGCCCCAGGAGGCCTCGATCTTCCGGGGACTTACGGTGGAGCAGAATATCCTGGCGGTGCTCGAGACGGTCGAGCCGGACAAGCGAAGGCGTCACGCCCAGCTCGATGCTCTGCTCGAGGAATTTCACATTACCCGCCTCAGGACCGCGCCGGCCATGCGCCTTTCGGGCGGTGAGCGCCGCCGCGTCGAGATTGCTCGCGCGCTCGCCACGCGCCCGTCCTTCATGTTGCTGGACGAGCCCTTCGCCGGCATCGACCCCATCGCCGTTAACGATATTCGCGCGCTGGTGCGGCATCTTACGCAGCGCGGCATCGGGGTTTTGATCACCGATCACAATGTGCGCGAAACCCTCGACCTGGTCAGCCGCGCCTATATTATCCACGACGGCATGGTGCTGACCCACGGCACCGCGCAGGAGATCATCAACAACGAGGATGTGCGGCGCGTTTATCTCGGCGAACAGTTCAGAATTTGATATTTGCCGGCCGTGAGTGAGTTCGACAATGGCGATCACCACAAAGCTCGAACTCCGTCAGACCCACAATCTGGTGATGACGCCGCAGCTCCAGCAGGCGATCAAGCTGCTGCAGCTCTCCAATCTGGAACTCGTAAGCTTCATCGAGGCCGAGCTTGAGCGCAATCCGCTGCTTGAGCGGGCCGATGGCGAGGACCCGGCCGAGTCCGAGCCTGTTCCCCCCGACCGAAAAGGCGACGAGCAAGGAGATATGGCCGGCGCTTCCGAAACCGCGTCCAGCGATGGCGAAGCCGAGCCGGGCGATGCCGACGGGGACTGGGTCGATCTTGAGACCGGCGGCAGCCGGAACGAGGACCTCGACGCCGAACCGCAGGACGTGTTTCCCCATGCCGACGGCATGGCTGCGGGCGCGCTCAAGGATTCCGGCTGGACCTCGCTAGGGCAGGGTTCGCGCATCGGCTCCGACGAGGACTCCAATCTCGAAGCTTACGTCGCCGAGGAAAGGACTCTCAGAAACCACCTCGCCGATCAGCTCGTGCTCGCCTTTGCCGATCCGGCGCGCAGACTGATCGGCCACCATCTCATCGACATGACCGACGAGGCCGGCTATCTGCACGGCGATCTTGCCGGTCTCGCCGAGTTGCTGGGCGCCCCGCTCGAACTTGTCGAGGAGACGCTTGCCGTGATGCACGGCTTCGAGCCGTGTGGCGTGCTCGCTCGCGATCTGCGGGAGTGTCTGATGCTCCAGTTGAAGGAGCAGGACCGTTGCGACCCGGCCATGGCGGCACTCATCGACAATCTCAATCTCCTCGCCGTGCACGATCTTGCCGCTCTGAAACGGGCGGCGCGCGTTTCCGACGAGGACCTGCACGACATGATCCAGGAGCTGCGGCGGCTGAACCCGAAACCCGGATTGAAATATGGCTCGGCGCCCACGCAGCCGATTGTCCCCGACGTGCTGGTGCGCGCGCTCCCCGACGGCAGCTATCATGTCGAATTGAACAGCGACACCTTGCCCCGCGTGCTGATCAACCAGTCCTATTACGCGACCGTTTCGAAGTCGACGACGCGCAAGGAGGACAAGAGCTATCTGGTCGACTGCCTGCAAACCGCGAACTGGCTGGTCAAGAGTCTCGATCAGCGCGCCCGCACCATCCTCAAGGTGGCGCAGGAGATCGTCCGCCAGCAGGACGGCTTTTTCACCTATGGCGTCCGCCATCTCAGGCCGTTGAACCTGAAGACCGTCGCCGACGCGATTGCAATGCACGAGTCGACGGTAAGCCGCGTCACTGCCAACAAGTACATGTCGACCAATCGCGGGCTGTTCGAGCTCAAATATTTCTTCACCTCGGCGATCGCGGCGACCAGCGAGGGGGACGCCCACTCATCGGAGGCCGTGCGTGACCGCATTCGCACCATGATCGAGGCCGAGCCCGCAAGCGACGTGTTGTCCGACGACAAGATCGTCGAGCGGCTGAAAGGCGACGGCATCGATATCGCCAGGCGCACGGTTGCGAAATACCGCGAGGCGTTGCGGATACCCTCCTCGGTGCAGCGCCGGAGACTGAAGCGCATCGCACACGGCGCGAGCCTGTAACGCGGTGCTAAGGCTCTGGCCAGCAACGGGAATCGTGTAAAGAGGGAAGTGGGAAATAGTTGGTTTGACACTACCGGACGAGCGGTCTAGCTTCCCGCTCCGCGGTGGAGGCCGAACGGAGGTTCGGCCCAAGGCGCGCGTTTTCCGCCTTGGCGAAGATTGGCCCCGCACTAAGCGGCATGCGCCCGGGAATACGGTGGGAAAGGGCCATTCGACAGTCTTCCGCGGGCAATGACAATACAAGTTACCGGAAAAAACCTGGACGTCGGTGACGCGTTGCGCA
>Ga0256866_1000159_pt1 | contig 12934 bp, 9 predicted proteins | sample RVTome_16_FD_187338 | JGI IMG/M metagenome (GOLD analysis project Ga0256866, IMG submission 187338) | Soil microbial communities from uranium-contaminated site in the Upper Colorado River Basin, Wyoming, United States - RVT152D67 HiSeq ...
AGAGCATAGGGTGCTTCATCAAGAAACCCATATCTACAGAGCAACTGGTGAAACGTGTCAGGGCTGAATTAGAATAGATTAGAAGCCTAACTGTGAAAAGGTGGTAACCCCTTACTAATCTAATTGGGATTACACACATACAAAACTTGTGGTACTAATTAGTAGTATTGATCTTAATTACTGGAATGACCCTTTCATGCGTAAAGAGTAACCGGTAACCAAGAAGAATTGAATCTACTATTTTTGAATGCAATATGTTTCAATTGAGTTGATATGTAGGTCAGAAATTTGGGTACCAATGAATTGAATGTAACACTTGAGGGATGGTCACCCAATATATTGTTGTTAGGGGGTTTAATTTATAGCTGATTCTAAATATTTCTCAACAGAGTGATTCCGGATTGAACGTGCAGGACGTCCTGTGAATAAGTGAGTAATTAGAGTACCTACTTCTGTTGAACTCCCAATCAGGTTTCCATAGTGAAGGAATCCTAATAAATTCAGGTCGATCTTTTAGCGTCAAATGGATATTCTGTCCTTTCTTGCATACGCCTCTCTTGCTACGTTTATGGCCCCCTTCCTGAGTAGCATAGCTCTATATACTACTTGTTGTGACAACTCAACAGCAACCTTTCTGGGATTTACAATTTCAGGATCTTGAACAGATCCTGTCTGCATCAAGGCTTCTACCAGAACCTGTCTTATGTTTTTGGTTATCTTATATCTGATTAGTTCGAAGGCTTCTTTTTCTGTCCTTCCCTGATATTCTACAAAGGATCCTATAACACCACCTGCGTTAGCGAGAAAGTCAGGTATAATCAAGATCCCGTTTTTAGTTAGGTACTCATCGGCGCTGGGGAGCATTGGAATATTTGCAGCCTCTACTATGATCTTTACACCATGTTCACGAAGTTTCGGCGCAGTTTTGTCATTTATAACTCCTCCCAAAGCTGCTGGAATGAAAATATCAGCATCCACATCAAATATTTCGTCTTTATCCCTAATATTGTATTGATGTTCACGCGCACTGCTGTTATTAGAATTGGAAGAGCGATGTTCAGAGGTGGAAGACGAGGAAAGGTGATGGCCTCGAGACAATTCGGATAGTTTTGTCTTTCCTTTCATATCTGTCATTAATCTTGGAATATTTAGCCCATTCCTATCATAAATGAAAGCAGAGACATCACTAACTCCGACGACTTTAATTCTTGGTAAATCATCCAGGAATTTTGCAGTAAAAGATCCAACATTCCCAAAACCTTGTATTGTTACGGTCCTTTCTCGTCCTCCCTCTGACCCGTAACTTAACTCTTTCAGTGTAGATTGTACACGAGTCAAGTTTGATGATGGTAGTCTATCTAGCACCTCCAAAGACGCCTCTAATGCCACGCTTACCCCATAACCAGTAGTACCTAATTCATGTGGAATTCCACCTAGCTCTAATGGCTTGCCGGTACAAGCGCGCATATCTCCTATCTCATGTGCGAATACTGCCATCTCTAGCTCAGTGGTTCCGACATCGGTGGCAGCAATATACTGAGATGGACAGTACGGCTTGATCATTTTTGCAAAAGATCTCATCCAGGATACTCTATCCACTGCATTTGGATTAGCAACTATTCCGCCTTTTGCACCGCCAAAAGGTAGTCCAGCTGCAGCACACTTCCAGGTCATGGTTCTTGCCAATTTAAACACTTCTAGAGGGCTTACACTTTCTGCAAATCTTATTCCTCCTTTGCCTGGGCCTGTGGATGTATTGTCAATTACCAGGATGCCCTTCATACCAGTATCAGGATCGTAAACCTGCAGTACTTTTTCAGGTCCCCACTCATCCATCTCTTCCCATGTAGAAGAAGATGAGGAGAATAATGATCTTTCGCCCTGAGTAGCAGATGATGAGTTAGATTTCATTTTTTTCGGCCGATCTTACTTGCTGAGCCTCTCGTTAATTATTCTTGTGGATTCAATGTTTTTTATGCTTTGGTCACGTCCAAAGTCTATCGCAATTAATTCTTTACCATCTCAGCCACTAGATCAGTCAAGCGATCTGTGTCAAATGGTTTATGTATGTATCTTGATATGTAATTACCGTTTTCTAAATCTCTTATAAGCACATCATCTACATTATATGCTGAATTGAGAATAATTTTGGTTTCGTTGCATTCTTTTATCTTACGGACAACAGAGTCTCCCAACATGCCCCCCAATTTATGATCCAACAGTATCAGAGATATTTTGTTACCTTGGGTTGTTTCTTTCATGTACTTATCAATACACTCTTCGCCAGAATCTACCATTATCAAATTATATCTTGACTCGAAGACTAGCCCAAACAATAAAAGCATATCGGGATTATCGTCACATATCATCATTGTTTTCTTTTTTCTTTCCAAGTTACTATGATCATATTCTAATTTCTGAATATTATCCATCTCACTTATTCTCTTCGCTCTTCACAAGTTTTTCCGTGTTCCAGACTTCATATGTGGACACACAATTATATATGATTTTATCTATGATCTCATATAGTATCAATATTATAGTTGTTAATACTGATAAGTATTACATGTAAGTTGCTGTGTGCTGTATCATTTCAATCATATAGAAATTCTACTATAAACCTTTGATGACCCATTTACTTCGGTCAGCGATATTAAACATGAAATGGATAAGTCTAAATTTGATATCATCATAGCACGTCACCAGATCAGTAACATATCAAGCTCATTATGTTCCACATATAAGTTCAAATATCTATAATTATATGGTTGACTTGCCAAAAAAAAGAAGAATTACAAGAAACAAGCGAAAATATGGGAAGGTGATATGATAAGACTGAAAAAGATGTAATAATGCCTCAGCAATAACATTGAAAATATTCTGACATGTAAACGACCACCCCGTATTGATATGTAAGAGTTTGGGGGTTCCACTATCAAATTAGATCCAGATGCTTATTGGGATGCATACTGTGAGACAGTAAGGATTTACGTAATTACATTTGATTATAGTTCGACAGTATTTCCTTCCTTTTATATACATGTGTGCCGAAGATGTTACTGATAAATGGCTATACTTAGAATTTACAAGCAAAAATCAGTAGACATCGACCTTTCCAAACTGGTGGAGGCAATTAGTGAAACAGGTCTGGAAGAGAGTTTACAAAAATTCTTTGATAACCCTCTAGAGAAGGAAACCAAGAGTATAGTGGCAGGGCCTAGTTTTCTGCAATTCCTACGTAATCTATTTCGAGTTCAGATTGCTGGCGGAGATATCATACAGTTTGAACATAAGACTCACAGTAAATACTATATGCTTTCTGCAACTGGAACATGGGACGAAATAATAAAACTAAGTTAATAACAAGAGAGTAAATGGATATTTTTTGCATATTTTAATGCGCTATGATTTATCTTGGCTATTGTTTTACAATTAACCCGACGGCACATTCTTTCTATCTCAGAAGTATTGAAATTCAAAGAACATTGATATAAAACATCGCTTACCGATACACGCACTCAATAGATCAGTAGTGTACATAATGGAATGAGGGAGCCTCTATAGATCCAGTATAAGGAGCTTATAAAATTGCAAAATAAGCTAATGGCAGCCTCTTTAATAGTAACGGAGGTAAATTAGTAGATATGACTGCGTTCGGAAAACCACAACCTTGCCGCAATAAGTGCGGTGCCTGGATTTATTTTGATAGTAATTCCAAGCCATCCCAATCTTCACCGGACAAATGGATCCCTTTGGAGTACTCGGAAGATACAGGTATAAAGACAGGTCGAGTGCATCAGTGCCCGAACTGGTCGGAATTTCAGCGGTCTAATGACGTCGACCAGCACCAGGGACAGGCACTTACAACACCAGCAACTACTGGGACAGCAAGATCGGCCATTACAGAAGCACTTTCTCGGTACGATATAGCACTCTCAATCGCACAAGCAGCACCCTCCGTATCGGATAAACAGGATCTAATTCTAGCCATGCTGGCTGATTTATTGAACAATATGGGGAAACTAGTAGGTATATTATCAGAACAGCAAGAACAAAGGAGAATCCAGTTTAGTAAGCTCTTTGAGTCACTAGATAAACTGATAGAGCTAAATAAGAGGGAAAAAGAGCAATGACGGTCACATATCTAAATATCTCGCTTTATTCCATTTATCAACAATCCAGAATACCTGCCAATTCTACACAATCTGCATGTCGACTTTAATCCATTTTTGGTATCATGACTTCCAATACAAACAAACGTTCGAAGAGAATAATACGAGTTTCATTGCGATCAGATATCCTCATCGAACATAATTGACCATATTAACTACTTTAGTTAATCTATCTATAAAAATAGAATAAGTAATTTGCTAGGGAAAGGATAAAGCCTCTAATACTGGTCTTTGATAGACTTACTGTATAGAAGCAACCTAGGATGATATTGTTTATTGACATGCTTATTTATATATATATAATACCATATCAATGGTTGCATTTAATTTACGATAACGGAAAAGAACATCCTTTTGAAGAATGGTTAATGTGTAAACTCAGAGATAAGCTAAAAGAAGCGAACATGGTTACTCAGCATTCTCATAGACCTCTCCTATTATATAGGGATACCATTGAAGAAAGTAATTGCGCCGTAGAAGAAGAAGTTTGTTTATTAGCCGAAACCCATGTTATTATTTTACTTTATGCTTACGGTGGGTTTATTCCTTCTGAATTTCAACGTGTAAAGATTCACACATTAGAAAAATTTGCTAAATTGATTCTAAAGAAAGGTCGAAAGGACTTAGTTCTCCAATGCCTTGAGAATCTGGGATAACAATGTTAACCATTACTGGCTGAATTAGAACTTCGATTTTTTGATATGAACTTCACTGAAATATTCTAAAACCATTACCATCACTGGTTCATCAGTCCTTGCAGTTTCCATATTGGGGCAATCAAACCCAATCTTGCTGCAAGACAAGGGCATTTTTGACTATTAAACCATTTTCGTGCGCTAGAAGTGTAGTTTAATTGTGTCTACTTCAAAATGTGGACCCCAAATCATATGAATTATTACTGGCTCAATGTAGCCTGCATTCTTCGGGTTAGTTGATACATACTATCATGACATTGACATTCGCAGATCCTTGTTATACTTGAATTGTTGACAATTTCTGATATTTCGCCTTCGCATAATCCATGTTCATTCTGCACACACTTCGTCGATTTATATCCAACCAACTAGACTCTTCACAGCTTTATTCTATATATGTTTAGGTCGAAAAGATATTAGAATGTAGCAAAAAAGGAACACAGAAAAATCGATACAGGGTAGGAAATCAAGTGAGAAGTAGTAGATTTTGTCCTGATAAGCCTTTGAATGCTATATTTCGATCGATAAATTTTCTGGTAATCTGATAATAGAACTTGAAAAAATGTGGGAGAAAAGATTGATATTACGAGTACCTGTATTAATGAAACATGGCAAAATGTACAAAATGCGCATCCGAAATTAAATCAGATGGTTATGATATCGAAGAATTAATTCTCCCTAAAGCTACGTGTTACTTGCTTTCCTGTAAGCAGTGCAAGACTATCCTTGGAATTGTTCAAGAAAAATAGCTTCCTTCTCCTGTGAGAACGCCTTCCCATACATTATCATCCACGAGAAAAATATTGTTAGCGGAAGTTAAGTTCTACAACAGGATCTTGGAATCTTTTGCAAATAAGTGCATGTTAATGACATAACAAATGAAACTCCATCGTCTTTTAATACCTCAACCTAAGCCCTGGTTAATCTTCTATGAGTCCTCAGCAATCTGCGGCATATACTCTTTTACGATGACCCATATTGCTTCTTTAAAACGCCTCTTTAACGCTTACTATATCTTTGGTGTATCCACGAGGCGTCAACGTCGATTCTCACTGTTAAACAGGATACAGAAATCCATCGAATCGTCTTCAACAAACTTAAATGAGTTTCCTTGAATATTGGTGCCCATTAGATTAGCGGTGTCATTGACTGTTTTTTCTGTATTCAACATACGTTTTTGATACTCTGTAACATCGATCGATGCAGTCCCATTTTTATATGGAACACTTATGACTACCAAACCATCAGGAAAGTCAATCATCGTCGTGCCACTGTTAGAAGTCTTTAATGAGAAAAGTTTCTTATTGTTTATTACTGTAACTAGAGTAGTTCTAGTAAATGCCTGCTGTAAAGTTCCTAGGCTAATAACTACGATACTCCACTTAACGAGAAGTTCTGATATGCGTAATAGTAATGCTTTCTCTTCTTATACCTAATCCTTGAACCAATCCAAATAACAGATCGAAGTACTACAGCACAGGCAACCACTCTCATTACAGTCGAATTTTACTTTACAATTACAACGACTACACTCACAAATATGATCAACCATAATTATCATAGTTACCTCCTTTTTTATATATAAATATGGACGCCAATTTCGACCCATCAGTTTGTATTTACACTCTATAACCGTCGAGTTTCAGAATTAAGTCAATTCAGAATTTTGTGTTTTTTGGACCTAAGTTGATCGCCGAGATACGATAAATGACCTATATATTTGTTGAAAATCCCTCTCTGTAATCTTCTGGCTAAGCCAGTTCCCTGTTTACAATACTCTAAATTGTAAAGTAACTTTTCATAATATCCCGCTTACATAGAATAGATCTTCAATTATAGTCTTGGTCGTGGTTTAACCTTTTGAAACATTATGCGATGTTGGCTCCGGATCCGAATTAGACAATACCCATCACTGGAGTACAAGCAAACTCATGAAGTGATTTAAATCATTGAATTCAGTCAATCGATCTAAATTGCAGATTCTCCACGCATGTTAGTGGATAAATCTACAACAATTGGTACGTCTGTGATAAATAATTTTCCGCCCAAAGTATCACCAAATTTTTCGACTAGGCTGTTGATCAAAGTTTCAACCTGGTCGTCCTTAATTATAACTTCAACCTTAGTCCTCGGGATGAATTCGGGGGTATATTGGGTGGTACCTCTTCCAACAGCAACTGCTTCTGCCTTCGTAATTCCTCTCCCTGCAACTCTGTAATGTGTCATTCCACCTGTGTTAGCACTTTTTAGTATTTCGCTGACATCATTCAATTTTCTATGTGGGATTATTATTTCCATTTTTTTCATGCAATATCAATCCTCAATTTTACAATTAATCATAATAGCTTAAAAAGCTAATGAGTGCGATATCTTGATCTGTCATGCTTTTACCATTTCTAGCAGAATTATAACCTCTCGGTAAATCTGGCATGATATCATGATGTTGTTGAGTTCAGCAGAATAGTATTGTCCAATTTTGCATGATTCATGGTGCCATAGCCAATCCTTGTTGTGTCCAGCAATTAGGCCCTAACTGGTTTCACGATACTCTTTTCAGAAGCATTAAAGTGTACTTGCCTCAATTCTGCCAGTATTGACCTTGAGCTTGAACATCATTTGTAGACAATTACCGTTCAACCAGTCATGTTGCCCGTTGCAGCACTCACAATATTATACCGATTGCCACAAAACTATAACTCAAAGAGAAAACCATATGAACATAAATGTATCTACTAGTACAAATTATCTCGTTTTATGGTAATATCAATAGTCTTAGTATGTGTTTCATTGACTAGTATGATGATTTATAAGAAATTCTAAATGCAAAAAGGATCAATAAAAGCAGCTTAAGGTGCAACACAAGTCCGATTTTGACCAACAATGGTTATTAAGGATCATGCCCATTAACCGTTTATGTGTTCCATTATAGGATATAAAGGTCAATTAATCGTAGCGCCAGTATTAGTTGAGAGCCTTAAACGAATGGAATACAGAGGTTATGATAGTGTAGGAATAGCCACAATAAATAATGGCAAGATCTTACTTAAAAAGGGCGTAGGCAAAGTAGTGGATGTCAATAAGAACCTGGACTTGAGTAGTATGGATGGACACACGGGTATTGGACATACCAGATGGGCTACTCATGGCGGTGTTACCGAAAAAAATGCTCATCCACATTACGGTTGTACAGATAGTATGGCCATTGTGCACAATGGAATTATCGAAAATCACAGCGAGTTAATGGAGGAGCTTATTGAGTTGGGCCATGTTTTTAAAAGCGATACCGATAGCGAGGTAATTGCACATCTCCTCGAAAGATACTACGCCGAACAAAAAAATATAAAGAGCAGCATAATCCAGACATGCAGAAGACTAAAAGGATATTATGCGTTTGTCGCAGCATTTGAGGACGGCACGATTTGCGGATCGAGATGCAACGAACCACTTGTAATTGGAGTAGCAAATACAGGATATTTCATATCAAGTGACATTCTAGGATTTATAGGACACACTGACAAAGCTCTTTTTCTAGACAATAGGGATATTGTTGTCCTCAATTCGAAAACCCTTCAGATATATGATCAAGATGGAAAAACCGTAGACCGAACTCTTACACAAGTAGCATGGGAACTAGCCGCGATAGACAAAGGAAAATATGCACACCACACCCTAAAAGAAATCCATGAACAACCTTCGGTAGTTGAAAAAGTAGGGATCCAAAATTTAGATAAAATAGAGGAATTTTGTCGTATCCTGAAAAATTCAAAGACTGTATTTCTCACAGGCAGTGGAACAAGTTATCATTGTGCATTAATTGCTAAACACATATTATCAAATTTTGCAAAAGTTCATGCTGAAACTGTGGTATCAAGCGAATTTCAATATACACTTGACGGCATTGACAACGCGTCTGTCTTACTTGCCCTCTCTCAGAGTGGCGAAACAGCAGACGTTTTGCAGGCTGTAAAAGTTGTAAAAAATGTGGGAGCTAAAATACTTTCTATTGTTAACATCCCGACTTCTTCCTTGGCCAAAATCAGCGATTCATTTTTGACTATCGACTGTGGGCCTGAAATAGGAGTAGCTGCAACCAAAAGTTTCACGGCCCAATTGTCTCTAATTTATATGATAGTAGATACATTATGCAATGGTTACCTGGGCTTTAAAGCCAATAAACAATTTCTTGTTGGTGCACTTCGTGAAGCATTAGATTATGAAATTGAGATACGTGGTATTGCAGAAAAGCTTCGAGATGCACGGGATATTTATGTGCTCGGTAGATCAATTCATTATCCTATTGCACTTGAAGGAGCACTGAAAATAAAAGAGCTGTCCTATATCCACGCAGAAGGGATTGCAGCGGGCGAATTGAAACATGGACCATTGGCACTAATTGATAGAAATAGCTACGTAATAATTATAAACCCTAATGATTCTACTTTCGATAATAATATTGCTAGTGCTCATGAAGTAAAAGTAAGAGGTGCTACGATAATTGGTATTTCTAATGCGCCAAATGAAATATACGATATATTTATTAAGATTCCATTTATACAGTGTAATGCCATCTATCCGATTATCGAAGTACTACCGTTTCAGATTCTGGCATACTACCTTTCATTAGTAAAGAATATAGATCCAGACTATCCACGCAACCTTGCTAAATCAGTTACTGTGAGATAAAAATGCACACGTACTAACTCATTATACTATTATATAATTGAGGTATTTAGATATGGAGGGGAGTAAAAACTGATTACTGGCGCTGTAACGGGTTCTATCCCAATGGAGTATATTCTTTCTGTTAAGATAGGAATCTGATTGAAGTTCTGACAGAAACGATATATGTTGTGTGAGACTATGCAAATCGTTGGTGGAAATACTGATGAATTCAATCTATATCATGAAGAGTTTCGCGTACCGTATTGCTTCTAAATTATTATATCAATAAAAACAGTCTACTTAGAAGCAGAGTATATAATTTCAAGTTTTACAGCAAGGGTCAGATAGTAGAGGAATCTATTATTTTCTTTCAGGCGTCAATATAACTGGGATCTTTGGGCAGATTTCTTCCTAGCCGTCATACCTTTGTTACCAACCCCAGTACCATAAAACCTTCTCATAAAGAGATGCGACTTGCTATAAAAGCAAATCTACTGTCTCTACTAGTTAGCAGCAAATATTGAATCCATATTTTGTGTTTGTCATTAATTAGAAAATAACAGTCTATTACGGAACTTTTTTGTGATATATCCTATAATCAAACACTGCTGGCAGTTGAGGCCTTCCATTTATATCACGCGTATCTTGACTGCCTTTGATATTGAAACAGATTCATTCTCAGCTCCTAACATTAATGTGTATTCTCCAGGAATCGTATTTTTTGATGGCGTCAATACAAATGATACTTCCTGTTCAATTTTGTTGTCATCATTATCATTTTCGTCTTTATCAAACGGAACTAGAGGGACATCGAAGTACCCGCTAGAATTTCCAAGGTATCCAGTAGAAGTAAATGTTCCTGCTGCTCTCATCGTTATAAGGTCATCGTATTCAGACAGATTTGTGATTGAGGTTTGTTTATCATCTTCATCATTTTCATACTCCGGATCCATTACGACAACCATCTTTATTTTTTCAGATTCCCCTCTTTTAACAGTTAGATCCCTATCAGATTCTTGAATCTCAACATCAAATGGGAGACCCATGGCGACATCTATTCTTCCTATTTTGTTTGTGGACCACTCTGTAAACCATACTTCTCCTACAGCATCCTTCATGTCGTCTTCTTCATCTTCCTTCCTTTCGTCACTCTCCATTAGTGCAAAATTCAACACATTAGCAATACCACAATTCTTCATCCTGTTTTGGTATTCACCAATAGGATCCCGTACATCACTCCTTACATCTTCTTCACAATTACCCCATTCATTATTCTGAGATGGAATCCAATATTCTACAAGCTCTTGCTCTGAGGGATCAAACCTGGATATTTTGTTTCCTTGTTGCTGATTAAACCATATAGAACCATCACTTGCTCTCTTGATCCATGAAGGCAATGTATAGTATCCGTTACGAAGATCACCATCCCCAGTCTCATTACCATTATTATTACCTATATCATAAAATGGCATACCGAAAATCCTCGGAGAAGCCGTTAAAGTTGTGTATCTTTCAATATTTATATCATAGCTTGCATTTTGGCCACTGCCTTCCCTCTGGTTTGCCTGATTATTTTGGTTATCATTTTTCTTTTTTTCTTGCTCGCTTAGCCCATAGTTATAAAAGATGCTTGTCCCAGGATTCGTAATCCAAAGCTCTGTATTATCGCCCTGGTTATTGTCATTAAGATTATTATCACCCATTACTACTATGCCAAGAGGAGAGCTAAGGTCGTCTGGCAATCCAAATATATTAAAAGTCTTACTATCTAGATCGTATTCTACTATCTGACCTTTTCTTGAATATGATAACATGGAAATCCATGCCGAATTTCTGTCCTCATCAAAATCAAACGAACCTGAAGTCACGTAAAACGGATCTATATTTTTAAATCCATATTCAATAGGAAGTTTAATTTCACGAATACCATTAGCGGTACCATTTTTTAACTTGTCAATTTCTGCATACCACAAGGATGGAACAAATGTACCAATAAAGTATATTGACTTGCCTTCCTCATTCTCGTCCCTCTCACCATCATCATTACCATCATCTGTACTCTTATTAGTAACGATATTAATAGTTATGGGATATGTAGTGCCAAATGATTCTGACTGAGCAGGAATCGTATATACTTCGAACTGCTCAGTAGATTTCTTGAAACGCCATATGGCATTCTGAGCTGTGTCAGTAAACCAAATCTCGTCTGACTCACCTTCAATTTCATTATCTATTTTCACATCCCATACTTGCGAAAAACCTCTTGGATTTTCTCGAACATACCATTGTGGAATAGTATGCTGTTCAAATTTATTTTCTGTAATGTCATACATCCCTAAAATACCTCTTTTTGTAGATACATACCAGACCTCCTTATCTTCGCTATCTACCGCAATACCCAACGGCATTTCGCAGCTTTGAGGAAGACTGTACTCTAAAATATAGCCAGAATATCCCGATGTAGTTGAATTAATCCCACAAAAGCCTTTCCTAAATCCCTCTTGTCGTGAACTCGTAGTAATATTAAAAGGTTCTGAAGTTAAATTTGAGCTCTCGGTAGTGTTGCTATTATTAATATTATTATTATTAGGTCTATTGCTCTTATGCTCCAATATAGTAATATTTAATGGCATGTCAACGAATTGAACATCAGAATTCTTTTGATGTTCTGAATAAGATTCGCTATAATCAAAAGAGTGCGGCAACTTGTCTGACTCTTGTCCATAAACATAATTATCATTTGTATTGTTAAGAGCAATGGATAAAACGTAAAATGGAAGTAATAACACAAAAGCAAATACCGTTATCACCAATACACTCAAGGGCATAATCATACGAACAGTAATAGATTGTATCCACACCGAAATTAATCTTTATGAAATACCTAGAAATTTCGTTTAATTACAAATAATGATTAGCTTCTGCTTTAGAAATTATTACTAGCAGAGGACTGTCTACAACAAGATAGCGGCAGTATTAATAATACTAATTACATCACCTTGCAATCGGTTCCTATTTGGCAATGTAACTATTAATCTTGTTATCCTCTGCTAGCAGTATTATTTGTACTTACATAATATATTAATATGGCCTTCTTATCTTGCACACTCCTAAAAAGAAAACATGTCGCAGTTTGTTTCTATTGGTCGAATTTATACAGTGAAGAGGGAAGAAGTAGGAACACAAAGATAAATGATAGCTACAATCTGGAATAATTATACTATTTTCTCATAAGAAAAATGTCGATCATCAATATTTATATTGTATGTAGAACCAAACTCACTTAATGATATCGGCTAACCATGATGGAAAGAGTGTTAAAAAGATAGGATACAGCATTATGTTCGTTGTATTGGCTATCTCGTTTGTTATCATAGATCCTGTAGAAGCCTTAGCACAAGGCAC
>Ga0256866_1000160_pt1 | contig 12902 bp, 15 predicted proteins | sample RVTome_16_FD_187338 | JGI IMG/M metagenome (GOLD analysis project Ga0256866, IMG submission 187338) | Soil microbial communities from uranium-contaminated site in the Upper Colorado River Basin, Wyoming, United States - RVT152D67 HiSeq ...
ACTCCCGGGGAGCGGGATGGTCACCCGGTGTGCTCTGGCCGCGGAACCCGCTCGAGTACGACGACATCGCCGAGTCGGTGGAGTGGGCGGCCGCCCAGCCCTGGAGCGACGGCCATGTCGGGATCATGGGTATCTCCTATTACGCGGTGATGGCATGGGCGGCGGCGGAGCGTCAGCCGGAACATCTGAGCGCGATCATCGCCTGGGAGGGATTCAACGATCCCTACCGCGATGCCTACTACCACGGTGGGATTCTCAGCGAATTCACCAAACGCTGGCAGGAGCGTCAAATCAACCCGATCCAATATGGCCGCGGTTCACGGGCACCCGGCAACCCGAACACGGACCAGTCGGTGGCAGGTCCCGTCGACCTCACCGACGAGGAGTTGGCGGCGAATCGGGTGGAGTCGTTTCCCGACATCAAGGCCCATCCCTTCTGCGACGAGTGGCACCGGGAGCGAGCGATCGACCTGAAGCGTGTCGAGGTGCCTTTTCTCTCAGCCGCCAACTGGGGCGGCCAGGGCATCCATCCCCGGGGAAACTTCAATGGCTTCGTCGAGGCGGCATCGGAGGAGAAGTGGCTGGAGGCCCATGGCGACACCCATTGGACCCACTTCTACTCGGCCTATGGTCGCGATCTCCAGAAGAGGTTCTTCGATCGCTTCTTGAAACGGGTCGACAACGGATTCCAACGCACGCCCCAGGTCCAGCTCAACATCCGCCATCCGGGTGAGCGGTTCGAGTGGCGCGGCGAGGAGGAGTGGCCCCTGGCCCGTACCGATTGGACGAAACTGCATCTTCACGGCGATGGGTCATTGGGAGAAGAGGCCCCCGAAACTCCAGGGTCCACCGAGTACGAGGCGATGGGAGAGGGTCTTCATTTCTCCACGCCGCCCGTCGATGATGAGACCGAAATCACCGGGCCTATCGCCGCCAAGCTCTTCGTCTCGTCCTCTACCGCCGACGCCGACCTCTTCTTGATCCTCCAACTGTTCGATCCCGAAGGCAATGAGGTCACTTTCGAGGGCTCGACCGATCCCAACACTCCGATCGCCAACGGATGGCTCCGGGCATCACACCGCGCCCTCGACCCGGAGCGAAGCCGCCCCTGGCAACCGTTCCACCCTCACGATCGGGCCCAGCCGCTGGAGCCAGGCGAGGTCTACGAGCTCGACATCGAGATCGTTCCCACCTGCATCGTGGTTCCAGCCGGCTATCGGCTGGAGCTTTGGGTGAGGGGACAGGATTACGAGTATCGAGGGTCCCTCGACGAGTACGGGCAGACCTTCTACTACGCCACCCGGGGCACCGGGGGGATGACTCATGCCGACCCGGACGATCGCCCCGCCTCGGTCTTCGGTGGGACCGTGACCCTGCACACCGGTCCCGAGCATCCGAGTCATCTCCTCCTACCGGTGATTCCACCCAAAGAAGCGGGCTGAATCCAGTTCTGTGCGGGTTTTTCGCGCGTGACGCGTGGGAGACCCTCACAGAAGCGGTTGCGTCCGGGGTCTGGCCCCGACTATCAACCAGCTTCGCCGATACGGCGCATCCCGTGGATGGTGTCATGCAATGACACCCAACCATCGGGGGGTGATGAGACCCAACTCCTCGGTCTGGGCTCCGGCCCGCTCATCGGTAGTGATCACATTGGGCTGGACCACGAGTGCCATGCCCGTCTCGAGATGCATGTCCGGGATGGCTCGGTGATCCCGGTTGGCGGACCCGAGGACCGGACGCATATAGCCCCCGCCGTAGCCGTGGACCAGGTCGTCGTAGATGGTGAAGCCACCCTCCTCGATCACTGATGAAGCGGCCACCAATTCGCGGACATGTGCGCCCGGAATGGCGGCAGCCGTGATCGCCTCGAAGGCACGTTGCGCGGTGTCGTGGAGACGGACAAACAACTCGTCCGCATCCGCGGCGACCGTGAAGGTGCGCAGCACCTGTCCCGCGTAGCCCCAGTAATTGGCGCTGATCTCACAGAACAGGACATCGCCTTGTTGAATTCGCCGATCCGATTGGAACTGGGCGGGCACGCACATCTCCGGATCGCTCATCGAGGTGACGGCGAAGTAGTGGATGTGATTCGTGCCTCCTTCGCCCAGATAGGCACCCTCGGTCAGAGCCGCCAGAGCCCGCTCGTCCATGCCTGGTTCCACCCCCTCGGCCACCGCGCTCACGGCGGCGTCTGACAGGCGAGCGGCATGACGGAGACGGTCGATCTCCTCGTCCGACTTGATGAGCCGCAACTGCGTGTATTGCCGGTCGAGGGATATCACCCCGCCCACTTCGGTGGCCAACCTCTGATGAGCATCGAATCGCATTGGGCCTATCACTCCGATTCGGCTGTGCCGCCCGCTCTTGGAGGATTGCGATGACGGTGTCGAAGGTGGACGGTCCACCCCACCGGACATCCGCGGAGCGAGCGATGCGACGGGCATTGGGCAGGTGGTTGTAATGCTGGAGGAACAGGATGTCCACCTCGCCCGGGCTGACGATGAGAGCAGCTTCCTGGGTCACCGGCCACTCGGAGATCCATTGCACAGCCGCTCCCACCCGGCCCCATCCGTACGCGAGAACATGCTCGACGCCGGCGTCGTCCATGACCTCTTCTAGTTTCCTTCGTCGCCGGGTCATCTCGGCAGGGGAGAAACGGGGGTAATCGCCCATGACGCCTTCCTCAGTGCGGATCGGTGCCGTCAACATAGCCCTGAGCCAGGTCAGACTTCTCCGATCGAGCAATCGATTTCGCGATTATGGTGACTCCTCCGCAAATCAGGAGACTCCTCATGACTCTCGAGCTTGGATTCGCTCCCAACGAAGACCCCTTCGTCGTAGTTCACGGGGGTTTCTACAGACGCTGGTTCTCGATGATCGACAATATCGAGGAGCTCGAGGCGACCGTTGGACGTCTTGAGGGGACCACTCAGGACAAGTGGGTTCCGGTTTGGGAGAAGGTCGGGCGCCGTCACGAGGAGGAAGGCGACCGGCTCGAGGAGGCAGGCGACTACGAAGGCTCGCGCAGGGCCTACCTCCAGGCCAAGACCTACTACGCCATCGGCCGTTTCCCCGGCGAGGTGTCAGACGTAAAGAGAGAGATCAGCGACGACTGCGCCCGGGCTTACCGGAACGCATGCGCCCATCTCGACCCGCCGGTCGAGTTGGTCGAGTTCGAGCACGAGGGAAAGACCGTCCGAGCCCATTTCCGCGCCCCCCATTCCGACACGCCGGTCGCTGCAGTGCTCATCATGTGTGGGGCCGATGTCTTCAAGGAGGACCGGGGCTGGGCGCAAGACATGTGTATCGAGCAGGACATGGCGGCGCTCGTGATGGACGGACCGGGAACCGGGGAGAACCCTTTCCCGTGGGCCCCCGAGTCGGTGAGTGCCTGGGAGGCAGCCATCGATTATCTCGCCGGGCGGCCGGAGGTAGACGGCGCCCGGGTGGGAGCCTTCGGGATCAGCCGCGGCGGCTACTCGGTGATGCAGCTCGCGGGCACTGCTCCCGGCAAGCTGGGGGCCGTCGTCGCCAGCGCCGGGCATCCGTTTGGGTACGTGATGGGCGATGAGGAGCTCGAGGAGTTCGTCCGGGTGAGGAACGAACGGGCGACCTGGCGATTTGGTGCCCCCGACGATCCACCTTCGTTTCCCTCCACATCCGTTGAGCAAGAGCGGGCTGACTTCTCCCGGTGGGCTCTCTCCGAGCAGGGGATCCTCGACAACATCACGATGCCGGTGTTCATGATCAACGGCAAACACGATCACCTGGCTCCGATCGGCAACATCTACTTCATGCTGGAGACGGGACCGGCTACGGGCAAGGAGGCCCGGATCTACGCAGATGCCGGCCACTGCGCCTTCAAGTACTTCGACCACTGGGCGCCAGCCACGTTCCAGTGGCTGGCCGAAAAGCTGAGACGGTGACGCGCGGCACCAAACTCGACTCGGCCGACTTCACCGGGAAGTACGAGACGTGGATCGAGTTCATCGCGAAGAACCATCACGCCTCCAATCCCCGGGTGCCCGAGACACAGCATTTCACGCCGCTCCGTCGCCCACTGTCGGAGTCGAAGGTGGCCCTGGTCGGCTCTGCAGGGGTGCATCTCGATGATCAGGAGCCGTTTCACGTCGAGACCGTTGCCGGGGATCCGACCTATCGGCGCCTGGCCGACGACATCGATCTGAGCCGGCTTCGATTCACCCACACCCACTACGACACCGCCCCGGCGCAGACCGACGCCAACGTGGTCTTTCCCCTGGATCGCCTCCATGAGGCGGTTGCCGACGGGCGGATCGGCGAGACGTCCACGGTGCACATCGGGATGATGGGGTTCAACCCCGATCCCACGCCGATTGCAGAAAAGACCGCCCCGGCCATCGCGGAGATCCTCGGCGAAGAGGGTGTCGACGTCGTGTTGCTCGTGCCCGGCTGACCCATGTGCCACAGGTCGGTCGGCCTGGTTCAATCGGAGCTCGAAGGCGCGGGCATGAGCACGGTGATGGTGTCTATGCGGCCCGACATCTCCCTGGCGATGAAGGTGCCACGAGGTGTCTATGTTCGCTTTCCGCTGGGTAACCCGATGGGGGAGTCGGGCCGAACCGATCAGCAGCGGCAAGTCCTCGAGGATCTTTTCGAGTTGTTGGAGACCGCCGAAGAGCCGCAGCTGGTCGAGCTCCCCTACCGGTGGAGGAGATGGTTGTGAGACCGCATGAGGTGATGACGGAGAGGACGGCCCGGCTGGAGACGACGTTCTACGACCTGCTGACGGTGTGTGACCAGTACCGCGCGAGCATCGCCGAGCTTCTCGCCGCCGAGCGGGCCGCGGATACACCGCGGGATCAACTGGTCCACAGACTGGAGCAGATGTCAGGCCGGATCGAGCGGATCATCACCATCCTCGAGGACGATGCCTTGACTGAGCTCCTCCCCTTGCTCGACCGGCTCTTCACCCTGGAGCGCGCCGAGGGCGGCGAGGACATCTGACCGTTCTGTGCGGGTTAGTCACGCGTCACGCGTGACAAACCCGCACAGAACGGTGGTCGACGTCAATCACACCACGATGAGCTCGTGGGGGAACCTGGTCACCTTCTCGTTTCCGCCACCGGTGAGGACGTAGGTTCTGCCGAAGAGGATCCCGAGCAGACCGTCCGGGGTGATGATCGTCGGCTCCATCATCGCGACTGTGCCCGCCTCCAGGTCCATCTCGTCCCTCCATCGCGCCCGCCGTTGCCGGCCAGGCCGAGTGGGGAACACAGGTTAGTGAGGGTCAGGCCGACATCATCGCCGGGAGATGGTGGACCTCCACATTCCCCGGTGCGATGGTCTTCCTCTGGGCGCTCTCGTTCAACCTGGTGGGTGATGGATTGCGCGATGTGCTCGACCCGAGGACAGGGGGTCGCTAATACCTGGTTCCTAATGCTGTAGGGGCCATATACGGTCCCCACAGCATTAGGAAACTTTACCGCTTCACCGCTTCGAGCATGCGGGCGACGTTGCCCCCCAGGATCAGGTTGCGCTCCTCGTCCGATAGACCGGGGATCGAATTTACGGTCTCCACCGGCCGTGAGTCGCCCATGGGGAAGGGGTAGTCGGTGCCCAGGACGACATGATCTGGTCCGACGAGATCGACCAGGAACGCGATCGGCGCCGGGTCGTGGAGGACAGTGTCGTAATAGAGCAGCCGAGCGAGCTCGCCCGGCGGTCTGGTGATGTTCTGAGCGGCGAGTTGCGGTACCGCATCGAATCCTCGCTGCAGACGGCCCAATTGGTAAGGAATGAATCCACCGCCATGCACCACGCAGATGACGAGCTCCGGGAATCGCTCGAGGGTCCCTCCGAACAGAAGGTGAGCAACCGCGATACTGCTCTCCGCAGGCCGGCCCACCATGTTATCGAGGAAATTCCGTGAAAGGTCGACGCCGGGGAGGGGGTCGCATGGGTGGATGACAATCGGGCATCTGAGCGCCTCTGCCGCCTCCCAAAATGGATCGAGCCCCGCAGCGTCCAGGTCGGTGCCGTCGACCGTGGTGGCGATTTGGGCGCCGGCCATTCCGAGGTGTCGCACTGCGAACTCCAACTCCCCGGCCGCGGCCACCGGATCTTGCAAGGGCACCGTGCCCATTGGCATGAATCGATCTGGGTGCTTTGCGGCCTCATCGACGAGTATCTCGTTGAAGAGTCGGGAGTACTCGGCGCCGGCGGTCCCATCGAGGGCGTACGCTGTCAAGTCAATCCAGCTCGATATGAGCTGGACGTCGACCCCGGCGTCGTCCATCGCCTCCAGCCGCGCCTCGAGGTCGCTGAGGATCGGTCGGAACGGTCCGAGGTTCACCCGACCGCCGATCACCGCGTGCTCACCCCGACCGTCATTCGCCAGCTCTATCCCCAGTCGAGAGCCCTCCTCACGAAGAAGGTCGATAAGCCGTGGCGGGATGCAGTGGGCGTGGATGTCGAACGTCGTCATCGTTGTCGCTCCTCGGCGGGGGAGGAACCGAGCCTCATCATCCGATCGGACAGCTCAGGCTCCGGATGGAGGATGTAGACGCCTCCGTTGACCCGGTCGGTCACGTACACGGTCTGGTCTTCAGCGACGAACACGTCGTTGATCTGTGCGGCAGCCTGGTCGGGAGGGCATTCGGGGATCCAATGTGCCAATTCGGTCGGAGCGTCGGCGTCAGTGATGTCGTAGACCCGTAAGCCCGCGTTGAAATAGGTGACAAAAACGAGTTCTTGGCTCTGGTAGCTGTTGGGTCGGTTCTCGTGCAAGCAGTGAGCGCCAAAGCGGAGACCGCGTTCGCAGAAGTCGCCATCCGGAATCGGGCAGATCGAGCGGACGAACGGCGAGCCCTCGTCGGAGATGTCGACCACTCTGACCATGTGCCGGTCCTCCTGACATCCATCACTGATCGCCTCGTCGGTGACGATGACCAAGTTGCGGTCCGGCAAGGGGAGACAGGTGTGGGTGTGGCCTCCTTCGTCCCAACCGAGACGCGAGACCGTTTCGGGACTGGATTGGTCGGCGATGTCGATGATGACCATCCCGCCGTCCCAGAAACCGAGGTAGGCGCGATCGTCGTGAACCATGGCGTGGTGGACGAGCCAATCCTCGCCCTCCGGGGTCTCCAGCTTCTCGTTTCCGGCCTCCCACATGCCTGGCCACCACCAGCGTCCCACCTCGGTCGGCTCGGCTGGGTCGGACACGTCGACGATTAGCCAGATTCGGCCGGTGTAGCCCTCCGGGGTGGCGGAGATGTAGGCGTAGTCGCCACCTTCGTAGACAATGCGGTGGACCCCACGCCCTCCTGTGTCGAAGAATCCCACCTGCTCCGGGGCGGCAGGGTCGGCGAGGCTGTGGATCGCCATTCCCACCGGCGCCGGGCCGTTACTTCTAAACAGCTCGTGGTTGACCATCAACAGATCGTCGGCAACCTGCACCTTGTGGGTATGGGATCCAGTCGGCGCATCCCACTGCTGGATCACTTCGGGTGATGTTGGATTCGAGATGTCGAGGATCGATGTGCCCTTTCCGCTGGGACCAAAATGGGCGACGTAGAGGATGTCACCATGGGGCATGACCTGCATACCGTCGCCGTACCCGTTGAGGTCGGAGTGACCTATGAGCTGAAATCCGGATGATTCCTCAGGGTGCATGGTGAGGGCGCTTCCCAACTGCGGATGCGCAATCGTTTGTAGCATGCGTGTTCGTTCGATGCGAGACGCCCGGTATGTCGTCTCTGGTTACCCTCCTGTCCCGTGAGCACCTCAGGAGGGGGCGAGACCAAGGCGGTCGGGCCGCCGACGCTCCGCGACGTTGCCCGTGAGGCGGGAGTCCATGTCTCCACCGTGTCGCGTGTCCTCAACGACCAGGCCGCGGCAGGCAGGATCACCCAGGACACCGAGGAGCGCATCCGGGATGTGGCCCGCCGGCTCGGTTATCGCCGCAATGCCATCGCCCGGGCACTGCGCACCGGTCGAACCCTTGTGGTGGGCATGGTGATCCCCGACATCGCCAACCTCTACCAGGCAGGCATAACCCGAGGTGCGGGTGACACTCTCTCCGCCGACGGCTTCTCCCTAATCCTCGCCAGCACCGACGACGACCCGGAACATGCCCGCTCACAGGTGTCTGCCATGCTCGGAGTCCAGGCCGAGGGTCTTTTATACGGTGTCGCACGGGAGGACGACGAGGTGCTACTCGGGTTGGTCGAAGAGGACGTGCCCGTGGTCTTGTTCAACCGCACCGTAGAGGGGCCCGACGTCAGTGCGGTGCTTCCCGATGATCACACCGGTACCAAACTCGCCGTGGACCACCTTCTCGAATTCGGCCACCGCAACATCGTGCACGTCGGTGGGCCGGAAGACGTCTCCTCCACGGTCAACAGACTCGAGGCGTTCGAGACGACATTGAAGGCGGCCGGTCTCATCGGCGGTCATGGTTTTGCCCACCGTCAAACCGAAATCGAGGGGCACAGGGTCACGAGGGAATTGCTCGAGGAATTCCCCGAGACAACCGCCGTGATAGCGGCAAATGACCGTCTCGCTCTGGGTGCGATCGATGCCATTCGTGATGCCGGCAGAACCTGTCCTGGCGATGTCTCGGTGGTTGGGTTCAACGACATGCCCTATAGCGAGCGTTTCTCACCTCCGTTGACGACGATTCGCATCTCCCAGTACGAACTGGGATCGATGGCAGCCCATCTTCTGCTGGAGACCATCGCGGACCCGACCAGACCCACCGAGACACAGCTGGCTTTACCGGAGCTCGTCATCCGGGGGTCGACGGCCCGGGTCGCCACCTGACAGGTCACGGTACAGCGGTTAGGGTCAAGTGAACAACCGTTTGCGCAGTCTCGGGATTGGAGATGCGACATGAGCCGCTACCAAATGCTTCTTGCCAACATGACCCAGCCGCAGGCAGAGGACGCGCTGAGACGGGGAACGGCTGTGCTGGTGACGGGGAGCATCGAACAGCACGGCAGCCATCTCCCACTGGGCACAGACGCCTTCGCCGCCCTCACCATTGCCCTTCGTGTCGGTGAGCGTATGGAGGCACCGGTGATCCCGATCTCGACAGTCGGTGTTGCGCCCTATCACCTCGCCTGGGCCGGGTCTTTGAGTCTTCGCCCGGAGACACTGGCTGCCCTGATGTTCGATGTCTGCGAGGGTCTGGTCTCTGCGGGCGTGACCAGGGTGCTCGTTGTCAACTGGCACGAGGGCAACTCCGCGGCGATCAGGTTGGGGGCGGAGCGGATCCAAGCGGTGCTGCCAATCCGGGTCATCGTCGCCGAGTCGCATATCGTCACCAACAGCCTGTTCCCCGACGAGATGGAGTTCACCCACGCCGGGTCGATGGAGACGGCCGCGATACTCGCTCACGATCCCTCTCTCGTCCGACTCGACGAGCTCGTGGAGGGTGACCCGGTCGACTCCGGGTCCGAAGGTCACGCCCTGTTCCGGCGCCGCGATGTCTTCCCGATAATGACCGACTTCAGGGAAGTGGCGGTGACCGGCTGGTACGGGACCCCCGACACGATCAGCGAGGAACGTGCTGGTGAGATCATCGACGCTGTGGTCGACCATATATTCAGCTCCATCGAAGAGGTGTGGAAGAATTTGGGGGACCGTCTCCCGGAAGGAGACGGATCGTCGTGACCTCGATGCGGGCGGCGTTGTTGAAGGGCTGGGGCGATCTCTCGGTCGAAGACGTAGATGTCCCCGAGCCTGCGTCAGGCGAGGTGCTGCTTCGGGTCCGGGCATGTGGTCTCTGTGGAACCGACCTCAAGATGGTGAGCGGTGCGTTCCGCGAGCGTGGCTGGCCCCCCTCCCTGCCTTTTGTCATGGGTCACGAGTGGTCCGGGGAAGTGGTAGCCCTCGGGGAGGGGCTCGAAGATCTCGACCTTCATCCGGGGGACAAGGTGGTGGCGGAAAACCACGTTGGCTGTGGCCGCTGTCCCATGTGTCGTCAGGGCCGGTACAACCTGTGTGAGAAAGCCGGGACTCCGGGCTATCGGCTCTACGGGCACACCGCTCCCGGGGCCCTTGCCGAGTTCGCGGTCAGACCGGCGCAGATGCTCCATAAGTTGCCCGACTCGGTCAGCCCGCTGGAGGGTGCCCTGGTCAATCAGGGCTCGTTGACGGTGCACGCGTTGCGTCGTGTCGAGTTCCGGACCGGTTCCAGCGTGGCCATTTTCGGCCCGGGGCTCCTCGGCCTGCTGACCGCAGCGGTCGCCTCCGCTTCCGGTGCCACGCAGATCATCATGGTGGGAAGGGGCAGCCGACTCGAGCTGGCGACCGAGATGGGCTGCGACGAAGTCGTGGACTACGAGCAGGAGGATCCTGTGACGGGCGTCCGACGGCTCACCGAGGGCCGTGGGGTCGACTATGTCTTCGATTGCACCGGGAACCCGAAAGTGCCGGCCCAGGCGATTGGATCGGCCCGGCGTGGGGGAAGGATCGCCTTGCTCGGGCTCACCGGGGGCAAGACTTCTGAGATCGATGTCGATCGCCTCGCTCTCGACGAGCTCGACCTGATGGGGATCAGATCGAGTCCCAATGCGTACCCGGCGATGATCGCGTTGATGCGATCCGGCAAGGTCGACCTGAGTCCGCTCGTCACCCACACCTATCCGCTGGAATCGGTCGGCGACGCCCTCGCTGCCCTCGAATCGAGGGTCGCGGTCCGACCCATCGTGGAGCTCTGAGCATGGTTCTCGTGGAGCATCCGCACATCTCGTTGTTCGGCTCAAACGAATGCACCTGCACCGAGCAGGAGGCCCAGGCCCTGGCCGTGGTGGCCCGGTACCGGGTGGCCAGGGTACCCGAGAGACGCCCTTTCCTGGCGCCGCATTTCAAGCGTCATCGGGCGGGCTTCACTCACATCGGGGATCTGTGGGAACACCAGGGTCCCGGTGGCATGGACGACGACTCCATGCGGGACCGTCAGAACATTCTCCTCGAACTCACTGCCAAAGACGACAAAGTGTGGGGGATCTTCCTGGGTGGTGGGAACCCATACCGGGTCGCTGTACGGGATCCCGGCCACCGGTCACCACATCGATGTGATCGAGGTCGGGCTCTGGCGTGTCGAAGAAGGGGTTATCGCCGAGGCCTGGTATTTCGGCGACGAGTTGGGAATGCTGAGGGCTCTTGGGTTGAACCCGCCCGATCTGTCGTGACTCTCAGGGGGATGATCGACGCTCCCAACAAGAGCCCGTCTTCGTTTTGTGGAGGTTTTGGGCGCTCTCAGGGCCCTTTTCCTTCACAGAAACGTTTCAGAAACCGATCAGCGCCGCCCCATAGAGGTATGGAGCACGCAGGCGGTGAGGTGGCCGCCCCCGATGTCCTCCAACTCGACCGGCTCGACCGGGGCAAATCGGATATTCACCCTGGACTCGTCGGTGGAGATGTCGTCGAGAGCGGTCTTCATGGAGGCAGGCACCGCGCCGTCTCGAATCTCACCCGCGACCGCGTTCGCCGCTGCCGCGTCACCGAAAACCAGTGTCGCGTCGAAATTCGACCGCCGTTCGACATCGGTGAGCCCAGCCAACAGTATCTCGTTGGTTTGCAGCCAGGCGACGGCATCGTCGACCTCCCAACCACAGATCGGCGTGGCCACCGGGCAACGAGTGTGAAACCTGCACCCTTCGGGTGGGCTGGCCGGGTCGGGCACGGTGCCGTGGAGACCTCTCATCTCCGATTTCTCGGCACCGATGTCGGGATTGGCGGCGAGCAGCGCCTCGGTGTATGGGTGTCGGGGGTCCTCGAACAACTCGTGGGCCGTCCCATGCTCGGCGACCTTGCCTAGATACATCACAGCGATCCGGTCGCTCATCAGGCGTACCACCCCGAGGTCGTGACTGATGAATAGATAGGTCAGGCCACGCTCCTTCTGGAGGTCGTGGAGCAGGTTGAGGATCTGTGCCTGAACCGAGACGTCGAGTGCGCTGGTTGGCTCGTCGAGGACGATGAACTCGGGGTCGAGTGCCAGGGCACGGGCAATCGAGATTCGCTGTCGCTGGCCTCCGGAGAACTGGTGTGGGTATCGATAGAGATGCTGGCGCCCCAGACCGACGCTCTCGAGAAGGGACACAACCGTCTCGGTGAGATCCTGACCGGAAGACTCTTTGTACACGCGTAACGGGCGACCCACGATGTCCTTGACCAGCTGTCTCGGGTTCAGTGAGCTGAACGAGTCCTGGAATACGACCTGGCAGTTGCGTCGGTAGGTCCGCCACGCTCTTCCCGACAGCTGTGTGATTCCGTGTTGACGGTCGATCCTTGCCAATTCCTTGCGTTGCTCTTCGGAGCGTTCGCCGTCTGTCACGGCGTCGATCTCGTCGAGGCGAGCGGCGTCGGCGTCGCTGAGCCTGAAGTAGATTTTGCCCCCTGTCGGAGCCGATAGCCCGCTGATGCAGCGACCCAGAGTGGTCTTGCCGCAGCCGGATTCCCCAACGAGTCCCATCGTCTCCCCGGGGCGGACTTCGAATGAAACTCCGTCGACTGCTCTGACGTGGCCGACTACTCGCTGCAGCGCCCCTTCCTTTATCGGGAAGTACTTCTCCACGCCGCGGAGGGTGATGACGGCGCGGTCGTCGGTCGACTGACTCTGCGCATCCCGGTCTGCCCTGACCGTGGTCATTGCGTCCTCCTTTCGCGCGTGGGGCGGACGTCGGGATCGAGACCGGTCTCGTAGATGAAGCAGGCCACCTGATGCCCTTCTCCAAGGTCGATGTCCGCCGGGTCGACAGTGCGGCAAATCTCGACTGCGTAGGGGCAGCGGCCGTTGAACCGACAAGACGGAGGTGGGTCGATCAGTTCGGGAACAGTGCCCTCAATGGCCGCGAGCTTGCCCCGTTGGTGAGTGGCAGAAGGTACGGCCGCCATCAACCCCCTCGTGTACG
>Ga0256866_1000161_pt1 | contig 12899 bp, 9 predicted proteins | sample RVTome_16_FD_187338 | JGI IMG/M metagenome (GOLD analysis project Ga0256866, IMG submission 187338) | Soil microbial communities from uranium-contaminated site in the Upper Colorado River Basin, Wyoming, United States - RVT152D67 HiSeq ...
GATGCGTCTCGCCTACACGGCGATGACACGGGCCCGGCGCAGGGTGATCTGGACGGCAACGGAGGCTGGAGTTGACCAGGGGGAGAGGAGGCCATCGCGGTTTCTGCTTGCCGCCGCCGGGGACAGCGAACCCGGCCCGCCGGCGAGTATCGAGCGCGATCCCATCACCGTCATCGAAGCCGAAGCCGCGTTGCGCAGAGACCTGCTCGATGCCGCCGCCACCTCGAGTCGGCGGTTGGCCGCGGCGCGTGTTCTCGGCAGACCATCGGGCACCTGGTGGGATCCCCGGTCGTTTGCCGGTGCCATCGAGCCCGGGCCTGACCGACCGGTGATGATCGAATCGTTCCGTCTCTCTCCCAGTCAGGCCGACTCCTACGAGAAGTGCCCGCGGCGTTATGTTCTCGAGCGCCGGCTCCGGCTTGGCGACGCCACTTCGGTCTACTCACATTTTGGCGAGCTGACCCACGACGTCCTCGAGCGGGCAGAACGTGAGGTGATTGGCTCCGGTCTCAGGCATGCTCCCCTTCCGCGCGTCATCGAGATCGTCGATGAGGTCTGGGACGGAGCGGACTTTGGGACACCGGAGCTCAACTACGCCTGGAGACAGAAAGCCATCGAGATGCTCCAAAAGCTCTACGAGAATTGGCCGGGCAAGGGTGAGCCTGTTGAAGTCGAGCTCGATGTGGAGTCCGAGATCGCCGGTGTCCGCTGGGTTGGGCGAATCGATCGGCTGGAGAAAACAGACAGTGGATATCGCGTCGTCGACTACAAGTCGGGAACCCGTGCACCGACCAAAGACGAAGCTGCCGAGTCGATCCAACTCGCTTTCTACACCTTGGCCGTTCAGCAGACGAAAGGTGATGTGGTCGCCTCCGAGATGTGGTTCCCAAGAGCTAACACGAAGAGCGTGAGCACACGAAGTTTCGCCATCCATCGGCTGTCCGAGCTCGTCGAGAAGATGGCCGACATCACCAGGTTGATCGGCGAAGAGGCGTGGGAGCCGCGGGTCAGCGAGAGATGCACCCGTTGTCCATTCCGACGCTCCTGTCCCGCCTGGCCCGAAGGGAGAGGTGCCTTTCTCCCATGACGATCCGGCCAACACCCGAACAACAGACAATCCTCGACCTCGGCCCAACGTCGATCAGAGTTCGGGCCGGTGCCGGAACCGGCAAGACCACGACGATCGCCCTCGTGATCGCAAATCTGGTCAGTGATCATGGGATCGACCCCGAACGTATCCTGGGTATGACCTTCACCAATAAAGCTGCCGCCGAGCTCGCCCAGAAGGTCTCCGGATTGCTCCCCGACACCATCGACCAGGCCCGACAGGTGGAGATCCACACCTATCACGGCTTCGCCGCTCAGATCCTGTCCGAGTACGGCCCTCTGGCCGGTGTAGACACCAGATCGGGGGTCATCACGCCAACGTTCGCTCGCCAATTGATTCGGGACGTCTTCTTTCACGAGCCACGAAAGCACCTCGACATGACCTGGCGGGGCACTCTCGATCGGATCCGCAAGCTCGGTGACCAAATGGGGGATCACCTGCTGCGCCCGGAGGACATCATCAAAGCCAGCACCATCCACGACGGAGACGAAGTCTGGAAAGACCGGGTGGAGATGGCCCAGACCCTGGAGGGGTACAACCGGGCAAAGGCGGAGCTGAGAGTCGTGGACTACTCCGACCTGGTCACTCTCTCAACCCGACTCCTCCAGGATCACCCCGCCCTCGCCGATGTCGTCCGTGATCGATATCGAGTGCTCGTCCTCGACGAGTACCAGGACACCAATCCGGCGCAGCGGGTGCTGATCACCACGATTTTCGGTGGCGGCTTTCCCGTAATCGCCGTGGGCGACGAAGACCAGACGATCTACGAGTGGCGAGGAGCATCCGCTCAGAACTTCGAAGACTTCATAGAGCATTTCCCCACCGGCGGAGGGTCTCCAGCTCATGACACCAATCTGACTCTGAACCGTCGATCCGGTCCCGGCATCCTCAGCGTCGCAAACGATATCCGGCGCATGGCCAACACCGCCGCCGACCCCCTGCAGGCAGCCGATGTGTACGACACCGAAGTGATCACCTACTGGGGCCAGGATGCGCTGGCCGAAGCCGACTGGATTGCCCGGCAGTTCGAGTCACTCCACGAGAGTGGAGTGCCCTGGTCGGACATGGCTGTCCTGTTCCGAAAGAACAAGGACTTCCCCATTCTGGTCGACGTACTCAGCCGACACGACATCCCGCTGGAAGTAGCCAACGTCGGGGGTCTGCTCTCCGTCCCGGAGATCTCATTTCTACGGGCGTGGTTGACGGTCCTACAGAACCCCGATGACTCCACGGCCCTGGCCCAGATCCTGTTCGGAAGTGGGTTCCGGATGGGGATCGCCGACCTCGCCGTGCTGACGAGGTGGCTCACAGCCCGAACTCTGGAGCGGCCCGGCTCCGAGGACGCAGAGACACCCGAGCCGGTGACGCTGGTTGAGGCAATCGAACTCAGCGATCAAATCGGCGGGCTCAGTCCCGTGGCGCGGGAGAGACTCGGACGTTTCCACGACGCATACCGGGAGTTGTTGATCGAGACCCAAGGGCTCAACCTGGCTGAGACCTGCCGACTCATCCTCGACCGAACCCGAGCCTGGCAGGACATCGAGGCTCTACCTCCCAACCCAAGACTGACCGCCCGCCTCAACATCTACCGATTCCTCGATCTGGCCGACGATTGGAGCCCTCTGTCCGGGCGGCCATCGGCAGCAGCCTTTCTCGACTACCTCGACGCAATGGAAGAAGAGCCGGCCGAGGAACTCGACTCAGCCCGACTGTCCGGCGAGGATGCCGTCACCCTGGTGACGGTTCATCGCGCCAAAGGCCTGGAGTGGGATAACGTGGCCCTCCCTGCCGTTGTCCACGACAATTTTCCATCGCGCCCCGTGTCCTACCCGGACCCGATTCGCTTCCCGCAAGAGCTACCGGTGGAGTTCAGGTTGGACACGGTCATGGCCGACCTTCCCGACGACGAAAGCGCAAGAAGAGCCTTCTTGCGGGAACGCCATTACACCCAGGAGTGGCGGGTCGCCTACGTTGCCGCCACCCGGGCGAAGCTCAGGCTCTTCGTCACGGGTGCCTACTGGTATGGGCTACCGGAGCCAAGGTCCACACCTGCGGAGCCGTCTGAGCTGTTCGATCTGGTGGAGGCTCACGATGCGAGCATCAGCGCCGGCCATGTCGAGGTCGGCCCCCGTCCCGAGATCCTGCGAGCTCCGGATACCACCGCCGCACCCGACCCACTCTTCGACGCCGGGTGGCAGGCCGGTTTGCGCATGGCTATGAACGATCCGGACGAGATCGACCGCCTCGCTGCCGAAGTGGGCGTCGCCGACGAGTACAGACGTCTCACCTCGGAGTGGGACGAGAGGCTGTTCACCCTCGAGGATGTGGGCTCCATCGCCGCACCGGATCAGTCCCCTTCGGTTTCGGTCACCGGACTCGTTACCTATGCCCAATGTCCCAAGCGCTACTACTGGTCCGATATCGACCCCCTGCCTCGCCGCCGAAACGATGCTGCCACGAGAGGCAGCGAGCTCCATCGTCGCATCGAACTGCATCAGAGAGGCCAGATTCCCTTTGACGACCTCGAACCAGACTTGTACGACACCGTCGACATGCCCGACGCAGGTGATCCCGGAGGCTATGCGGTCTATCGAGATTCACGTTTCGCAACCGAGCAGGCACGATTTGTAGAAGCACCTTTCGGAGTGCGTCTCGAAAACGGCTACACGATCAGGGGCCGAATCGACGCCATATACGGCAGTGAGACTCATTGGGAGGTGGTCGATTTCAAGAGCGGCAAGCCCAAAGACGACCCATCTCGCATGACCCAACTCGAGGCCTATGCCATAGCAGTGAACGAAGTCGAATTCGGGGCCCCAAAACCCGAGTCGGTCGATGTCACGTTTGCCTACTTCGGAGGCGGTCTTCAAGAGGTGACGGCGCATGCCGATGCGGAATGGGTTGGCACTGCCAGAGAGCACATCATCGCCCTCACCGACGCCATCGATTCCGGAGAGTTCGGAGAGTCTCCCGGGGACTGGTGCCACAACTGCGACTTCCTCCAGTTCTGTGCCCCCGGGCAAGCCGAGGTCAAGGAATGATCGCGCTCGCCGCCGTCATCGGATACCTGGTCGGGTCCGTCCCCACCGCGGCGTATCTCGCCCGTCTTCGTGGGGTCGACCTGCGCGGGGAAGGCTCCGGCAACCCGGGCAGCGCGAACGCTCTGCGTGTCTCCGGTCCGTTGCTCGCTGCTCTGGTCCTCATCGTCGAGGTCGGGAAGGGATACGGGTCGGTGTGGATCGGAGCTCAGGTAGCCGACGAGACCGGGGCAATCGCCGCTGGCCTCGGTGCGGTGGCCGGAAACGTTTACAACGTCTGGTATCGGTTCAGAGGAGGGAAGGGCTTGGGCATCTCCCTTGGTGTCCTCGCCGGGGTGTGGCCCTCAGTCATCGTTCCCGTCCTTGTTGTGATCCTTCTCGCCGTCCTCATCAGCCGCTCATCCGGAATCGCCTCCCTCGCGGCGATCGCCGCCATGATCGTCATGGCGTTTCTATCGTCGATGCTCGGATGGCCGACAGGTGGTGCCGAGTCAGGTCCGCAACTGATGGTTCTGGCCGTTGGAATTGGTCTCATCATCTTCTGGAAGCACTGGCTGGACGCTCCATTTACTGCACTCGCCCGTCGCGAATCTCCAGAATCAGGGTGACCGGCCCGTCATTCTCGATGTGGAGCGTCATTTTCGCCCCAAAGACCCCAGTCATCGTCACGATCCCAAGATCATCGAATGCCTTCGCCATCGCCACGATCAGAGGTTCTGCGTGATCGGGTGGGCCAGCACCGGTGAATGACGGTCTCCGACCATTGCGGACGTCACCAAACAACGTGAACTGACTGACGACGAGGACCTCGCCGCCGACGTCGCCGATGTCGAGGTTCATCTTTCCGGTCTCGTCGCCGAACACCCGCAGACCGACGATCTTGTCAACGGCGGCACGCACCTCGCCCTCGCTGTCAGCGGCCTCGATCCCGACCAGGAGACACAGCCCTTCGCCGATCATCGCGACCAGATCCCCATCGACGGTGACCGATGCCCGGGTGACTCTCTGCAGCACAACTCTCACATTGCCGGATTCTGGCAGTCAATAGAGTGAATGTGTGCCCCCAGCCCACTCCCCCGACATCGAGATGCTCACCGGACCGGAGGGGATACCGGTCGTCTATCTCCTCGATGCGGCAAGTGAATACGAGGCACATCTGTTACGCCGCTGGCTGGCGAAAAACGTCGACGACCCCCAGACCGCGCGCATCAAGTCGTCACGGAGACGACGCGCCGGTGTGACAGACGAGCTGGCACATATCTTGGCGAGCCCCGAACCTCTTTATTTCGTGCCGGTCCGGGTGCTGTGGATGGCACCGGAAAAGGGAGGTCGTCGCTCGGTGGGATGGTCCGATGCGTTCAAACCTGGCGACCCACGTGACCCGAGGGGTCTGAGGGCGAGATTGATCAGAACCTTTCGTCCCGATCGGGTAAAGCTCATCGCGGCAACCGGTGCGGGTCGTGACGAGCTGAAGACAGCTTTCACCCGGTCTGGCGAGATCGATGGCATGGTCCCCTTCATTACCAGACGCGCCTGGCGAACTCTCGACCAGGCGGAACGGCGGCTGCGGGGGAACCGCTACAAGATCCCCCGCTTCGTGCCCGAGGCCATACTCTCCAGAGGCGAGTTCATCACGACCCTCAACGAGCATGCGGGGCACACCGGTCTCGACCCCTCACGAGTACATCACAAGGCGGAGCGCTATCTGAAGGAGATCGCCGCCACCCACAGCCCCTACGTAATCGACCTCATCGCCAACGCAATCCACTCTCTGTACACACAAGGCTACGGCGAGATCCATTACTCGGATGATGAGGTGAGGAAGATCGCTGCCCTCGGAAACGAGCATCCGGTGGTCTTCCTCCCCTCGCATCGCTCGAATCTGGATCGCCTCAGCCTGCAATTCATGTTGTGGGAGAACGATCTTCCGCCCAATCACACAGCAGGTGGGATAAACCTCGACTTCGCTCCGATAGGCCCGATTCTGCGCAGAACCGGCGTGTTTTTCATCAGGAGGTCGTTCCGTGACAACGAGTTGTACAAGATCGTGCTCCGGGCGTACATCGACTTTCTCATCGAGAAGCGTTTCCCGATCGAGTGGTACCTGGAAGGTGGGCGTTCGCGCTCAGGGAAGCTCAATCCTCCCCGCTTCGGTCTCCTTCACTACGTCGTGGAGTCTTTGCGCCGGGGCAAGAGCGAGGACATACTGCTGATCCCGGTGTCGATCGCCTACGACCAGATTCAAGACGTGCCCGACTACGCCCGCGAAGCGCAAGGCCGCACCAAGGAAGAGGAGTCGATCGGCTGGCTGGTGCGGGCCGTCCGATCGCTGCGACGGCGCTACGGGGACATCTACATCCGCTTCGGCGATCCGGTGTCTGTCCGATCGGTCATCGCCGGTATCGACCAGGATGACGATTCCTCCACGGGTCTGCAGAAGCTGGCGTTCGACGTGATGTATCGGATCGGTCGGGTGACACCCGTGACTCCAACCGCCGTCGTGTCGATCGCCCTGCTCGCGGCGAGGGGGAAGGCCAGGACCGCCGATGAGCTCGCCGAAGAGAGCTCGCGTCTCCTCGATTTCATTCGTGCACGCGAGATACCCACCACCGAGCACATCGACCTGGAGAGCACGGCTGGTGTCGTCCCGATCCTCGACTGGCTTGGAGAGCACGGTGATGTCTCCAGCCACGAGGCGATCGAGCGCCGGGTCTTCTGGCTCGACGACGACCAGATGATCCGCATCTCGTACTACCGCAATGTGGTGGTCCACTTCTTCGTCAATCGAGCTATCGCGGAGATGGCACTGAATTCCTTGGTGGAAGACGGTGAGCGCGACCCGGAGATCGCTCGTCGGCGAATGCTCGATCTCAGAGACCTGATGAAGTTCGAGTTCTTCTTCCCCGAAAGAGAGGAGTTCGTGACGACGGTTGTCATTGACATCGAAGTCGACGTGCCCGATTGGGAGAATGCCCTCGCCACAGCAGGCCCTTCGGGGGTTCTGGCCAAGATGGGCGAGCCCGTCTCCTACTGGGCGCTCCTCCCCTTCCTCGACGCCTATCAGGTCGTCGGCGACGAGCTGGAGGCCATGAGGGGTCTCTTCGATGAGAAACGATTCCTCGCCTCATGTCTCGACAGAGCCAGGATGTATCGGATCGAGCAGAGAGTCTTCTCAGGGGAGAGCGCCAGCCAGGTCCTGTTCAAGTCGGCTCTCGCTCTAGCAGGAAATCGCGGCCTCCTCGAAGGGGGACCGGATGTAATCCGAAGACGACAGGCCTTTGCCGCCGAAGTCCGTCAAGCTCGGAACCTGGCGGCTTCCAGCCTCTAACCCAAGGTTCAGCCCCTGTTGCTATCCCAGCGTTTCCGTGCCCGGGCGATCATCTCGGCGGAGGACATCGGCGGCTTCACCACATCAGACGGCTTCTGGTCGGCCTTCTCCACGGTTACGCCCTTCTTCTCGAGCCTTGGATGGGCAGGCTCGTCGGCTGTCTCACGACCGGCCATAGCTATGCGTTCGAGCAGTTCATTCCTTTCGTCAACGGGCCGTTCCAGCCTGGGTTCCGGTTTCGTTTGCTCGACTGGTGGAGTCTCCACACGCTTGGGAGGTAGGGGCGTTTGCTGACGAGGCTGGCTACGAGGCGCCTCGACTTGCGCTGGTTGAGGCTCCGCTGCAACGTCTCCGGGCCCGGGTGGCATTTCGCTACGCGCTCTGGCCCGGAAGATCCTGGCGACGAATATCAGAACCAGACCCGGGAATGGGTTCACCGATTCGAAATCGAAAACCGGTCCGACGACTCCGGCGATGAACCAGAGCCAGCCGATGACCTGAAAGATTCGGCCGATTGCTGCCATGACGTCATTCAACCACGACAAGTGGTCTGTTTCTCAAATGGTGTGCGAGTGTCTCCGAGGGCCGGAGAGACGCCAACACCACTTCAAAGGTCACCTAGCGCTCGGTGATCGCCACCCGCAGCCGCCAGGCCGCCAGGAGGAGGAGTCCTGTGGCATAGGCGGCGAGAACACCCAATTCTGGAAGGACGTCGACGACGTTTCCTCCACGTCTGACCAGCTCGGCATAGCCGTCGAGAGCCCAAGCATGTGGAGTGATGTGGGCGACTCTCTGCATAGTCGGCGAGAACAAGTCGAGGGGAAACATGGCGCCACCTAGCGCAGCGAGACCAAGCGCAACCATGACACCAATGCCGGAAGCCTGCTGATCATTGCGGAAGGTCGCACCCATCAGCATCCCGGCCCCGGCGCCGACCGCGGCAAGAAAGGTCAGAATCAACACGGCACCAATCGGATCACCCCAATTGACTCCGAAGATGATGAGAGTGAGAACCATGATGTACAGACCCTGCAGAAGCGCGGTCCCGAAACGCCCCAGCGACTCACCCAGAATGATCGATCGGATCGGGGTGGGGGTTGAGAGCATGCGTCGGCTTATCCCAAGCTGCCTTGTGAGGATGAGAGCCGACGATCCAGCCAATGCGGTCAGAAAGACGAAGAGGACGAGCTGTGACGACGCCCCGAGATCAAACTGGCCGAGACTCTCGGGAAAAGTTGCCTCGCCAACCGCAGTGACGGAGACATCGATCGGCACGACGTGTTCTGACAGCTCATCGGCGACTCCGAGAGCCTCGCTGTAATCGACGTCAGTCTCGGCCACCGCGAACTGAGCGGCTCCCACCGGAGTCATCACCTGCGAGATCGCCGCGCCGATGACACTCTGCAGCTGGGTGCCGGTGCCGTCGGGCCGGCTGATCAGACCGATCTCGAGGACTTCGCCCGCTTCCGTTGTGGTCTGCATCCCGGCCGGGAGCAGGACTCCGGCCTGGACGTTGCCCCGCTCGACTGCAGTGACCAGATCCTCCCTCACCACAAATTGGCGCACCTCGACAGAATCGTCGGCCTCGAGGGCGGCCACCACCTGATCGGACAATTGGCCGTCGTCGCCCTGATTCACCCCGATGGCGGGAGCGAATCCGGACCCGAACTGGATGCCGATGAGGAGAACGAGAGCGATGGGGAAGATGAAGACGAAGAAGATATTGCTACGTTCGCGGATCATCCGCTTCACATTCACCCACCCGATCGACAGCTCCTTCATTTCTGCAGTCTCCGACGGAGCAATAGGAAGGCCAGAGAACTGGTGACCACCGCGAAGACCATGATCGCCCCGGTCGCGGGGAGAGCATCGGTCCAGGGGGCAGCGGAGCTCAAGTCGGCCAACCCGCGCATGAACCACGCGTGCGGGGTCAGATAGGTGAGCGAAGCGAGGATGCCTCCACTGGAGGCAATCGGAAAGAAGGTCCCCCCTAGCATTCCCAGGACGACCGCGATTATGGATCCGAGGTTTCCCGAACCCTCCGGCGTCTTGGCGACAGACGCGACCAGACCCATGATGCCAACGGCGGCCAGGACTCCGGCAATGACGAGCAGGGCGACACCTAGAGGTGCTCCCCAGGTGGCATCCATGAGGAACGTGGTCGCTACCACCAGCACCCCCATGGAGATGATCCCCAAAAGGAAGGACACGATCGCCTTGCCGGCCACGACTGAGACGCGAGGGATGGGGGCGGCCATGAGCCGGGCCAGGGTCCCGTCGCGGTCTTCTTCCAACAGCCCGGTCACCCCGAATTGCACGGTGAAGAACAGGAAGAAGACCGCCATACCGGCGGCGAAGAATGTCGGTGCATCGAGCTGTTTGGTGGTTGCGGTCTCGTCAATCAACACATAGTTCATTCCCGCCACCGACGGCTGCTGGGAGAGCGACTGGATGAAGTCCGGGGTGACCTGGACACCCTCGACTGTCGCTGCGGTGACGACGGCCAGTTGACTTGCGGCGATTCCCGAGGAAAACCGTTCGGCAAACGAAGCCGCGATCTGTGTCGAGTTGGGCGCATCCACGTCACCGACGACCTCGACAGTGGCCGGCTGGTTGGCGAACACTGCCTGCTCGAGACCCCGGGGCACGAGAAAGTACGAATCGACATCGCCCTCCTCGAGCGCGCCTTCGGCCGCCGCCTGGTCATCGAAGACGCTGAGCTCGAGAATGCCTTCGGCCGCCGCGCTTTCCAGAACGGCCGTGAACGAAGCCGAAATTCCGGTTTGGTCTTCGTCCACCACTCCGAACTCCAGCCCGAGGCCCTGTCCGGTCGTTGCCGGACCAAACACCAGGAAGAAGATGTACGAGAGCACCAGTGGGGCCAGGATTCCGAGGATGAGGGCGGACCGATCGCGTATCCGGAGCCTGAGGTCCTTTCCCGCGATGCGGAGGGAAGCCGGCAATTTAGACCCTGTGACCGATCATTAGTCCCTCAACGCCTTACCGGTGAGATGCAGGAAAACGGCCTCTAGATTGGGCTCCTCCACTTCCACTCCGGTGATCGACCCACCGGAGCCGGAGACACTGGCCAGTAGCTCGGGGAGAATCGCCGAGGCGTCGGTTGCCAGAACGTCGATCCTTTGGTCGGAAGACGAAGCATCGGTGACTCCGGGAATCTGGCGCAGCGCTTCGGCGGCGTCGACGAGGTTGCCGGTGCCCGAGATGGCGACACGGTCCTTCTCCCCCACGAGAGAGACCAGCTCCCGTCTTGTGCCCTCTGCCTGAACAGTGCCCTCGTCAATGATCGCAACTCGATCACAAAGCCGCTCCGCCTCCTCCATGTAGTGGGTGGTGTAGAGCACGGCCATGCCCTCCGTAGAGAGGTTCTCCACAGATTCGAGGATGGCGTTGCGTGACTGTGGGTCGACCCCAACGGTCGGCTCATCGAGGACCAGGAGTTGGGGCTTGTGGAGGAGGCCGATACCGATGTTCAGCCTTCGTTTCATACCCCCCGAGTACTCCTTGGAGTGGTCGTCTTTGCGCTCGGCCAAACCCACAAGTTCCAGAACCTCACCAACCCGCGAGGCCAAGGGTGCGCCTGTCATCCCGTAGAGACGACCGAAGAACTTCAGATTCTCCTCGCCGGTGAGATCGGGATAGATCGCGAGATCCTGGGGCACGAGTCCGATCGCCGCCCGTCCCCGCGTCGAAGTGGTGGTGATTGGCTCCCCGGCTACCGTGACCGAACCCTCGTCTGGTCTGAGGAGACCGCAGATCATGGAGATGGCGGTCGTCTTTCCGGCCCCGTTTGGGCCGAGCAGACCAAAGGTCTCCCCTGCTGAGATGGTGAGGCTGACTCCGTCGACCGCGGTCAGATCACCAAATCTCTTCACCAATGATGCTGCACTGAGGACGTTTTCCAGAGTGACTCCTGAGACGCGGGCTCGGCGACTCTAACGGGGTCGAAGCCGGATCGACACCGATTGCCCTTCCGTGGGCTCGGCACAACAGAACCAACTCTCGGTGAGCCGTGGAGCTACCACGACGGGCCCGGACGGCGGTGGGAGGTGCCGGCCCGACACCCGGGACACTGCCTGTCGCATTTCGTCAATGGTCGCCGCGGCCTCCTGGCCGCAATCGGAGGCATTGGCCGCGATTGCCTCCAATTCTTTGTGAAGGACCGCCGTCTCCGGGTCATCAAACCCCCAACGCCAGGTGAGGGCGTCGTTGTCGTAGTGATCGAGGTGCGGGGTCATTACCGGATGGTTGGCGAGCAAGGACCCTTTGGGTACGAGCAGCTTGATCGACAACTGGACCGGGTCGGTCGAACCGGTCAGGCCGAGCGTGTCGATGAACTCGAATATGCGGGCGACGTCGTCGGGGGTCGTCCAAGGGAAGAAGGGCAGCCATGTAGGCCGAAGGTGGATCCCGGTTTCTCGGGTGAGGTCGACTGCCCGGGCCATGTCGGCCACCGTGTGGCCTTTGTCGAGAATCTCGAGGGTGTCATCGGCCATGCTCTCAAACGCTGACACGACGAACAACAAGTTGAGCTCGGCCAGCCGGGGCCAAAGCTCGGCGTGGCCGAGGATGTGCTCCACCTTGATGGTGGCATCGAAGGTGATATCGGGATGGGTGTGGTGCGCCGTCTCGAGAACACTGAGCGAGTGAGCCGGTGCGTTGAGGAAGTCGGCGTCGCCAAACGTGATATGTCTGGCCCCTGCGGCCACCAGGTTATCGATGTCGGTGAGGACGTCATCGCGGGGAACCACCCTGATCCTGCCGTCGTATACCGCGGGAATCGGACAATGACGGCAACGATGACGGCATCCATGAGATGTCTCCACTGCGCCGGCCAGCACGGTGGATCCTCGGTGTTCAAGTCGGGCGTACTGCGCCAGACCCGGCAACCCGGTTCGATCGGGGACACCGAGGTCGGAGCGTCCCAGGTGCCGGTGGATGCCGTCCAACTCTCCCGCTGCCCACCTGAGGAGATCGGGCTCGTACTCTCCCTCGAAGCGAGCGGCGACGTCGACACTCCCGACACCCGCATATAGCCCGAACAACGCAACGGGGAGATCGGGGTGTGCATCGGCGATGGCACGGGCGATCTCGTCGGCAAGCCGGGTCGCTGTGTGCATCGGCACCGAGATGGCGACGCGTTCGGCCCAGCTCACGTCGACGTCGGTCAACTCCTCCACTGCCAGGTCGACAGCCCGGACTTCGTGTCCTGACCTGCGTACGGAGGCCGCTGGTGCCGCGAGATGCACCGGTTGACGACCCAGCTCGTAGGTGGAGAGGAGTAGGACCCGCATCTCTCCCAGCTTACGGATCGACTGTCGATACCCTTCCCCCGCGATGTCTGAGTACCTGGACCTTCCCCATGGCGTGATCCACTGGAGGGACTATGGCGGAGCCGGCCAGGACA
>Ga0256866_1000164_pt1 | contig 12858 bp, 9 predicted proteins | sample RVTome_16_FD_187338 | JGI IMG/M metagenome (GOLD analysis project Ga0256866, IMG submission 187338) | Soil microbial communities from uranium-contaminated site in the Upper Colorado River Basin, Wyoming, United States - RVT152D67 HiSeq ...
TCGCGCCGGGGCCGAAGGGCGGGGCCGACTATCGGCGTGGCTATCTGTGCGGCATGATCCGCGGCGACGGCAACCTGGGTTCGTACTCCTACGATCGACCCGGCCGAAGCAACGGTGATGTCTTCCGGTTCCGGCTTGCCCTCGTCGACGACGAGGGATTGGAGCGGACACAGACGTTCCTGGCGGACGAGGGTGTGCACACCCAGGCGTTCCTCTTCTCCCACGCCGCCGCGACGCACAAGGCTGCAAGTGCGATCCGCACTTCCCGCCGGGCCGATATCGCCGCGATCCAGGATCTCGTTCGATGGCCTGTTGGAACCCCATCGAAGGAATGGAGCAAGGGATTCCTCGCCGGCATCTTCGACGCCGAAGGTAGCTTCAGCGGTTCGCTACGCATCTCCAACACGGATGCCGTGATCGTCCACATCACGGCATCGTGTCTGCGGCAGCTGGGGTTCGCGTTCCGCCTGGAAAGGCCGGCCAACGAGAACGGGCTCGTCACCGTGCGGCTGCTCGGGGGTCTCCGTGAGGTCGTTCGGTTCTTCCACACCGTCGATCCGGCGATCACCCGGAAGAGGACGTTCGAGGGCACGGCGATCAAGGGAGACGCGCCCCTGCGCGTGGAGTCCATCGAGCCGCTCGGGTTCGAACTGCCGATGGTCGACATCACCACCGGCACAGGCGACTTCATCGCCGACGGCGTCGTGAGCCACAACTGCTTCGCTCGTCCTACCCACACATTCCTCGACATGAACGCTGGTTCGGACTTCGAGAAGAAGATCGTCGTCAAGATCAATGCGCCCGAGGTCCTGCGTAGACAGCTCGCCGCCAAACGCTGGAAGGGCGAGGGCATCGCGATGGGGACCAACACGGATCCGTACCAACGGGCCGAGGGCCGGTACCGGCTGATGCCGGGGATCATCCGAGCGCTGACCGACTACCGGAACCCGTTCTCGATCCTGACCAAGGGCACGCTCATCCTGCGCGACCTCGAGCTGCTGGTCGAGGCCGCCGGGGTCACGGACGTATCGACGGCGTTCTCGATCGGGACGCTGGACGAGGACGCCTGGCGGGCGAGTGAGCCCGGCACCCCGCATCCGCGTGCGCGCATCGACGCTGTCCGGGCGCTGAACGAGGCCGGCATCCCGTGCGGCGTGCTGATGGCGCCCATCCTTCCCGGCATCACCGACGACCCTCGGCAGCTCCGCGAGGTCGTCGCGGCGGCCATCGACGCGGGCGCGACCCACGTCTCACCGATCCTGCTGCACCTGCGCCCCGGCGTGCGCGAGGAGTTCCTGCCGTGGCTCGCGGACGCCTACCCCGACCTCGTCGTTCGGTACGAGGACCTCTACCGCAAGCCCTACGCGCCCTCGGCCGAACGCGATGCCCTGGGGCGCCGGGTTGCCGGACTGATCCGTTCGCTCGGCGGCGTTCGCCGGGCGCCGGCTCCACCGGGGCGGTTCTCACACCGATCGAACGGCGCCCGGAAGCCGGCGCAGGGAGAGCAGCTCACGCTCGTCTAGCGCGCGGCATCGGCTACCCTGGCGCTCCGATGCGTGGACTGGAACGGATCCTCGAGCTGCAGGACCTCGACACGGCGATCGACCGTCTCGAGCAACGCCGCGAGCAGCTGGAGGCCGGCGAGGAGCTCTCGTCGCTCCGCAAGGAGATGGAGGAGGCGGATGCCCGTCTCGGTGAGCTCCGCCTGGCGTCGGACTCGATCACGGTCGAGTCGAACCGGCTCGAGCACGAGATCGCCTCGATGAGCGACAAGCTCCACGCCGAGGAGAAGCGTATGTACGACGGGTCGATCGCGAACGCGAGGGAGCTCGAGGCGCTGCAACACGAGATCACGAGCCTGAAGGAGCGCCGCGCGCGGGCCGAGGACGACCTGCTCGAGCAGATGGTCCGCAAGGAGGACGTCGAGGCGCGCGCCGCCGAATCCCAGACGGAGGCCGAGGCCGCTCGCGTCCGCGTCGAGGCGGTAGGCGGGGACGCGGTCCGGGAGCTCGACCAGATCGCGGCCGATCTCACGACCAGGCGCAGCGAACGCGAGGAGTTGGTTCCGGCCTTCGACGAGGAGCTGCTGGAGCTCTACGAGGACCTCCGACGCCAGAAGCACGGCGTCGGCGCCGCCGCGATCGTGGACGGGGTATGCCAGGCCTGTCACGAGAAGATGTCCGCAGTCGAGCTCGACCGCCTGAAGCGCACCGAAGGCGTGAAGAGGTGTGAGTACTGCCGTCGGATCGTCGTCTTCGCCTGACGCTCCACTGCGACGGCGCGGCCCGTGGGAACCCGGGACCCGCGGGGATCGGCGTCGAGATCACCAACGATGACGGCGAGCTCGTCGGCGAGATCGCCGAGGGGATCGGCGTCGCGACCAACAACGTGGCCGAGTACACCGCGGCGATCCGCGGTCTCGAACGCGCACATGACCTCGGGGCGACCGACGTGCTCTTGCGTTCGGACAGCCGGCTGCTGATCGAGCAGCTCGCCGGCCGGTGGAAGGTGAAGAACCCCACGCTCCAACGGCTCCATCGCGAAGCGAGCGCGCTCGTCGCCGGTTTCCGGCAGGTGCGTTTCGAGCACGTCCGGCGCGAATACAACGTCGAGGCCGACCGTCTGGCGAATCGGGGCGTCGACGAGTGGCTCGCGGGCGAGGGGGCTAGCTGGGAGCGACCTCCACCGTCTCCTCGCCTGTGGGAGGGGGCGGAGGAGGGACCACGCTGACCAGGTCCTCGAGCGGGAACTCGAAGCGGAGCGCGTTCGGCCCGACACCGTAGACGAGCGACAGGACGCGCCCGTCCGCCGAGCGCTGCGCGGGGAACACCATCAGGCCGTCGACGGCCTCGCCCGTCGGGACGACGTCCAGCGACGAGGTGATCACGCCCTGGATGCGTTCGAACCCGTCGCCGCGGTCGACGAACAGCGCGGCGCCGTCGGGGTCGAGCACGACGTCGTGGGAGCCGAGATTCCGAACGACGACGTTGAACTGCCAGTTCGGCGGGAACATGAACAGGGAATCCAGACGCACGCTGACGTCGCCGGCCGACCGCTCCTGGTTGCGGAACAACTCGATGCTGTCGGACATCGGCACGCCGTTGCGGAGCAGGTCCTGGACCTGGTACGTGCCCGCGGACGATCGGATCAGGGTCACCGGGCCGTCCAACACACGGACCAGGTCGATCGGGTCGTCACCCGATGGATCGAACCGGAAGTCCACCGAGGCCGAGAGTCCGACCGACGCGAGGAGCGCACGTGGAGTCGCGAGGGCACCGATGAACTCGACGTTCCGCACGTCCGCATGGGATCGGATCGTCCCGTTGAACTCGCGATGCTGCACGTCGAGCCACGTCGCCCACGAGGCGAGATCCGGGCCCACGACCAGGTCCTCGAGGGGACCGATCCCCTGGTCGGGCGACGCGCGGTACGCCTCGACGAACTCGACCACGGTCTGCCGGGCCGCCGAGGCATCGAGCGCGGGGCCCGGCGCGAGCTGCGACGGCGCGATCGGCGCGGCGGGACCGACCGGTTCCCGAGCGCACGCGGCCAGCGCGAGCGCCGGCACGACGACGAGGGCAGCCCGGGCGCGCATGGATGCGCCGATGATACGGCCGGGCGGGGTTCCTATACTTGGCGTGGAGGAGCCGGCCGGGCGGCCGCGGGTGGCAACGCTCGAGGAACGTCCGGACTCCGCAGGGCAGGGTGCTGGGTAACACCCAGGCGGGGCGACCCGTGGAAAGCGCCACAGAGAACAGACCGCCGCGCGAGCGGCAAGGGTGAAACGGTGAGGTAAGAGCTCACCAGCGGGCCGGGTGACCGGTCCGGCTCGGCAAGCCCCACCCGGAGCTAGGCCAAGCAGGGAGCGTTCGAGGACGGCCCGTCCGAGCTCCCGGGTAGGCCGCACGAGGGCTTCGGCCCCGGGGCGCCCGAGAGGGCGCTCAGACAGATGGTCGCCACCGGCCTCCGGGCCGGTACAGGATCCGGCGTACAGGCCGGCTCCTCCACCTCTCAGACGCGAGTAGCTTCGGTCGCGCGCCTGAACTGCTTCCCCGCGTGGTACGAGCTCCGTACCAACGGCCCAGCCTCGACGTGGGCGATCCCGATCGACTCGCCCAGGGTTTTCCACCGGGCGAACTCGTCGGGATGCACCCATCGGTCCACGGGCAGGTGGTGCTCGGTGGGGCGCAGGTACTGACCCATCGTCACGATGTCTGCGCCGCCGTCGGCGATGTCGCGCAGAGCCTGGGGGATCTCGTCGGGTCGCTCGCCCATGCCGAGGATCAGGTTCGACTTCGTCACCTGGCCGGCCCGCAACCGTTTGGCGATCCGCAGGACGTCGAGCGTGCGGTCGTAGCCGAACGCCGGGCGGATCCTCGGATGGAGTCGCCGAACCGTCTCGAGGTTGTGCGCGAACACGTCGGGCTCGGCCTCGATCAAGGTCGCGATGTCGCGTTCGCCGCCTTTGAAGTCGGTGGGCAGGACCTCGACGCCGCAGCCCGGCACCGCAGCGCGGACGGCTCCGATCGTCCTCGCCCAGATGCCGGCCCCTCCGTCCGGGAGGTCGTCGCGGGCGACGCCGGTGATGACCACGAACCGGAGACCCATATCGCGCACGGCCTCGGCGATCCGCTCGGGCTCGTCCTGTTCGACGGCGTCCGGTTTGGCCGTCATCACGTCGCAGAAGCCGCATCGGCGGGTGCACTTGCTCCCCAGGATCAGGAACGTGGCTTCTCGCTCCTCCCAGCACTCGGAGATGTTCGGGCACATCGCCTCTTCGCACACCGTGTGGAGCGATCGCGTGCGCATGATGCTCTCGAGCTCGCGGTAGTTCGGCCCCCGCTGGAGTCGAACCTTGAGCCACGGTGGCTTGCGCTCGGTGGACGCGGGCGCCCCGCTCGTCGAGACGATCGGGAGGTACAGGCGGCGCCCGAGCGGATTGTGTTCCCGAACGACCATCGGAGCTCAGTCTAGCCTGCGGCCTCGCTTGCGACGCCCGACCGGGCTCCACGGCCGTCGCCGTTGCCGTTGCCGTCGCGGTCTTCGGCACCCTCGCCAGGCAGGAAGATCCGGAAGGAGGCCCCGCCGCCCGCGCGGTCCTCGACCCAAGCGTGCCCCCCGTGCAGGTCGGCGAACATCGCCACGAGCGACAGCCCGATACCCGTGCCGGGGGCGTGAGCCGACGAGGTCGGGCCCTGGCGGAACGGCTCGAAGATCTCGTGCCGAAGGTCGACCGGGACGCCGGGGCCGTCGTCCTCGACCGCGATGACGGCGCCGCCGTCCTGACCCCAGACCCGGACCCAGATCCCGACGTCGGGCTCGGTGTGGCGCACGGCGTTCATCACCAGGTTCTCGACGATGCGTTCGATCTTGGGCGGATCCACCGGAACGACCACGGGTTCGGTCCGCACGAGGATCGACCGGTCGCCGAGGACGTCGAGGCTCTCCACCGTCCGATCGACGATCGCGGCGACGTCCGAGGGCCGCACCTTCGGCGTGACGATCCCTCGCGAGAGGCGGTCGATGTCGAGCAGGTCCTTGAGGAGCCGGTCAAGCTTGCGGGCGTTCGTCGCCAGCCGGCGGAGGAGGTCTTCCTGATCGGGCACCGGCAGCGGCTGCTGCTCGAGCGTGAGCGAGAGGCCCAGGATCGAGGTGAGCGGGCTCCGGAGCTCGTGCGAGACCGCAGCCAGGAAGGTGTTCTTCATCTCGTCGATCGCGCGCAGGCGTTCGGCCGCCTCGCGCTCGCGCTGCTCGCTGTCGCGAAGTGCACCCTCCGCCAGCTTGCGTTCCGTCACGTCGTACATGACACCCTGCAGGAAGAGCGGCTCGCCTTGCTCATCCGTCACGAACGTCGTCTCGTCGTGCACCCAGACCTCGCGACCGTCCGGATGGCGGATCAGGTACTCGCCCGTCCACGAAGGCCGCCGCTCACGGATCGCCTCGACGTAGGTCTCGCGCATCTCGGCTCGCTGGTGCTCGTCGGGCATGAGATCGAGCCACAGCTCGGGCTGCGCGATGAACTGCTCCGGCGTGCAGCCCATGATCTGCTCGATCTGGGGGCTCACGTACCGACTCTGCATGCTGCCGTCGGGCACGTCGACGTAGATCGCGGCGGGGACGTGCTCGACGATCGCCCGGTATCGCTCCTCGGCCGCGCGGAGGTGTTCCTCGGCCTGGCGCCGCTCGGTGATGTCGAACATCGCGCCCTGCGAGAACGCGATCTCGCCGCCCTCGTCCCGAACGGCCGTGGCGTGGTCGCCAACCCATGTCCAGCGCCCATCCTTGGTTCGGAACCGATACTCGATCTCGAACGGCTCGCCGAGATCGTTGTGGCGGGCCACCTCGTCCAGGACCCGATCGCGGTCGTCGGGGTGCAGGGCATCGATCCACGTATCCGGGTTGGTCATCCACTCCTGTTGCGTGTACCCCCAGATGGCCTCGATCTGCGGGCTGACGTACAGGGTGGTGGGCACGTCGTCGACCAGGTTGACGTACGTGGCGGCGGGCAGGTTCTCCACGAGGGTCCGGTAGCGCTGCTCGGCTTCTCGGAGCTGTTGCTCGGCGGTCCGACGTTCGCTGAGATCGCGGATGAAGCCGGTGAACAGCGTCGTGGCGGGCATCTGGACCTGTGTGACGGTCAGCTCGATCGGGATGCGCTCGCCGTCGGCCCGGAGCGCTTCCACCTCGAGGTGCTTGCCGAGGATCGCCGCCCGACCGGTAACGAGGAAGTTCGCGAACCCGGAACGGTGACGCTCCCGGAGCTCGGGCGGGATGAGGACGTCGGCCAGCGGCCGACCCGCCACGTCGTCGCGGGCGTGGCCGAACATCCGCTCGGCCGCCGGGTTGAAGTCCACGATGTTCCCCTGCTCGTCCATGGTCACGATCGCCTCGAGGGCCGAGGCGAGCACGGCGCTCGTCCGCAGCTCCAGCTGCTGTCGCGCGGCTTGTTCCTCGACGCGCTGCTGCTCGGTCCGGGTCCGTCCGATGGCGGCTCCGAGCGTGTCCGCCGCCGCCTTGAACGCCTCCACCTCGGCGACCGGCCACACACGTTCGGTGAGGTAGTCGTCGAATCCGAGGAAGCCCCACCACTCGTCGCCGACCGAGACGGGGACGACGATCTGGGAGAGCACGCCTTCGGCCTCCAGATGAACACGCTCGTCCGCGGGGAAGTCCCGGGTGAGCCCGTGGAGCTCCCTCCCGGCAGACAGGACCGAGTGCCACCGCGTGAGGCCGTCGTCGTACGCGAGGATCTGTGTCGACCCGTCACCGACCGTCACGTTCGCCGCTTCGCCCTCTGCTTCGCTCCTTGGCGCGAACCACTGCCGGTATAGGCGCATCCCAAGACGCCCGTCGTCGAGCGCGATGTTCTCGAACACGTAGACGCGGCCGGCGCCGGACGCCGTCCCGACGCGTTCGAGCACGTCGGGCAGGGCGGAGGCCCAGTCGTCGCTCTTCAGGAAGCGCTCGGCCGCGAACCCGATCGCCTGCAGGACGGCGTCCCGGCGCGAGAGCGCCTCCTCCGCGTGCTTGCGCGACGTCACGTCGAGCAGGACGCCCTGCCACATCATGGGCCGTCCATCGGCGTCGCGGAGGATCTCCGCTTCGTCGCGCACCCACACCACGTGGCCGTCCCGGCCGATGAACCGATACTCGGCCGAGAAGGGTTCGCTCGTCTCGTTCGTCCACTTCGAGAGCTCGAGGACCCGGTCTCGGTCCTCGGGATGGATGTGGTCGACCCAGAACTGCGGATCCCGCAGTCGCGCGCCGGGCGGGAAGCCGAACAGGCGCTCGTACTGCGGGCTGATGTACAGGGCGGTGCTCACGTCGTCGATCGCGTCCTGGTACACGACCACCGGGAGTTGCTCGACCAGGGTCCGATATCGGGCCTCGGCCTCCGCCAGCCTCGCCTCGACCGCCTTGAGCACGGTGATGTCGAACGCGACACCCTGCCAGAACTTCGGGTGACCGTTGGGGTCTCGTAGGAGCACGGCCTGGTCATGGAGCCACACGACCTTGCCGTCACGCGCGATGATCCGGTAGTCGCTGCCGTAGTGGTCGCCGGTGTCGGCCTCGTTCTCGGCGATCGCCCTCTCCCGATCCTCCGGGTGCAGCCGGGATGCCCACAATGAGCGGTCGGCTGTCCACTCTTCGGCGGTGTAGCCGAGGACGCGTTCGATCTGCGGGCTGATGTAGAGGACCTCGCCCGTGTCGGGATCCTCGGTGTAGGTGATCGCGGGGACCTGCTCGACGACGCTGCGGAAGCGTTCCTCCGCCGCGAGCAGACGGAGCTCCGCGTGCTTGCGTTCGGTGACGTCGTACTTCACACCCTGCGCGAGCGAGGGCCGGCCGTGGCCGTCGCGTTCGATCACGACCGTCTCCTCGTGCACCCAGATGACGCTTCCGTCCTTCTTCACGTGGCGATACTCGAGCGCGAGCGGCTCACCCGTTCGATCGGCACGATCGGACGCCTCGAGCACGCTTTCGCGGTCCTCGTGGTGGATCCGATCGATCCACAGCGTCGGATCGGCGATCCATTCGTCCGCGGTGAAGCCGAGGATCTGCTCGACCTGGGGGCTCACGTACGTTGATCCCGCCTTCCGGCGTGGATCCCAAGTGGCGATGACGGCGGGCATCCTCTCGACGAGGGCTTGGAAGCGGCTCTCCGCCTGCTGACGCGCCGAGGTCTCGTGCCGGCCCGATCGTCCCTGGATCAGCGCGAAGATCGCGAGCCCCGTCGACAGGAGCATGAGGGCGCCGACGGCCTCGCCGACCTGGCCCTCCAGTCGGTCGCCAACCCACCCGAAGAAGCGATCGAGCAGATCTGTCGCCGACCCCAGCACCACGAGGGCAAGGACGACGAGCAGGATCCACAGCAGATCCCGCGCCGCCGGCGACCTGCCGCTCGGTCTCCCTCGACGTCCTCGCATGGCTGTGCCTGTGGTATCGGCCGATCCGGGGGCGGCCTGAGCCTCGGACGGGGGAGTCCGAAGGTCGGTGGCGAACTAGCGCCCGGCCGCCCGGGCAGGAGCTAGAAGCGCGCGAGCTCGAGCATCCGATCGGCCACCTCGTCGGCGTTGGGCATGAACGCGTGCTCGAGGTTGCTCGCGAAGCCCATGGCCGGCACATCGGGGCCGCCGATCCGCACGATCGGCCCGTCGAGGTCGAACATGGCTTCCTCGGCGATCGTCGCGGCGATCTCGGCGCCGGCGCCGTACGTGCGGTTGTCCTCGTAGACGACCATCGCCTTGCCGGTCTTCTGCACCGAGGCGAGGATCGTCTCCTTGTCGAGCGGGCTGATCGTCCGAACGTCGACCACCTCGACCGAGACACCGTGTTCGTCCTGCAAACGGGATGCCGCCTCCAGGCACAGATGGAGCGACAGGCCGTACGCGATCGCGGACAGGTCGTCGCCTTCGCGCTTGACGTCGGCCTTGCCGATGGGGACCTCGAACGGCTCGTCGGGCACCTCGCCCTTGATCAGGCGGTAGGTCCGCTTGTGTTCGAGGAACAGCACAGGATCGGGGTCCTTGATGGCCGCTCGGAGCATGCCGGATGCGTCGTACGGCGTTCCCGGGACGACGACCTTCAGGCCGGGGATGTGCCCGTAGAACGCCTCGATCGACTGCGAGTGGTACAGCGCGCCGTGCACGCCGCCTCCCCAGGGCGCGCGAACGACCATCGGCAGCCCGAAATCCCCGTTGGTCCGGTAACGCATCCTCGAGACCTCGGAGACCATCTGATCGAACGCGGGGTGGATGAAGTCGGCGAATTCGATCTCGGCGACCGGCAGGAGCCCATGGAGCGCCATGCCGACCGCGATCCCGATGATCCCCGCCTCGGCGAGCGGTGTGTCGATCACGCGCTGCTCGCCGAACTCGTCGAGGAACCCCTGCGTCACCCGGAACACCCCGCCCCGGGTCGCGATGTCTTCCCCGAGCACGACGACGCGATCGTCCGCGGCCATCTCGTCGTGCAGCGTGTCGTGGATCGCCGTGACCACGTTCTTCTCGGTCACACGTCGTCACCTTCGAAGAACACGTGGCGCTCGAGCGTCGACGGATCGGGGTCGGCCGCGCTCCACGCCCGGTCGATCTGGCCGTCGACGTCCGCCTTGGTCTCTGCCCATACGGCGTCGACCGAGGCCGCGTCCATCACGCCGAGGTCCTCGAGCGTTTCGGCGAAGCGGGTGATCGGGTCGCGTTCCTTGGCCTGCTGGACCTCCTCGCGCGAACGGTAGGACCGGTCGTCGTCGTCGGAGGTGTGCGGGAAGAACCGGTACGTCTTGGCCTCGATCAGCGTCGGGCCATCCCCGGCCCGTGCGCGCTCCACCGCGGTCTTCATCGCGGCGTACGATGCGAGGACGTCGTTCCCGTCGACCACGACGCCCGGGAAGCCGTATCCCTCGGCTCGGTCGGCGACGTTCTCGATCGCCATCTGCAGCGGTTGCCCCACGCTGATCGCGTAGTAGTTGTTCTCGCACACGAAGACGACGGGGAGCTTGTGGATCCCGGCGAAGTTCAGCCCCTCGTGCCAGGCGCCCGCGCTGGTGGCCCCCTCGCCGAACCAGCAACCCACCACGGCGTCCTCGCCCCGGTATCTGGCGGCGTACGCGATCCCGGCGGCATGCGGCACCTGGGTCGCGATGGGGGAGGAGTGGCTGATGATGCCGAGTCGCCTCGAACCCCAGTGGCTCGGCATCTGTCGGCCACCCGAGGACGGATCGTCGGCCTTGGCGAACAGGCCGAGGAAGATCTCGTAGGGGGTCATCCCGGCAAGCAGGACGATGGCCACGTCGCGGTAGTACGGGACCCAGATGTCCTGTCCCGGCCGGAGCGGCCACCCGGTCCCGACCTGGCACCCCTCGTGACCGGAGACCGGAACGACGAACGGTGCCTTGCCTTGACGGTTGAGCCGGAACGCGGCCTCGTCGACCAGACGGGCCGTCACCATCGTGCGATACATGGATCGGAGGTCCTCGGAGGTGAGGCCGAGGGCCTCGTGCGACGCTTCCGCCGTTACTCGGGTCGCCACCCGGCGAGTCTAGCATCGGCCCCTCCTGGTCCTAGGGCCGGACGACCGGTGCCCGAGGTGCGGCTCGAGCGGCTCGACGATTCGACGCGAAGCTGACTACTCTGGGTGGGATGCAGGAACAGGTGGAACAGACCGAACCGGTCATCGTCGAGGCGACCGATCAGAACTTCGTCGAGACCGTCGTCGAGGAGTCGAAGAAGCGACCCGTCGTCGTCGACCTCTGGGCGTCGTGGTGCGGCCCGTGTCGCACGCTCGGCCCGATCCTCGAGAAGGTGGCCGGGGAGCGGAGCGGGGCGTTCCTACTCGCCAAGCTCGACGTCGACGCCAACCCGTACACGGCCGGGCAGTTCGGGGTGCAGAGCATCCCGACCGTGGTCGCCTTCCGCGACGGCCAGCCGATCGACGGCTTCGTGGGCGCGATCCCCGAGCCGATGGTGAACGAGTTCGTCGACCGGCTGATGCCCTCGGAGGCCGAGCTGGAGGCGGAGGACGCGCTCGAGGAGGAGCTCGAAGGCCATCTCGACGACGCGGAGCAGAAGTACCGGGAGGCGCTCGAGGTCGACCCGAACAACCGCGACGCTCGCGTGGGTCTCGGGCGGATCCTCGCAGAGACCGGGCGCGAGGCGCAGGCGCGCGAGACGCTCGCGCCCGCACTGCCCGACCCCGAGGCCGAGCGCATCCTGGCGATGCTCGAGGTCCGTGACTGGGCCGACCTCACCGAGCCCGGGACGCTTGCCTCCGCGAAGCGGCTGGCCGCGCAGGGGATGTGGCGCGAGGCGCTGGACGGGATGCTCGGCGCGATCGCGGACGATCCGGAGGCCCGCCAGGCGATGCTCGAGGTCTTCACGGTGCTGGGCGACGACGACGAGCTCGTGACCGAGTACCGGCGCAAGCTCGCCGCGGCGTTGTTCTGAGCGCATGACGGACGAGGTCCACGACCGGATCCGCGACTACTGGGACCGGGACTCGCACACCTACGATGAGACCCGTTCGCACTCGATCTCCGACCCGCTCGAGGCCGCGGCGTGGCGGCAGGCGCTCGCCGATGCCCTCCCCGAGCCCGGTACGAAGGTGCTCGACGTCGGCGCGGGGACGGGCGCGCTCTCTCTCCTCGCGGCCGAGCTCGGCCACGAGGTGACCGCGCTCGACCTGTCGCCCGGCATGCTCGGCCGGGCCGAGCTCAAGGCGAAGGAGCGCGGGCTCGACGAGCGGATGCGCTTCGTCGTCGGGTCGGGCACCGAGCCGCCGGCGGGGCCGTTCGACGCCGTGATGGAGCGCCACGTCCTGTGGACGCTCCCCGACCCCGTCGGCTCGCTCACGCGTTGGAAGGAGGTCTCGAGCCGCCTCGTGCTGTTCGAGGGCATCTGGGGCGAGAACGACCTTCGCCGCAGGGCGAAAGACCTGGCCGCCGAGTGGCTCCGCAAGGTGATGAGCGTTCCGGACGATCACCACGCGCCCTACCCCCAGGAGGTGCTGGCCGAGTTGCCGCTCTCGCGGCTGCCCTCGCCCGTCCCCCTGATCGAGGCCGTGCAGGAGGCTGGTTGGTCCGCGGTCCGGATCAAGCGGCTTCGAGACGTGGAGTGGGCCGCCAAGCTCCACGAGAAGTGGCCGCTCGGGTCGCTCGAGCAGCGGCCCCGTTACACGCTCGTCGCCGGCGCCTGATCGGGCCCCTCGGTTCGCCGCTGGGTCCAGAACACGTCGGTCCGATACGGCATGACGATCTCGTCCCGGTCCCGCAGGTCCGGATCGGTCGCCAGGAGCTCGTCGACCTCCGCGCGGACGCCCTCGCGCTCGCCGTCGGAGGCGGCCGACACGTAGCCCACCGAG
>Ga0256866_1000166_pt1 | contig 12801 bp, 11 predicted proteins | sample RVTome_16_FD_187338 | JGI IMG/M metagenome (GOLD analysis project Ga0256866, IMG submission 187338) | Soil microbial communities from uranium-contaminated site in the Upper Colorado River Basin, Wyoming, United States - RVT152D67 HiSeq ...
GCCAGACGGTCACGCTCGGGGGTCAGCACTATCACCCTTTCGAGGAGATCTACTACATCGTGGAGGGCCAGGCCATCGCCCACCTCGAAGACGAGAGCATCCCCGTCGCTGTTGGAGATGTGGTGTTCGCCGGAGTCAATGCGCTGCATGGCTTCTCCAACCCAACCGATGACCGGGTTCGTTGGATCGAGGCTCAATCGCCGGCGCCGCCCCCCGCAGACGCCTTCTTCTTCCCCGCCCAGTGGGCCGAATGAGTCGGGGGGAGGACCTTCCCGGCCCCCATTAGGCTCGCCCCGGCGAAAGGGGACAATGCGAGTCCACATCCTGGGGACAGGAACACCCACACCATCACCGGAGCGATTTGGCTCGGCGTTCGTCGCCCAGTTCGGCGATCGGAACATCATGGTCGACTGTGGTCCTGCCACCACCTACAAAATGGTCAAAGCAGGTTTGTGGCCGACACAAGTGACCGACCTCTTCTTCACCCACCATCATTTCGACCACAACGTCGACTATCCGTGTTTTCTCCTCACGCGCTGGGACCAGTCGATCGGTGACGAGGAGATGCTGCGTGTCTACGGGCCGAGCCTCACCCGAGATATCACCGAGGGGCTCATTGGGCCCTCGGGTGTGTTCGCCCCCGACTGGAAGGCCCGGGTCGGCCATCCCGCCAGTCAACGTGTCTTCGTCAACCGTGGCGGGACACTTCCCCGCAAGCCGCCCGAGGTGGCAGCGCATGACATCGGTCCGGGCTCGGTCATTGAGGGCGACGGGTGGACCATGGAGTCGGCCTTCGCCGATCACGCTCAGCCCTATCTCGACTCGCTGGCCTATCGACTGGAGACCGACGAGGGCACTGTGGTCTTCACCGGTGACACCGAGCCCTGCGACTCGGTAGTCGAGCTCGCTCGTGGCGCCGATCTCATGTTCGCCATGTGCTGGGACGACGAGGATTACATGGAGTCTCATGGGGAAGGGGACGGTGTGAGTGGAGCGAGAGGGGCGGCGGACATGGCATCACGCGCCGGGGTGTCCAGGTTGGTGCTGGTGCACTCGAATCCCCGTCTGGACGAAGTCGAGGCCAAGACCCGGGCGATCGGACATGCTCGTGAGCTCTACTCGGGAGATGTGATGCTGGCCACCGAACTGTCGATGGTCGAGATGACGGGCGACGGCGGTCCCGGGTAGTCGGAAAGGCCTGTCGTCGAAAGGCCCGAACCCTTTCCGACCCCCGCGGTTTCGGTGTCAGCCCAATAGCTCCAAGACCCGATAGACGGTGAAGCCGACGCCGGCAACGAAGAGGACACCGAGGTACGTCATCACCAGACGGGTGTCGCCCAGCTTGCATCTCGACCGGACCAGACCCTGACGTCGCGCTCGCCAGTAGGCTGCCAGGGCGACGCCGCTGAAGCCGGCCATCACCGCCGCCGGAGTCAACAGCCAAGCGAGCAGGGCGATCGTGCTGTAGATGCAGAGCCGCAGCGGGTCGAATGGGGCAGACGGAGAGGGATACTTCGGGTCGAACGCCGCCGGGGGTGTGATACGCCCGCTCACGATCCCACCGTCACCGGTATCGAAGTTCGGGAAGTCCCCGTTCGCGCCACCTCGGCGAGTTTCATCTCACCGAGCGGGCGCCACGCCTGTACCGCGCAGAAGGGGGCGCACTGATTCTGATCCTTGCTCTTCGTCCCGACATGGACGCAGCACTGCAACAGACGCTCCTCGAGCATCGTGTTCATGTCCATGAACGGCTTGACCGTTATCCGCTTGATGCGGGTGGCCACCATGTCCCGTAGAGCAGCAGTCTGTCGGCGTGAGCCGGCAGCCATCTTGAGCAAGGTGCTCAAGCCGAGATCGCACGCCTCGCAGACATCACGAAACAGGTCGAGGACGGTGGGGTGGCTCAGCGACGTCTGCTCACTCAAAAGCCCGAGCAGCGACGCCTTCACCAGTTGGCGCAACTCGGTGGTGAGCTCGGGGTCGATGATCCGGTTGCTCACCAGATCGAGATGCTCGGCGAGCCGGTCGTGTCCTATGACACCAACCAGGGACCGCCATTCCCCCTCGTCGCCGCGGAGCATGTATCCGACACTGGCGCAGTGGGGATGCGAGCAGGGCAGGGCGGTCAGATCCTCCCAGGTGACGACGCCTCCTGTCTGCGGTCCCAGCCGCTTCAACACCCCGGTGTGAGTGAGCCGTTCCAGCGGGTTTATCGACGACGATCGACCCGAGCCGAACACGGGTTGTATGCAGACGCCGCCGACGAATGGTGTCTCCAAGGCGCGGAGCACGACTGCCCCGATCTCGTCGTCGTTGACCCCGAGCGCGGCGGTCATGGTCAAGGTGGTGAACACTCCGGCCTCGCTGAGCCGCCGTAGCGCCCGCTCCTTGATGGTCCTGAGGTCGGCGGCACGGTGATGGAGGTAGGTCTCTTTCTTGAAACCGTCGAACTGGAGGTAGACCTCCACCCGATCGCGATGCGAGGCCAGCAGCTCCACGAGGGAGTCGTCCCGGGAGAGGAGGACCCCGTTGGTGTTGACCAGGACCCTGACCACGTTGCGCTGGAGCGCGCCTTCGAGGATCTCGCGAAACTGCGGGTGGATCGTCGGCTCGCCGCCGCTGAGCATCAGGACGTCGATCCGGCCCTCCTCCCGTTCCAGTCTCTGATCGATGTTGGCCATCACTTCGGCGACCGAGGCCACTCCGGTCAGTTCGGGCATGGAGTCGGCGTAGCAGGTGGGACATCGGAGGTTGCAGTTCTCGTTGATGTCCTCGAGGAGTATGCAGGTGTGTTGGGTCTGCATCTCACCCAGCCCTTGGAGGTATCCGGCGGGAATCGGGGCGTAGTTGCCCGGGGTGTCGGGGATGTGGACCTTGGTGGTGGCGGTCCATCGTTCCAGATAGGAGAGGATCTCGGGATCCTCGTCGTAATGGGTGACCACCTTGCCATGACGGGGGCACCCCCTGACCAGCCAGACCTGTCCTTCTGCCTCGGCCAGATACCCGCTGAGACGGGCCACCTCCTCGAGGGGTCTTCGGGGCTCCTCGTCGTGACAGTGGGGGCAGAAGGCGTTGACGTAGCGGTGGATTCGGTCCTCGCGGAGTGGCATACCGGTCGTCATGGCTGGTCTCCTCTCATCGTGCCGGCTCGGGTGCCAGCACTGATGTCGTGTTTCGTTTCCACAGGAATGCGGCTGTCGCCGTCGGGACGGTGATCAGGAGGAAGATCTGTGAGCCACTGAGCCCCCAGGCCATCTCCGGGTTGTCGCGGACGAACTCGACTCCGAAGCGGAACAGGGCGTAGGCGAGCAGATAGAGCTTGAAGCTGTCGCCAGGGGTCCTCAACCGCCCGGCGAAGCCGATCAGCGCGAAGAAGGCGAGGAGGTGGAAGACGATCTCGTAGAGGAATGAGGGATGCATCGGCACACCGAGAGAGCACGACGGGCAGTAGGGCATGGTGGCGGCGGTCTGTGGGGAAACGGTGATGCCCCATGGGAGACCGGTGGGGGTCCCGATCTGTTCGGTGAGGAAGCATCCGATGCGTCCCACCGCAAGACCGGCGGCGACGGCGGGGGCGAACCTATCTCCGGTGGAGCCGTGATAGCCGATCAGTCTCTTGGTGACGACGACCCCGACGTAGGCACCGGCGAGACCACCGAGCACGCTCTGGCCGCCCTGCAGCCAGAGCCCGATCAGCGTTGGGTCGTCGGAGCGGGACAGGTATTGCCACCCGGTTCCCAGCTTGGCGAAGATGGCACCGGTGAGGATGCCCCCGGCGACCAGGCTCGCCATGCCACGGTGCCCCATCGACCTTCCTCGAAACCACAACACGACGAGAGCGATCGCCACCCCGAGGACCACGAACAGGTCGTGGGTGCCGATGGCGACCGATCCGAGTCGGATTTCGGGGATCAAAAGCTGGCGAGTATGGCCACGCAGATACCGCCCGCAATGATGATCACACCGGCGAAGACCATCAGCACGATCGCCCAGGCGGGGATCTTGCCGTTCGGTTCCGGCGGCAAGTCGGGGGGTGTTCTTTCCATCTCTCCTCCCTAAGACAAGATGTGGGCTGTCCACGGGAATCTAACCCGGGGGACCGTCCCGTTGTCGGCGGTCAATCCCATCGCGCTCAGCCGACGATGAGCTCGAGGAGCCTCTTGGCCACCACGGTGTAGCCCTGCTTGTTCAGGTGGATGTTCGATTTCACCGCCGGATCCCTTGGGCACATGTAGCTGAGTGAACACAGGACATCGACATTGTCAGGTCGACCGTTGCTGGGGATGTCGTCACCGAAGTCGCCGGCGTTGAAGGCGTCGTAGACATCGGCCACGGGGACGTCGAGGGCTGCGTACACCTGCCCCTGTGCACCGTTGAGCGCCGAGACGAGGGCGTCGCTCGACAACGCCAGCTGCAGATCGGGTGCGTATTGGCCGGCCACTCCGCCGAAATATCCGATGGCTGCCGCCGCCAGCGGGTTGTAGAAGTTCATGGCCACGATGGGCCCCGCGTAGCCGGTTTCCCGGATGGTGACAATGATCTGGGCGGTCTGACCGGCGATGGCCGCGATCTGGTCACCAAGACAGGCCGTGTCGTTTCCGCAGGTCTCCTGAGCGTCGAACAGGTCGTTTGCTCCGATGTCGAGCGTGATCAGGACCACGTCTCCCTGGGCGATCGTGGCGAGGGCGTCGCCGATCTGGGAGCCGGTTTGGTACCGGTCGGTACAGTTCGACGGGTTCCCGTCCTTGTCGACCCCACCCAATAGCTGCAATGCAGTCTCCCCGGGACAACCCAGCTTCACATGGCTGAGATCTGTCACCAGACGTCCTTTGAGACGCTGATGGAGCTCGTCGGTGTACGCCTGACTCGACGAGAACGTGGTGTTTCCCTCCGCGTCGGCCTGCGAGCCCGCGGCGAGCGAGTCTCCCAGGGACACATAGACTCCTTCGCCCGGCGTGGCCGCTGCGACCGGAACCGATATGGCGATGAGCAGTCCCACCGCTGCGACTACCGAAATGGTTCGTTTCATGTCCCTCCTTCCTGAGACGGTCCGAGCATGCGGCATCGGCTCGGGAGTGACTATCGGGGTAAACCCCGATGGGCGCTGCGGTGACTCGGGGTGGTCTCCCGTGCACATTGGATGCTGTGACGGCCACACGAAATCGTCGTCGACACGACTGAACGAGTGTCTAAGACGTCTCGACTTGGAGAATTTGGTGAGTGCCGGCAAGGCCTTTCAACGACACGGTTCTCGAAGGTCCGAAGCGAGTGCCCTGGCCGCCGGAGAGCTCGGCAGTGACGGCTGACACCATGATCTCACCGCCCGCAGCGATCCCGGCGATCCGGGCCGCCTTGTTGACGGCAACTCCGTAGTAGTCGCTGTCCCGGCGAAGCGTGTCGCCGGTATGAACGCCGATCCGAACCGCGAGCTCGGTACTCGAGACAGTCGACTGGATCTCGATCGCCGCGTCTATGGCATCGCGGGCCGACCCGAACACCGTCATCGTTCCGTCCCCAAGTCTCTTCACGACACTGCCCCGGTGACGTTTGATGACCTGATCGAGGATGGCGAAATGATCCTCGACGATTTGTGCCCACTTCTGGTCGCCCATCTCCTGTGACACGACCGTGGAGTCTTCGATGTCGGTGAACATCACTGTCACCGTGCCCGCCGGGATCCCATCGGCCAGACCATCATCCGACGCCTCGAGCGAAGATACGAGCTCGCCGAGGCTGCCCGGCATCTTGTGACCGAACACTTCGATGTTCGGGGCCGCCGTTGATATGTGCCATTGAACCAACCGCCAAGCGCCCCCTTCGAGTTGAAAGACCGCGGTCTGTCTGGACACGAACGGATCTTCTCCCGCCCTGTGCCCGACGGTCTCGGCGGCAATCCAGCCGACAGACCCGCTCTCAAAACCCTCGAGCCGTGGGTATTCCCATTTGACGACGCGTGTCTCTTTCGACCTGGCCAAGGTGAGGGAAACCACTTCCTCATAACCACTCCACCACTCCTCCTCGGCCGTGGTGATCCAACGAACGGAGGCGCTCTCTGAGATCAGATTTCTTACCGCCTCTTCATCACCAACCAGCCCCGAGGCCAATAACCGACGAAACACAGCCTCGACTTCACTGGAGCGGTTCACCGTCCGAGTGTAGGGCCGCCCATAGGACCGCCTACGGGCCTGCCTGCGGCCCAGCTGGAGATTGGTCGGCCCGGTCCCCGCGGTCTCGTTACCGTTGCGGCAGGCGTTGCATCTGAGACAGGACGCAGACAAGGTGAAAAGGTGTTGAAAGCGGATTCCATAGTCGTCGATGTGGTGGTGGTCGGTGGGGGCCAGGGAGGTCTTGGCATCGCCTACTACCTGGCGCAGGGCGGTGTCGACTTCGTGGTGCTGGAACGTGGTCGGCTGGGTGAGACATGGCTGTCCCAGCGTTGGGACAGTTTCGTCTTGAACACCCCCAACTGGTTGAACGGTCTTCCGGGTGCGGCCTATGAAGGTCCCGATCCTTTTGGTTTCATGACCCACACCGACCTGGTCGGGTCGTTTGAGGAGTATGCGGAGCGATTCGGTCTGCCGGTGCGGACCGGAGTCACGGTGACCGGGGTGGGCCCATCGGATGGCCAGGGCCCCTATCTGGTCGTAGGGCAGACGGACGACGGTGACCAAATCCGATACGAAACCGACTCGGTTGTCATCGCGTCGGGGATTCTGCAATCACCCCGTGTCCCGGCGGCGAGTTCGAAAATCCCCGACGACGTCGTGCAATTGCACACCGGGAGCTACCGGTCGCCCGAGGCGCTGCCCGACGGAGCCGTCCTGGTTGTCGGTGGAGGGCAATCCGGTGCTCAGATCGTGGAGGACCTGCTGGGGGCGGGTCGCACCGTGTATTTCTCGATCAGCAAAGCGCCGCGTCTCCCCCGCAGATACCGGGGGAGGGATTTCATGGACTGGTTTCTCGAGATGGGCCAATGGGACCTCCGAACTGACGAAGTAGAGGACCCAACGGTGCTGACGGCTACCAACCCACTGATATCTGGTGTGGGGCCCCTCGGGCACAGCGTCAGCTACCAACAGCTCGCCCGGGAGGGCGTGCACCTCATGGGTCGATTCGAAGACGTGGTCGGAGACGAGGTCATCACCGATGACAGGGTCGTCGAGTACATACGAAACGCCGACGCCAAATCCCAGGAGCTACGAGACAACATCGACGGCTTCATCGAAGAGCACGCCCTCACCGCCCCGCCACCGGACCCCGACCCGGGCGACCGGTCCCTGGCCGCAGACGACCCCGTGGACTATCTGACCAGGCTCGACCTCAAGGCGGCAGGAGTCGGCAGCATCGTCTGGTGCACGGGGTTCACGGCTGACTTCTCATGGATCGATCTGCCCGTCACCGAGCCGAACGGCATGCCCGTCCATCAAAACGGTGAGGCTCCAGTGCCGGGCATCTACTTCATCGGATTCCCCTGGCTCTCAAAACGGAAATCCGGGGTCGTGCTCGGTATCGACGAAGACGCCCGGCACATCACCGAACTCATCCTCCAACGTCTCGACACAGCCTGATCGGGAAGACCCAAGACTCTGGTCCGCGATGCAAGTCGATCGAATCAGCCACCGCTTGGGGACAAGTAGGGGCTCAGATGGTCGTAGCTGACCTCTGGTCAAACGCGGGCGTCTCCAGTAGATCAGAAAGATCTAGGTCGAGCTGAAGATGGCTCTGCAGGAGTTTCGCAACACCATCGGGGTCTTCGTCGTCGGGGAAGTTGAAGTACCTGGCGTGGGCGATTCCGGGTGCCTTTCTATGCGGAAGGTTCCCCTGGATGGGCATGTCGACGATGCCCTTGCCGAACAATGGTCGTAGCCGGCCCCCGAACCAGTCTCCCCGCCAACCGGCCTCCGCTTCGAAGAACATGTTGGTCCATCTGACCACGGCAAACGGCGCGGCATGGCTCAAAACCTGGCGACCTTGGTTGCGCCAAACGTAGTTCAGGCGCTCAGGTTCGGGTCCCTGCGGCATCAGATCGTGATTCCGAGGGGGGCATATCGGCAGCTCCGCGGTCCTCACCATTTCGTCGAACCGACCACGATCACGTGTGAAGAGAAGATCGGCGAAGTACATAGGGGTGCCGAGCGTGATCAAGTCCGTGATCAACCATGGGTTGCCCTGCTTGCGAACTGCCCTCCAGACCCCGACTTGGGCCTTGCGATAGGCGTCCAACTCGGCCTGCTGGGCTTCGGTCAGGTTCTCTGTCTCCGGATGATCTGAGAGCTTTTGAGCCGTCTCGGTGAGTTCATCGACGCCGTCGAGGTGGATCGCATCTGCGTCTGGATCAACCGGCCCGCAATGCAGTTTGCTCGTCTGCGGCCAGAGAGCAGAGATCCCGTCATAGGCGATGTAGGCGCCGAGGCTGTGGGCCACCACGATGACCCGGCTGTAACGAGGATCGTCTTGAAGCGACTGGAGCAAATCGACCATTCCTTGCCGGATCGACTTGCGAACTTCGTACGACCGCGGACTCCTGTCGAGATACCGAACCACGTCCACGAACGAGTCGGTGAATACCTGCCCGGTCTTCCGCCGGAGAAACCCGAGAAGACTTCTCACGCCGGGAATGACGAGGATGGTTGTTATCAGGGCTCCCAGCCAGCCCACGAGTCCCAGCCAGAAGAACAGGGCCGCACCGACGACCACGATCAGTACCAGCGCCCAGATGAACCACCAGACCCCCCTGAGCCCCAACGGGACGCTGCTCGGGCGGCGCAACAAAAGTCGCATTGCTGTTGGCAGAAAATCGCCGATGCGGTTCCCGGTCATCTTGTATGACCAGTGGTACTCGAAGAACTCGGTCTGCCCGTATGACCGTGTACCGCTGTGGGCGGGAGCCAGGTAACGCCGCGCTTCGAACGAATCTGCGATCGTCGCGTCGCGGGAGAAGTAGCGGCGATACGGCTCCCCTCCGGTGATGCCTGCAGTCTTGGGTAGAGCACTCTTCACCAGCCGGTTCAACGTCTCCATCGGCATCTGCTCACCCATTCCATGAACGACCACCACCGCCGTTCTGGGCTTGGTTCGCTTCACGAGATTGTCAGACAACGGTTGGAACCTCGATCTCGATGCTTCGGTCGTCGTCGACGGTCACTCCGTCTCCCGGGTCGCCGGGAGGATCGTCGCTGCGGAACACGCGTCCGGGAGCCAGTTCCTCCAGCCTCTCCAGCAGCTCGGCACGCGGGATGTCCCAGCTGCCACGAACCCGTACCGATGCCGTCGACCAGACACCTGGCGGCAGACACGTCTTGACGAGGCTCACCGGTGTCGCGTTGTGGCTTCCGTGGTGGCCGATCTTGTATAGAGAGGTCCGCCGGAGCAGACGGCGGTCGCGGTCGCTGGCAAGGATCAGCTCCCATGTGCCCCATTGCGCGTCACCAGGGAACAGAAGCACGGCGTCTCCGTATTCGAATGCGAGCACGAGACTGGTGTTGTTCACCGACGACGAGAGAATCGACGCGGCCAGCAGCCCTCCCCGCCGTCCCAGCTCCTCCAGCCGATCTTGAATGTCGTCGATCTCGATTCCGGAGTAGGAGCTCATGAAGTCCTCGGGGGACAACTCCCACTCATGAAAGGGCAAGTCGCCACCGTTGGATCCCCCGTTCGGCGACGAAACCCTGAGGAAACTCTCCTTGGACGGCGGATCCATCCGGTTGATCAGGTCGGGGTTGGTGGACGGGCCCAGCACGTGGACCTTCACTCCGTCCGGCAGGACCCTGGGTCGGCGCGGGCGGGAGTTCCGCGACAGGAAACGACGGCGTGGATCGCCGGCGAAACCATTCAGCAGCGTGTCTTGGGCATCTGCATTGACGGCGGAGAACACATTGTCGGCCTCGGCGGCGAGGAACTCCACTTCGTCGTCGGCCACACCCATGAGACTCTGCTGTGCGGCCATGTCGCGTACGGCGAAGGCAAGGGCGAGCTGTCGTTGTCTCAAACCCAGGGCGACCGGGTCGTCGGGGTCTTCGGTCCATGGCATCCAAACCTCACCCACCTCGACATCACGCCACAGGGAGCGGTCTGAGAATCCGGATATGTGGTCTTGGTGGAAGTGCGACATTGCAACGATGTCGATCCGGGCGACACCGTCTTCGTCGGTGACGTCTCCGATGATTCGTGCAGCAACCTCGTCGACATCACCCGCAGTCCCGTTCTTGATCGAACCGCAGTCGATCAGAACCCGACGGGGTCGGGGTTTGTCGGGAAACAGGATCAGGAACGCGTCGCCAAACCCGACGTTGTACATGCGTACCCGGATGGGATCATCTGCCATCAGAGCCTTTCCTCCGTATGCTTTGGTGAACCAGAGCGAAGTCGAATCGTCTCTCCATGCGGGACACTCCGTCGATCGATTGACTCCAGGCGTACAAAGAGTCACGAAGATCGCAGTCGGCCACGAACTCCCTGATTCGCTCTACTCGCACGTTGGCCCGCTCTCTCACATCGTCGTTGTCCCATGAGTCCGACGGCAATGGCTTGGAGATGATGTACCGGGGTGTGCCTTCGGCGGAGAAGATCACGGTGGTTCCTCCGATGGTGGGGAGACCACCCAGGTCCGGGTCGAGGTCGTCTGCCTTCTGTGTGAACTGTGCCACCAGCTCGGTGCGGAGTTGGCCGTCGTCGCCCACCCGGAACATCGTGTGAAATCCATGCACGGCGATCGTCAGGTCCGGGTGTAGGTGAAGCTCGGAGCGATATTGCTCGGCATATTCGTGCAGGGACACGGCTTGCTCTGCCTGGTGTTCCTGGACGAGTCGCTTCTCCCGGTCGTCCTGGTATTCGGGTGACATCTTGCGAACCGAGGCGGCCTTGGACTGTGAGACCTCGGCATAGGACTGTGCCTCCTGAGCGAGTCGCTCCTCAACAACCTCGGCGTGCAGGGGTCCGAGTTCGCGGCCAGCCTCCTCCCACACCAGGGATTCCTCTGCCAGAGACACGACGTCGTCCGGATAGATCCCTCTCGCGCGGAAGGCCTCGATGAGATTGGCGCGCATGTGGTACTGGTCCTCGGGCCGCAGTGTGTAGTCGGCGGTGACGAGTGCACGGAGGTAGTCGCCGAGACGCAGGTCGCACGGGGGGAGATACTCGAAGGCGCGAATGCACATTGTCAGCATCAGCTGTGCCGTGTCGGCGGCCTCGGCGGCGACCCGCCTCACGAGATCGGTTGGCGGCTCCCCCTCGCTGAGCACGCCCGTGCCCCCGGTTGCGATCCTGACCAGGTCGGCGATTCTGGCCTGATAGGTGTTGAAGAAGGCGTCGAAAACGGCCCGTACCAGGATCGAACCCCGTTCGTGCGGCTCGAAGGTGGACTCGTAGAGAGTCGGGTCGGGCTTGTCATCGGGCTCGGTGGCGGTGCGGAGGGCGTCGCCGCCTCCGGTGGCGTGGCCGAACTGGCGGGCGAGCTCGATGAGCGGATCCTCACGTCGCAGGTCGGTACGGCCCTCCCGAATGGCACGCTGCAGGATGTCGGGGAATGTGAAGTGTTGGAAGATGGCGACCAGATCGGCGATCGCCTCGTGAAAGGCATACACGTCGCGGTTGGTCGCCCATTTGAAGTAAGGCCGCAGACGGTCCACCACGGCGTGTGTGGTTTCGTGGGCGACTATGTCATGCGACAGGCTGGTGAAAACCACCTGACCCGGAATGTTCGCTCCCGGTGAGTCGAGATCCGCCGTGAAGTACCCGAAGTTGAGAGACAGGGTCTTCGGGTCGTAGAAGGCATTGGAGCCGTTGAAGGCGTGGGGGAGGACACGTAGTGGTCGGTATCTTCCCTTGTGCAGGAGACGGACCTGTCTTCCGAGCGCCCGCTCGAAGTTCTCGAATACCTTCATCGCGACCGCATACACCATCTGTTGGTGGAATCTGGGGTCCGACTCGTCGGGGTCGAGTCCACCGGTCATCAGGATGTCGGGGTTGTCGAGATTGACCGGTGCGTAGAAGACGCCGTGGACCGCGTCGTAGTCGACGACCTCGATAAGGCGCCCGCGTGGCCCGTGGGTAAGGGGCTCGTTGGTTACGTCGACGGAGATTCGGTTCTCCGAGGACCGTCCCAACATCGGGTCGAAGGCGAAAATTTGCAACGGCCGACGTTTCGGGCCGGCTGTCACATAGTCCGATTCGAGACGTTTCAACGGCGTCCCCTCTGCTGGTCGCTCGATCCTACGGATGTCGGACGGCCGACGGAGGCGGTACCCCATACCCCGGATAGATACTGAGTCATCGCTACTCCTTTTCGGGGGAGAGCAGTCAGCCGGCGTTCTGATACGAGAAGTTGTGGTCGCCTCTGGACTTGTGCCTTTGACTTCGTGGCATTGGCATACGGCGGTGACGTATGACACAAGGATGTACGAGGCAGCGGGTTCGTACGGTTGGAACGTTCACGCGCCCACCTGAGTGCGCTGATGCCGGCGCCGGTGAGTGGTCGGTGAGCTCGATTCTCACGTCTGCTCCGTCGGTAGGTGAGGGTCTGGGGTCGCCCGTCGTTGGGACCCACGGGCGACCCAGACACCCCTTCAGACTGTGTTGTGAACGATCTGCCCGTCGACGATGGTCATTACGGGCAGGGTGTCCCTCATGTCGGCATCGCTGACCGTGAAGAAGTCACGGTCGAGAACCAGCATGTCGGCACGCTTGCCAATCTCGATGGAGCCGAGGTCGTCCTCCCGGTTCATGTACCAAGCGTTCTCCCCGGTGTAGGCGAACAGAGCTTGATCTCTCGTGATCTGCTGACCCGGGTTGATCTGGGCACCG
>Ga0256866_1000167_pt1 | contig 12793 bp, 14 predicted proteins | sample RVTome_16_FD_187338 | JGI IMG/M metagenome (GOLD analysis project Ga0256866, IMG submission 187338) | Soil microbial communities from uranium-contaminated site in the Upper Colorado River Basin, Wyoming, United States - RVT152D67 HiSeq ...
TGGTTGGGCTGACGCGGGAATGAAAGCCGTCGGCGGGAGGCTGAATTGTCCGCCGGGAACGGCTGCGTGACAGCATGCCGGTTGACGGAACCAGGAAGGCGACATCGTGACCGTGACCTCGACGGCCGGCACCACCCCGTTGCCGCTGCTCCTGCTCGGACGGGGTGCCGACCCGGGCAGCGAGCGCGGCGTCGAATGCCCCGGTGACCTCCCGCCGGCCAGCGATCCCGGTCTGGTCGATCGCGCCCGTCGCGCCCGCGACACACTCGGCGACCGCGCTTTCGTCCTGGGACACCACTACCAGCGCGACGAGGTCATCCAGTTCGCCGACGTCACCGGCGACTCGTTCAAGCTCGCCCGCGAGGCGGCTGCCCGGCCGGAGGCCGAGTACATCGTCTTCTGCGGCGTCCATTTCATGGCCGAGTCCGCCGACATCCTCACCAGCGACGACCAGCAGGTGATCCTGCCGGACCTGGCGGCAGGCTGCTCGATGGCCGACATGGCCCGCCTGGTCCAGGTCGAGGAGGCGTGGGAGCGGCTCGCCGACGCCGGCGCGGCCGGCGACACGGTGCCGATCACGTACATGAACTCGTCGGCCGACATCAAGGCCTTCTGCGGCCGCAATGGCGGCGCCGTGTGTACGTCCAGCAATGCCAGGCAGGCGATCGGCTGGGCACTCGAGCGGGGCGAGAAGGTGCTCTTCTTCCCCGACCAGCACCTCGGCCGCAACACTGCCGTGCTGCAGATGGGTCTGGGGCTCGACGACTGCGTCGTCATCGACCCGCACCGGCCCGACTTCGGCGTCACCGACCAGCAGGTCCGCGACGCGACCATGCTGCTGTGGAAAGGCCACTGCTCGGTGCACGGGCGGTTCACCGCCGACGCCGTCGCGGCCGTCCGCGAGCGCATTCCCGGCGTCAACGTCATCGCCCATCCCGAGTGCCAGCACGAGGTGGTCCTCCGTGCCGACCACGTCGGGTCGACCGAGTACATCATCAAGACGATCGCCGCGGCCGAGCCGGGAACGGCCTGGGCGGTCGGTACCGAGCTCAACCTGGTCAAGCGGCTCGCGCAGGATCACCCCGACAAGACCGTCGTCTTCCTCGACACGACGGTGTGCTTCTGCGCGACGATGAACCGCATCGACCTGCCGCACCTGGTGTGGGCGATGGAGAACCTCGTCGACGGCCGTGTCGTCAACCGGATCGAGGTCGACCCCGACACGAAGCACTGGGCCAGGGTCGCGCTCGACCGCATGCTGGCGTTGCCCGGCATCGAGGCCGCAAGTGACTGACGCGACCTCCTGGCGTCACAGGCCCGGTGCGCCCCAGACGGGGAACCACCGAGTGACGTCGGCCTCGAACGGGAGGTCGCCGACCAGCAGGGCCCGTACCTGTATCTCCAGGGCAGAGTCGCGTCGCTGCGTCGCCGCGTCGACCGGGGCGAACGGGTAGAACGTGCCCCGCTTGTAGAGGTACACCAGCGCCAGCGATTGTCCGGACTCGCCGCGCAGGCCGATCGTCGAGCACAACAGCGAGGGCCCGAACCCGGCCGACTCCAGCGTGGAGTTCACCGCGTGCAGGTCGGTGACCAGCGACGGGACGTCGTCGGCAGGCCGGCGCACCACCAGCCACGTGTACCCGTAGTCGTCGCGCAGCTCCTCCGGCTCCGATCCGCCCAGCAATGCGGTGATCTCGTCCTTGAGGCGGGCGAACGGCCCGCCCTCGGCCTCGCGGAAGCACACCGCGCCGACCCCGGTCGGGCGGATCTCGGCCGCCGCCTCGAGCGTCAGGGCGGCACCCGGCAGCGAGAACAACGCGTCGAGGTTGGGCTGGACCTGCTTCGTCCTCCCGAGCAGCGCGTCGAACAGTCCCACCCAGCTCAGCCCCGCCCGAGCTCGGCGGAGATCGTCGCGAGCTGGTCCAGACGCTTCTCCAGCGGCGGATGGGAGGCGAACAGCGCGCCGAGATCCATCTTGCCGGTGACCGCGGGCGCGAAGAAGAACGCGTTGTACGGCTCGGCGGCACGCAGGTCCCTGGCCGGAATCCGGCCCATGTCACCGGTGATCTTCGTCAGCGCGCTGGCGAGCGCGGAGGGCTGCTGGGTGAGGATCGCGCCTGCCCGGTCGGCCGCCAGCTCGCGGTAGCGGGAGAGAAGGCGGGTGAGCAGGAAGCTGACGGCGTAGACGACGATCGCGATCACCGTGGCCGCAAGCGCCACCGCCGCGGCGTTGCCGTCGCGGTTGCGACCGAGGCCGCTGAAGGCCAGCGCCCGCGTCATGAACCCGGCCAGCACACCGACTACGGATGCGATCGTCATGACGGTGACGTCGCGATGGGCGACGTGGGACAGCTCATGCGCCAGCACGCCCTCGAGCTCGCGCTCGTCGAGGCGTCGCATCAGGCCCGTGGTCACGGCGACGACTGCCCGGTCCGGGCTCCGCCCGGTCGCGAAGGCATTGGGGAGTTCGGTGTCGGCCATCGCCACCCGTGGCTTGGGCATGTTCGCCGTGGCGCAGAGCCGGTCGATGACGGCGTGCAGCTGAGGAGCCTCCGCAGGTGACACCTCTCGCGCGCGCATGGCCGACAGTGCCAGCCGGTCGGAGAAGAACCACTGCGCCCAGAGAACTCCGAGACCGATGAGGATGCCCGCCCACAGTGCACCGGTCAGCTGGCTGATCGCCAGCACGAGCACGACGTACAGCACGGCCAGCAACAGCATGGTCAGACCCATCCGGACCGTCAGGCCCCGGTCGGGTCGAAACCTGGTCTTGGCCACGCCTGCTCCTTCTCGATGGTCGCCTGAACAGACAACGCTCTGCCGGCCGGTGCCGGTTCCGTCACCTGCCGGCGAGGCCTTTCACCACGGGCAGAACCGTCGTCGACGGTGCATCGGTGTGGTGAACGCGACCGACGTCGGGCTCACCCGGGAATCAGGCCCTCACCGGAGAGCAGTTCGCGCACTTCGTCGATGTGTGCCTCGGCGAAGGGAAGCACCAGATCGCTGTCGACGAGGGCGTCGTCGGCGACCGGCGAACCCAACGACCGGACCGCGTCGAGGAGCGCGACGAGCGCGGAGCGGAACTGGGCGTCGTCGCCGGACTCGACAGCGGCGCTGAGGGCGTCGTCGAGCGGGTTCAGCTCTGTCAGCCGTGAGTCGTCGATCTCGAGCTGACCTTCGCCCATGATCCGGACGATCACGACCGGCCCTCCTCCTGGCGCGGTGCGGGCTGTGGCTCGACGACGGAGTCGGCCACCGCCTCGGCCGCGGGTTCGGCCTGGCCCTCGATCTGGCGCGGCGGCTCGGCCGATCCGGTGGTGAGCTCCTGCTTCATCCGGGCCAGCTCGAGCTCGACGTCGTTGGTCGACGCGAGACGGTCCAGCTCGACGGTGATGTCGTCCTTCGCCGTGCCGGTGACGTCCTCGAGCGCACCGGACGCCAGCAGCTCGTCGATGGCACCGGCCCGGGCCTGCATCGACGCCGTCTTGTCCTCGGCTCGCTGCACCGCCAGGCCGACGTCGCTCATCTCCTCGGAGATGCCGCTGAAGGCCTCGCCGATGCGCGTCTGGGCCTCGGCGGCGGTGTAGTTGGCCTTGATCGTCTCCTTCTTGGTGCGGAAGGCCTCGACCTTGGCCTGCAGGCGCTGGGCGGCGAGGGTGAGCTTCTCCTCCTCGCCCTGCAGCGCGGCGTGCTGGGTCTGCAGGTCGGTGATCTGGCTCTCCAGCCCGGACCGGCGGGTGAGCGCCTCGCGGGCGAGGTCTTCGCGTCCGAGCGACAGCGCCTTCTGGGCCTGCTCCTGCAGCTTGCCCGACTGGCCGGTGAGCTGGGACATCTGGACCTCGATGCGCTTGCGGCTGGTGGCGACGTCGGCCACGCCGCGGCGCACCTTCACGAGCAGCTCGCGCTGCTTGTTGTACGAGTAGTCGAGGGTCTCCCGGGGGTCCTCGGCACGGTCGAGCGCCCTGTCGGCCTTTGCCCGGAAGATCATGGACATGCGCTGGAGGATCCCCATCTGGACCGGTAGCCCTTTCTGGATGCGCGGTCACGTGCTGCGATGCTTCCCTCCACCCTACGGCGTCGGCGTCCTCCTGGGCAGGCCGGTCTCGGTGCTGGCCTAGGCTGGGGGCTGTGTTCCGCCGCAAAGACACCGCCGGCCCGCCCACGGTCACCACGTCGACACCGAACGCCGACACCCCGGGCCGCAGCTCCGGGGACACCCCGGTCGGCAAGGGCCGACCCACCCCGACCCGGCGCGAGGCGGAGCAGGCGCGTAAGCAGCGCGTCCGGCCGCCGCTGACCCGGCGCGAGGCTCTCAAGCGCGAACGTGAACTCGCCCGCGCCGAGCGGGCGCGCTCGCGCCAGGCCATGAGCACGGGGGACGAACGGCACTTCCTCGAGCGCGACAAGGGCCCGGTGCGCCGCTTCCTGCGCGACTACGTCGACTCGCGGCGCACCGTTGCCGAGTTCTTCCTGCCGATCATCTTCGTCGTGCTGCTGTTGAGCTTCCTCCCCTCGCCCCAGCTGCGGGTGTTCTCGACGCTGGTCTGGCTCGCCACCATGCTGTTGGTGATCATCGACGTGACCATGATGGGGTACCGGGTCAAGCGCGAGATCCGCACGCGCTTTCCCGACCATACCGGCCGTGGCCACGTGCTCTACGCGATCGCCCGCTCGACCCAGATCCGCAGATTCCGGCTGCCGAAACCCACCGTGAAGCCCGGGACGCCGGTGTGAACGCGGCCATTCCGGCCCGGGCGCAATCCGATCCGGGTGAGTTCACGGTGCGCGCGCTGGCCTACGGCGACGCCGTCGTGCGAGCCCTCGAGGCCGAGTTGCAGCAGGAGTATGCCGAGCGCTACGGCGGCGTGGACGAGTCTCCCGTGGACCCCTCGCAGTTCGCGCCACCGCACGGCGTGTTCCTGGTCGGCTTCGCGGCCGCCGAGCCGGTCGCGTCCGGGGGGTTCTGCCGGCACGACGACGAAGCGGCCGAGATCAAGCGCATGTACGTCGTCGAGGACCACCGTGGCATCGGGTACGCCCGCCGACTGCTCGCCGCGCTCGAGGCGCGCGCGGCCGAGGCGGGCTACCTGCGGGTGGTCCTCGAGACCGGCCTGCACCAGCCCGAGGCCATGGCGCTCTACGAGTCCAGCGGCTACCGGCCGATTCCCGGTTTCGGCTTCTACGCCGGCCGGCCCCTCGCCCGCAGCTTCGGCAAAGAACTCCTCCGGGCCGGCTGAGGCAGAGCCGGTCAGTCCGGCGGGTGGAGGCTCATCGGTCCGTAGACGTCCCGACCGTCCTCCAGGAGGGTCACGGCGTCCACGCCGGCACCGGCGAGATCGCGCCAACGCTCGCCCAGCCAGGACTCGGCCTCGGACTGGGTCGGGAACCCGCTGCCGTCGCCACCGCCGGACACCTTCGCGGGTGGGATCACCGTCCCCTTCTGGTCCAGGTAGCGCCAGGTCCAGGCCATCGCACCTCCGCCGGTCGTCTGTCAGCGAAGGCTACCGGGCGCTTTGACGCCGGCCTCGCGTGCGTGGGACAGTCCGCACAGCTCCACGTACCTGGTCGGGGGAAGTCGGTCGGATGCCGACGCTGACCCGCAACCGTAGGCCGCGCGCGGTTCCACAGAGGGCCCGCGTCCAGTTCGTCGCGGCGAGCCGGGATACCTGTCGGGGTACGAGCGGCTCCACGTTCCGTCGAGGCCTGCGGGACGGGGCCGGGTCGTCGACCCTGGCCGCGGCTGCGCTGCAGCCGTGCTCCGGGCGGGTGGTCCGTCCTCGTCACCGGACCGCTCACCGAAAGGGTCACTCATGCGCACCACCGCCCTCCGCCGAGCCGCGGTAGCCGCCGCCGGCGCCGCCACCGCACTTGCCGTGGCAGTACCCCTCACCGCCAACGCCCAGGACGACGTCTTCCGATTCTGGGGCTATTACCAGTGGACCGACGACGCCTGGGCCTTCGCCCAGACCGGCCCGGCCGACGCCACGCCCGCGGAAGGCGCCGTCGAGGGCTGGCGGTACGCGGTCGCCGGTGCCGAGCCGCGGTTCCCCCGCGCGGACGGTGACTTCGAGCTGATCTGTGGGTCCGCCGGCGCGGACACGGGCGAGAAACGAGTCGCCGTCGTGATCGACTACGGCACCGGGGCCGACTCCGAGGACGGCTCCGAACCCCCGGCCGCGGAAGGCGCCTGCGCCGTGGTGGCCGACGATGCGACCGGCGCCGACGTCCTCGCCGACGTCACGGAGGTCCGGGTCGACGACAGCGGCCTCACCTGCGGACTGGGCGGCTACCCGCAGCAGGGTTGCGGCGGTCCCGTGAGCACGCCCGCGCCGACGAACCCCGAGGAAAGCGTCGAGCTCGCCCTGCCGCAGCCGGAGACCCCGGTCGCAGCCGGCGGCGCCGACGGCGCCGGCGAGGACGGCGACGGGATCCCGGTCGGACTGCTGGTCGGCATCGGAGCGGTCGCCGTGGTCGCCGTGGCAGCAGTGGTGCGGGCGAGAGGGTCGACGACGGCGTGACGACGCTGACGGTTCCGGCGTGGCGGGCGGCTCGACTGCCCCGGCAACTGCACGCCGGTGCCTGGTGGCTGTGGGCCCTGGGCCTGGCCGCCGCGGCCAGCCGCACGACGAACCCGCTGCTGCTCGGGCTGCTGCTCGCGGTGACGGCGTACGTCGTGGCCGCTCGGCGTACCCGGGCGCCATGGGGCGGCTCGTTCAACGCCTTCCTCAAGCTCGGTCTCGCGGTGATCGCGATCCGGGTCGTCTTCCAGGCCGTCTTCGGTTCACATGTCGGCGGTTCCACCGTGCTGATCACGCTGCCGGAGATCGCCCTACCCGAGTGGGCAGCGGCGCTGAAGGTCGGCGGGCCGGTCACGCTCGAGGCGGTCATGCTGGCCTTCTACGACGGGCTGCGACTGGCCGTGATCCTGGCCTGCATGGGCGCGGCCAACGCGCTCGCCGACGCGCGGCGGCTGCTGCGGTCGGTGCCCGGTGCCCTGTACGAGGCCGGCGTGGCGCTGGTGGTCGCCATGACGTTCGCGCCGCGGCTGGTCGAGGACGCGGTCCGCATCCGACGGGCACACCGTCTTCGCGGCCGCCGTGCCACCGGGCTCCGCGGGCTCGGTCGCGTCGCCATGCCCGTGCTCGAGGGCTCGCTCGAGCGCGCACTGGAGCTCGCCGCGGCGATGGACTCGCGGGGATTCGGCCGCGCGGGCTCCGTGCCGGCGGCACGGCGCCGGCTGACATCGCTGTTGGTGATCGGCGGGCTGCTGGGAGTGTGCGTCGGTGTGTACGGGCTGCTCGACGGTGGTTCGGCGGCATCGACCGCGCCGGCCCTGCTCGGCCTCGGGCTGGCGCTCGCGGCGGGTGGCTTCGTCCTGGGCGGACGGGCATCGATCCGCACGCGGTACCGGCCCGACCCGTGGCGGTTGCCCGAGTGGGTGGTCGCAGGTTCCGGTGCGTTCGTCGCCGCGACCTTCGCCGTCGCCGCCTCGCAGGGCGTTCCGGGCCTGAACCTGCTCGTGGTCCCGCTGGTCGTCCCGGACCTGCCGATTCTGCCGGTCGTGGGCGAGATGGTGGCCCTGCTGCCCGCATGGGTCGCGCCTCGACCGGCCGAGGTGACGGCGTGATCGTGTTCGAGGACGTCTCCATCCGCTACCCGGACCGGCCCACGGCTGTGCTGCGCGAGGTGAGCCTGCGCGTGCCCGAGGGCGAGCTGTGTCTGGTCGTCGGCCAGACCGGCTCGGGCAAGTCGACGCTGCTCCGTGCGGTCAACGGGCTCGTTCCGCACTTCACCGGCGGCACCCTCGCCGGGCGCGTCGTCGTGGCCGGCCGGGACACGCGGACACATCACCCCCGCGACCTCGCCGACGTGGTGGGCGTCGTCGGACAGGATCCCCGGTCCGGATCCGTGGCCGACGTCGTCGAGGACGAGTTCGCGTTCGGTATGGAATGGCTCGGGCTCGCGCCCGACGTCATGCGCCGGCGAGTCGAGGAGTCACTCGACCTGCTCGGCCTGGCCGACGTCCGTCGCCGTCCGATGTCGACACTGTCCGGCGGCCAGCAGCAACGGGTGGCGATCGGCGCTGCCATGACGGCGCATCCGCGGGTCCTGGTCCTCGACGAGCCCACGTCGGCGCTGGACCCGCAGGCCGCCGAGGACGTGCTGTCCGCGCTCCAGCGGCTCGTCCACGATCTCGGCACCACCGTCCTGCTGGCCGAGCACCGTCTCGAGCGGGTCGTCCAGTACGCGGACCGTGTGCTGCACCTTCCTGGCGACGGGCGGGTGGTGGACGGCTCGCCCGACCAGATCATGGCGACGGCCCCCATCGTGCCGCCGGTCGTCGAGCTCGGTCGGCTCGCCGGCTGGCGGCCGCTGCCGCTGTCGGTCCGCGATGCACGCCGGGCCGCAGGCAACCTGCGCGCCGTGTTGAGCCGCCGGAGCCCGCTGCGGGCCGTGCCTCCGCCGCCGACCGATCCTCCCCTCGTACGGGCGGACTCTCTGACCGTGCGGTACGGCGAGACGGTGGCGTTGCGCGGCGTCGACTTCGCCGTCCGGCCCGGCGAGATCGTCGCCCTGATGGGCCGCAACGGTGCGGGCAAGTCCAGCCTGCTGACCGCCCTGGTCGGGTTGGTCGAGCCCAGCGGCGGATCCGTCAGCACCGGTGGGCTGCGCCCGGACCGGGCACACCCGAGCGAGATGGTGCGTGCCGCCGGGCTGGTCCCGCAGGAGCCCGCAGACCTCCTCTACGCCGCGTCGGTGGCGGACGAGTGCCGTGAGGCCGACCTCGACGCCGCGGCGGAAGCGGGAACGTGCCGCAGGCTGCTGACCCGGCTGGCCCCCGAGATCGACGATGCGACCCATCCCAGGGACCTGTCCGAGGGACAGCGACTCTGCCTGGCACTGGCCGTCGTGCTGGCCGCCGCGCCGCCCGTGGTGCTGCTCGACGAACCGACCCGGGGACTGGACTACACGGCCAAGCGACGGCTGACCGGCATCCTGCGCGAGCTGGCGTCGGCGGGGCCCGCACGCGCGGTCGTGCTCGCGACCCACGATGTCGAACTGGTGGCCGAACTGGCCACTCGAGTGGTCGTCATCGCCGACGGTGAGGTGGTATCCGACGGACCGACCGCCGACGTCGTCGTCGGATCGCCCGTCTTCGCCCCCCAGGTCGCGAAGGTGATGGCGCCGCAGCCGTGGCTCACCGTCGGCGACGTCGCAGCCGCGCTCGGGGCCGCCTCGTGACCGGCGGCGCACCCGCACGGCGGGTCGCAGCCATCAGGGTGCGGCCGCGGACGGCAGCGTCGCTGGTCCTGGTCTCGGTGATCGGGGTTGCCGCCTTCGGCTGGCCGTTCCTCATCGACGCCGGGCCGGGCCTCGCCCACTCCGCCGACGCACCATGGCTGTTCGCCGCGCTCCTTCCGCTCCTCCTCGTCGTGGTGGTGGCGCAGCTGGCCGAGGGCGAGATGGACGCGAAGTCCGTCGCGATGCTCGGCGTGCTGGCCGCCGTCGGCACGGGTCTGCGCGTGCTGGGCACCGGCGCCGGGGGCGTCGAGCCGGTCTTCTTCCTGTTCGTGCTCGCCGGACGCGCTCTCGGGGCGGGATTCGGCTTCGTGCTCGGACAGCTGACTCTGCTCGCGAGCGCACTCGTCACCGGCGGGGTCGGGCCGTGGCTTCCGTTCCAGATGATCGCGGCGGGCTGGATCGGGCTGGGAGCGGGACTCCTTCCGCCGCTGCGGGGCCGCGCCGAACTGGTGATGCTCGCCGGCTACGGCGCGGCGGCCGGTCTGCTGTACGGGCTGCTGATCAACCTGTGGTTCTGGCCGTTCGCCGTCTTCGCCGAGGGCGGACTGTCCTTCCAGGCCGGTGACCCGATCGGGTCGAATCTGGTCCGTTACGCCGCGTTCTTCGCGGCCACCTCGTTCGTCTGGGACGCCGTGCGAGCGGTGCTGACCGCGATGCTGTGCATCGTGGCCGGACGTCCGGTCCTCGCCGCCCTGCGCCGCGCGGCGCGCAGAGCCAACTTCCGCGCCGCGGCGCGGTTCGAGACTCCCTGACACTCGGCCCGGCAGCCGCGTCATGACCGCCCGGTACCCGCGTCCTGTCTGACACGGGGGACGTCGGCCCGCGTCGCAGGACAAGGGGGGTGCGGGCCGACCTGTGTTGGGGGGCGGGACCGTCCTCGCCGCACCGGGGGCGGCGGGGACGGTCCCACCACGTCCGACCGGCGAACGCCTGCTCTCTAGGGTTCTTCGTGTCATCACCACCGGCAGAGGACGTGGCATGTCCCTCGACCTGTCCGACCGTGCGGCCCGGATCCCACTTCTCGACGAGGCCGTGCGGCGTGAGGCGCGGGCGCGACTCGCGGACCTCGACGCAACGCGCGGTTCGTCCGGACGTCTCGGCGACCTCGCCGCCTGGATCGCCGCCGGCCAGGGGCGCTGCCCGACCACTGCGCTCACGCGGATCCGGCTCGCCTGCTTCGCCGGCGACCACGGCATCGCCGCCGCCGGGGTCTCGGCACAGCCGCCGACGGCCACGCCGGACCGTGTGCGCGACCTGCTCGGTACCGGGCCCGCGGGGATCCTCGCCGATCTTGCGGCCACCGGCGTCCGGGTCGTCGACGTCGCGGTCGACGCCGACGCCACGCGCCTGCCGCCCGAGGTGGAGGATCGCCGGATCAGGCGCGGGACCGGGCGGATCGACGTCGAGGATGCCCTCACGCGAGACGAGGCCGAGGCCGCATTCGGTGTGGGCACCGCGATCGCCGACGACGAGGTGGACCGGGGCGCCGACCTGCTCGTGGCCACAGGCCTCGGGGTCGCGTCCAGCACGCCGGCGGCGACACTGGCGGCCGTCCTCACCGAGAAGGAGGTCGCCGCCGTCGTCGGCTGGGGTTCACTCGTCGACGACCGCGGGTGGATGCGCAAGTGTGCGGCTGTCCGCGACGCCGCGCGCCGCGGGCGAAAGATTCTCGCCGCGAAGGGCGACATGATCGACCTGCTCGCCGCCGTCGGCGGTGCCGACCTCGCCGCCCTCACCGGGTTCGTGTCCCAGAGCGCCCTACGTCAGACACCGCTCGTCCTCGACGGACTGGTGTCGACCGCCGCTGCCGCGGTCGCACAGCGCATCGGGCGGCGCACGACCCGCTGGGTGGTCGCCGGGCACCGGTCCGCCGATCCCGGGCACGCCGCGTTGCTCGACGTGCTGAGGCTCGAACCGCTGGTCGCCTACGAGGTGGGTCGAGACGACGGCATGGGCGCTCTGCTCGCGGTTCCCCACCTACGGGCAGCGGCCGCGCTGCTCGCCGAACCCGGCGCCCAGGCCGTTCCGTGAGGATGTGGGCGACCGTCACGCTTCGCGGGTCGAGGGCCGCACGAACGGCGGCCGCACGACCTCGAACGCTTCGCGTCGTCCTCTGACCTCGACCTCCACCCCGGTACCGTCGGCGACGTCCGGCGGGAGGAGAGCCAACCCGATGCCCTTGCGCAGCGTCGGCGAGAACGTGCCCGACGTGACCTGCCCGACAGCCCTGTCGTCGACGGTGACGACCATGCCCGGCCGCGGAATGCCGCGACCGACGGCACCGATGCCCCGCAGCAGCCGGGCCGGCCCGGCCTTCCGCTCCGCCAGGAGTGCGTCACGTCCCCAGAACGCCGGCTTGTCCCACCCGACGGCCCAGCCGGCTCGCGCCTGCACCGGACTGATGTCCAGGGACAGGTCCTGGCCGTGCAGCGGATATCCCATCTCGGTGCGCAACGTGTCGCGCGCGGCGAGCCCGCAGGGCAGGATCCCGTGCGGCGCACCGGCTGCCAGCAACGCGTCCCAGACCGCCACGGCGGCGTCCGCCGGCACCACCAGCTCGTAGCCGCGCTCACCCGTGTAGCCGGTCCGGCACACCGTCACGGCCGTCCCCTCCCACGACGCGACGTCGAAGGCCATGTAGTCGTGCCCGGTGGGCAGCCCCAGCGTGCGCAGAGTCTCGTCGCTGCGCGTGCCCTGCACCGCGAGCACCGCATACTCACGATGGACGTTGCGCACCTCGACGCCGGCGGGGGCCGCTTCGGACAGCCGCTGGGCAACCTCGGCGCAGTTGGCCGCATTCGGGATCAGCAGCAGGTCGTCGTCGGCGCGCAGGTAGGCGATGAGGTCGTCGACGGTACCGCCGGTCTCGTCGTCGCAGCACAACGTGTACTGCGCCTGGCCGGGCGCGATCTTGTCCAGTGCGTTGGTCAGGCAGGTGTCGACGAAGGCACGTGCTCCGGCGCCGGTGACCGTCACCTTGCCCAGGTGGCTGACGTCGAACACGCCGACCCGCTCGCGGACGGCGGTGTGCTCGTCGACGACGCCCGAGTACTGCAGCGGCATATCCCAGCCACTGAACTCGGCGAACCGGGCGCCGAGTGCCGTCTGCCGATCGAACAGCGGGGTCCGGGCCAGGCTCGTCACGGTCGGCACTCTACGGTCGTCCGGCGGCCCCGCGTAGCATCGGCGCGAGCTCCAGGACCCGACCGCAGGAGAGCCGTGACCGCCATCGCCCTGTCCTCCGCCGACCCGACCAGCATCACCGCCGACGCGATCATCATCGCCGTCGCGGCCGGTGACGACGGCGTGCGCCTGCTTCCCGGCGCCGAACCCGTCGACGCCGCATTCCGCGGTTCACTGGCCACGACGCTGGGGCATCTCGGCGCCACCGGCAAGGCAGGCGAAGTGACCAAGGTGCCGGCGTCGGGCGCCGCCAAGGCCACCGTGGTGGTGGCCGTGGGCGCGGGCACCCTCGACGGCGAGGGGACGA
>Ga0256866_1000170_pt1 | contig 12773 bp, 11 predicted proteins | sample RVTome_16_FD_187338 | JGI IMG/M metagenome (GOLD analysis project Ga0256866, IMG submission 187338) | Soil microbial communities from uranium-contaminated site in the Upper Colorado River Basin, Wyoming, United States - RVT152D67 HiSeq ...
GAAGACCATGCTTGCTCGGAGATTGTCGGGGATCTTGCCCGAGATGTCGCTGGAAGAGTCGATGGAGGTTACGAGGGTCTACTCGGTTGCCGGATTGTTGGGCGACGGCGCGGGATTGATCAGGTCCCGACCATTTCGGTCTCCTCACCAACACATCTCGATGTCCGGTCTGATAGGCGGCGGCACCGGTCTCGCTCGGCCGGGCGAGGCGAGCTTGGCGCATCGCGGCGTCTTATTCATGGATGAGATGTCGCTTTTCAGGCGCGATGTCCTCGAGAGCTTGCGCGGTCCCCTCGAGGAAGGAGTAATAAGACTCGCTCGCGCCGGTGGCGTTGTCTCGTACCCGGCTACCTTTTCGCTGGTTGCGGCGATGAACCCTTGCCCCTGTGGGTTCAAGGAAGACGGCTACCGGCCCTGCAGCTGCACCCCACGCCAGATCCGCGATCACGACGCGGCTATATCGGGCCCGTTGCTGGATCGGATCGACATCCAACTCGTCCTTGATCGCGTGACAAAGCAAGAGCTGATGGGCGGCGAAGCAGGGGAACCTTCGGAAGCCGTTAGGGAGCGCGTCGAGAAGGCGCGTCTCATACAGATCGAGCGGTACGGGTCCTCGCTCAAGACCAACGCGAACGTCTCCAAGCGTGAGTTGAGCGTTCACGCCGACTTAACAGCTAGGGCGCGCGCCGAGGTTGCATCGGCGATCGATGGCTATCGCCTCACAGGGAGAGGCATGACTCGTGTGCTTCGCGTCGCACGCACGATCGCCGATCTCAATGGATCCGGGCCGACGCGCGATCAGCACATCATTGCGGCCTTGCAGTTGCGTTTGTGCGCAGCTGAGGAAGGAGCGGGGCGATGAATTATCGGACGATCAATCCGGGGCACAACGAATGGCCCGATGGACTCGATCAACTCGCCCCGATCGATGCACCCGAGAAGCTCTTCGTCCAGGGAAAGTCCTTGATGCCCAGGAAGAAGTGTCTTGCCGTCGTCGGGACGCGTCGATGCACGACAACTGGCCATGAGCTCGCCTACGAGTTCGGGAGAGCTTTTGCGGAGGCGAATTTCGTCGTTGTTTCCGGACTAGCTTTGGGGATCGACGCGGCGGCACACAAGGGAGCGCTCGAAGCAGGAGGCCACACGGTCGCCGTACTTGGTTGTGGGCTCGACATCACATTTCCCGAGCGGAACGCCGCCCTGCAGCGACAGATCGCTGCTCGAGGAACACTTGTGACCGAGAAGCCACTTGGGACACCTCCCCTTGCACATCATTTCCCGCAGCGGAATCGGATCATCGCGGGACTCTCGGATGCCGTTCTGATCGTTGAGGGCGGTTTCAAGAGTGGCGCGTTGATAACGGCGCGGTTGGCGCTCGACGCAAATCGGCACGTCCTGGCCGTTCCGGGCAGCCCGCGCAACCCGGTTGCGATCGGACCGAATCACCTGATCAGGGCGGGCGAGGCCGCGATGGCGGCTAAGCCAAAGGACGTTTTCGATTTCTTGGAGGAAGAAGTGGCGTGGGAACAGCCGTACGAGCCCAATACGGTCCCGGATCTTCCGGGGGAAGAGCTAACAGTGCTCCACGCGCTGTGCACGGATCCCGCAAGCGTGGATCAGATATGTCGCACGATCAGTCGACCGGCGGGTTCCGTCGCCCTATCCCTTGCCAGGTTGGAGCTTCGGGGATTCGCCCGCAGAAGTCGCACGGGTCGTTACGAGATCACGGACGCAGGAGTGAGGGTGTCGCTCGCATCCGCGTAGTTCTCCCAGCAGAGCCCTGATTTGCGGTGCTTGCGGTACATGGACCACTGAGGAGAGGTGCATGCGGTACATGGACCACTGAGGAGAGGTGCATGCGGTACATGGACCACGTGCACCGCTGGAGGGACCCCATTCGGGAGAGACCACTTGACGGCGGGTCTCTCTAAGTCCGACCTGGGCCGCAAGCGCAGTCGTTGACAGGGGCCTCTGTGGGCAACATCCTTAACAACCCCTTTGGGGTTGGGATCGAGGCGAAGGCCCCAAGGGGCGAGTCAGGGGAGGCAGAGGTGGCGGTGGATCGCTCGATGGTCGGCGTCGCGGCAGCGTTCCTGCGTGCGGCCGCGGCCGAGCGGGACCTGTCACCCAACACCCTGACGGCGTACCGCTCCGATCTCGAACAGTTCGGCGAGTGGGCGGCACGCAGCAAGATCACCTCTATCGAGAAGATCGACCGCACCTTGATCCGCCGGTTCGTAGCGTTTTTGGGCCAGCGCCGCTTGGCTCGCCGCTCCATCGCTCGAAAGGTGACCGCCTTGCGATCGATGCTGGTGTGGGCCGAGGGCCGCGGGCTCATCACCTCGAATCCGGCAGCAGATGTGGTTGTCCCGAAACTAGACAGGCCGCTCCCACGTGTGCTGAAAGCGAGCGAGGCCAAACTGCTTTGTGAGCTCCCGCCCGACGACGATCCGGTGGGTCTTCGCGATCGAGCGATCCTGGAGGTCCTTTACGGCTCCGGGCTGCGCGTGTCGGAATTGTGTGGGTTGGATGTCGATGACCTCGACATGCGAGCCGGAACTCTCCTCGTAACCGGTAAAGGTCGTAAGCAGCGCCGGGTACCGATGAGTGATCCCGAAAGGCGCGCGCTTCAGACATATCTCGCGGGGTCGAGGGCGTCCTTGCTCAAAGATCAGGCGGGTGGGGCGCTGTTCATCAACAAACGGGGGACGAGGATCAACCCTCGCAGCGTTAGGGCCCTCATGACGAAGTATCTCTCGGCTGAAGGAGCCAGGCTGGTGAGCCCTCACGCACTCAGACACTCCTTCGCCACCCATCTTCTCGACGGCGGAGCCGACCTAAGGGCTGTTCAGGAACTCCTGGGCCATGAGAGTCTTTCAACAACGCAGATCTACACCCATGTCTCATCCGAACGTCTGAAGGCCGTTTATGAGCAGAGCCACCCAAGAGCCTGAGAGCAATACCGCTCTCGTCGAGGAGGGGCTCCCCGACGCGCTCGATGAGGCGTGGGATGAATACAAGCGCACGGGTTCCGGAGCCGCACGGGACAACCTGATCCTGCACTACTCGCCGCTCGTCAAGTACGTCGCCGGCCGTGTCGCCGTCGGGCTACCCGCGAACGTCGAGCAGGCAGACCTCATCTCGTACGGGATCTTCGGGCTCATCGACGCGATCGACAAGTACGACCAATCTCGAGGTATCAAATTCGAGACCTATGCCATCAGTCGGATCCGCGGCGCCATCATCGACGAGCTCCGTGCTATCGACTGGGTCCCTCGGTCCGTTCGCTTCAAGGCTCGCGAGGTCGAAAAGGCGTACCAGAACCTCGAGAACAAGCTGAAGCGACCTCCGTCCGACGCCGAGATCGCCGAAGAGATGGGCGTAACCGTGGACGAGCTCACCGCCATCTACACGCAGCTCTCGACGGTCTCGCTCGTCGCTCTGGACGAGTTGATGTCCGGCGAAGGAGAGCGCGGCGACAAGACGTCGCTGGTCGAGACCCTCGAGGACACGCGCACCGAAAGCCCCATGGAAGCGTTCGAGTCAGAGGAGATGAAATCGATCCTCGCCGAGGCGATCAACCGGCTCCCCGAGCGGGAAAAGGTTGTCGTGACGCTCTATTACTTCGAAGGCTTGACGCTCGCGCAGATCGGCGAGGTCCTCGGGGTCACCGAGTCCCGCATCTGCCAGATGCACACGAAGGCCGTGCTCGCCCTGAAAGGCAAGATCACCGAGGCGACGGAGTAGCTGTTAGCCTGTTGTCGCTTCACAAATCCACACGCCCGGACCCATTCGGTCCCCGCGCTCGCAAGAGCCGGGGTTTCCGGGCGGAGGTTTAACCGAAGGAGGTAGTTGCAGATGCCTGTCGTCACGATGCGACAGCTACTCGAGGCAGGGGTCCATTTCGGACACCAGACCCGCCGCTGGAATCCCAAGATGAAGCGCTTCATCTTCACGGAGCGCAACGGGATCTACATCCTCGATCTTCAGCAGACCATGCAAGGGATCGAACGCGCCTACACGTTCGTACGCGACCTGGTGGCCGGAGGCGGCTCGATCCTCTTCGTAGCCACGAAGCGTCAGGTCCAGGACGCGGTCGAAGAACAAGCTCAGCGGGCGCGCATGCCGTACGTCAACTTCCGCTGGCTCGGCGGGATGCTGACTAACTTCCGCACGATCCACGAACGCATCAAGCGGATGCGTGAGCTAGAAGACATGATGGAGACCGGCTCCATCGAGAGCTTCCCCAAGAAGGAGCAGCTCAAGCTTCGGGCCGAGCACGAGAAGCTCAGCCGCAACCTTTCCGGGCTCAAGGGCCTCGACAAGGCACCCGACGCCGTCTTCATCCTCGATACGAAGAAGGAAGAGATCGCGGTGCGGGAAGCAAAGAAGCTGGGCATCCCGATCGTCGCGGTTCTCGACACGAACTCCGATCCGGACGACGTCGATTTCGGGATCCCCGGCAACGACGACGCGATCCGTTCGGGCGCTCTCCTCACGCGGATCATCGCCGACGCCGCTATCGAGGGCCGGTCGATGAGACCACCCGAGATGCAAGAGGCCGAACCCGCGGCCAAGCCGGCGACGCCGGCCGAGGTGCTTCCCACCGCCGCGGAAGAGCCGAAAGCTGAATGGGAACTAGAGCTCGAGAAAGAGGAATCCACCTCCGAACCCTCCGAGGCGGGTCCGGAGCAGCCGGGCGCCGATTCCCATCCCGAGCCCGCCACGAAGTCATAGGAGGAACCGACATGGCCGACATCAGTGCGAAGGATGTGAAGGCGCTCCGGGACGCGACCGGCGCCGGGATGATGGATGTGAAGAAGGCCCTCACCGAGACCGGTGGAGACATCGAAGCAGCTCGCCGGCTCCTGCGAGAGAAAGGCCTCGCCGACGCCGCGAAAAAGAGTGGCCGCGCCACGAGCGAGGGCATCGTCTACGCCTACATGCACAAGCCGCAGCCCAACTATCCGCCGAAGCTCGGTGTTCTCATCGAGTTGATGTGCGAGACGGACTTCGTCGCGAAGACCGAGCAGTTCGAACGGCTCGCCAAGGACATCGCGATGCACATCAGCTTCGCGGATCCGTCGTGGACCACGCGCGATCAGGTGCCTCAGAACGTCCTCGACGAAGAGAGCGCGATCTATGCCAAGCAGGCGAAAGACTCAGGCAAGCCGGAACAAGTCATCGAGAAGATCGTGGCCGGCAAGCTCGAATCCTTCTACAAGGAGAACGTCCTGATGGATCAGGAATGGATCCAGGACAAGACCAAGACGATCTCCAACCTCATCGACGAGGCCAAATCCTCGATGGGTGAGAACGTAACGATCGGTCGCTTCGCACGGATCCGGGTCGGCGAGTCGAACGAGGGCTAATGACAGACGATCTGCTGGTATCGCCGAAGTACAAGAGGATCCTCCTCAAGCTCTCGGGGGAAGCCTTCGCCGACGCGCAGCATGGGTTCGGGATCGATCCCCGGATAGTTGCGTCCATCGCCCGCCAGATCGCGGATGCGAAGAACATGGGCACCGAGCTCGCGGTCGTCATCGGGGGCGGAAACATCATCAGAGGGTTGTCGGCTTCTGCTCAGGGGACGGATCGTACGACCGCGGATTACATGGGGATGTTGGCGACGGTCATCAACGCGCTCGCATTGCAGGACGCGCTCGAGAAAGAGGGCGTTCAGACGCGCGTGCAGACCGCGATCTGGATGCAGGAGCTCGCGGAGCCGTACATCCGCAGGCGTGCGATGCGCCACCTCGAGAAGGGCCGTGTCGTCATCTTCGCCGGCGGGACGGGCAACCCCTACTTCTCGACCGACACGACCGCCGCCCTCAGGGCCCTCGAGATCGATGCCGACGCGATCCTGAAAGGAACGCGCGTCGACGGCGTCTACGACTCGGACCCCGAAGTGAATCCCGATGCACAGCGGTTCTCGTCGCTGCCCTACATCGAGGTGCTCAATCGCGGCCTGAAGGTGATGGATTCGACTGCCATCTCTCTGTGCATGGATCACGGCCTGCCGATCATCGTTTTCAACCTGAAGGCTGGGAACATCACGCGGGTGCTCGCCGGTGAGGACATCGGCACGCTCGTGGGCGCCACCGAGCTGAGCACATAAGCGGATCCGCATAGGAGGTGTGATGGCGGGCACGAAGGAGGACGTTCTCCGCGAGGCCGAAGAGAAGATGAAAAAGGCCGTGTCGGTCAACAACGAGGAGCTTGCATCCATACGTTCGGGCCGCGCCACGCCGGCTCTGCTCAATCGGATCACGGTCGACTACTACGGGACCCAGACGCCCCTCAACCAGCTCGCGAACCTCTCGGTTCCCGAGCCTCGCCTGTTGGTGATCGCGCCCTACGACCCCAACTCGATCTCCGCGATCGAGAAGGCGATCCAGACGTCCGACCTCGGCATCAACCCGAGCAACGACGGAAAGGTAGTGCGGCTCGCGTTTCCGCAGCTAACCGAAGATCGCCGTAAGGAATTGATCAAGCTCGCGCACGTGCGCGCCGAGGACGGACGCATCGCCGTTCGCAACACGCGCCGCCACGCGAAGCAAGAGCTCGAGCGTCTGAAGAAGGAGCACGAGCTGTCGGAAGACGAGGAGCGCCTCGCGGAGGGCGAACTCCAGAAGCTGACCGATCACTACGTCGCCGAGGTCGACAAGAACCTGCAGCACAAAGAAGAAGAGCTCTCTGAGGTCTAGCGTCACGTCGCACGTACGACCGATCCCTTCGGAAGAGGCCAAGCAGCGCCGGTTAGTTCAGCGCCTGCTGACTGCTCTGCCGCTCATCGCGCTGATCGTGATCTGCTACAACCTCGGCACGTTCGCGTTCTTCATCCTGGCTGCAACCGTCGTGATGCTCGCGGCCTTCGAACTCTTCGACGCCCTCGGTCGCGCGGGGCGCAAGCCGATGATGGTCTTCGGTCTCCTGTGCGTCCTCGCGATGCTCCTTGCGGCCTACCAACAACGGCCCGCGTTGATCGCGGTCGTGATCGCGGCGGCTCTCAACGGGGCGTTCATCCTTGCCTTACGTCCGAATCGGGGCCGGTCGCCGATGAGCGACGTCGCGTGGACCGTGCTCGGTGTCGCATGGATCGGCGGCGGGGGGGCCGGAGCCGTCTCCATCCTTGTCTTCGAACCCGAAGGCATGCTGCTGCTCATCGGTTTCGTTGCGGTCACAGCATTGGGCGACACCGGCGCGTACCTGGTCGGAACGAACATCGGCAATCACAAGCTTGCGCCGTCGATCTCGCCGGTGAAATCGTGGGAGGGCTTCGCCGGTGGGCTCGTCAGCTCGCTCGTGGCCGGCGCCCTTCTCTCCGGGATCCTTTTCGATCTGCATCTCCCGGACGGACTAGCGATCGGTGCGATCTGCGGGTTGCTCGGTCCGGTCGGTGACCTTGTCGAATCTATGGCGAAGCGCGAGGTCGGCGTGAAGGACTCCGGTCGCATACTCCCGGGTCACGGCGGGTTCCTCGATCGCCTCGACGCGATCATCTTCTGCGCCCCGGGCGTGTATCTCTACCTGCACTTTATTGTGGGCTGAGACATGACACGCAAGGTCGTCATCCTCGGAGCGACAGGTTCGATCGGCCGCCAAGCCCTCGACGTCGCACGCGCTCATCCGGACCGCTTCGAAGTCATCGGACTCGTTGCGGGCAACGATGCGGACGCGCTCGCCGAGCTCGCACGGGCGTGGCCCGATGCCGCTACGGGGATGGGGAGCGACGCGGCCGTCGATCTTGCCGCCTCGTCGGACGCCGATGTCGTTCTCAACGCGATCGTCGGAGCGGTCGGGTTGCGCGCGTCGCTTGCGGCCCTCGAGGCAGGCAACATGTTGGCCCTAGCGAACAAGGAGAGCCTCGTCGCAGGTGGAGAGCTGTGCCGGGCCGCGTGTGCCCGCGGCGGCGGGTTGGTGCTCCCCGTGGACAGCGAGCATGCCGCGCTGGCGCAGTGCTTGGAGGGGCGGGATCGCTCCACCGTTCGCCGCCTCGTCCTCACTGCGTCGGGGGGGCCTTTCCGCACTCGGACCGACCTATCCGACGTGACCGTGAAGGAAGCGCTGGCGCACCCGACGTGGTCGATGGGCCCGAAGATCACGATCGATTGCGCAACCTTGATGAACAAGGGACTCGAGGTGATCGAAGCTCACTTCCTGTTCGGCTTCGACGTCGATGACATCGACGTCGTCGTGCACCCCCAAAGCATGGTGCACGCGCTCGTCGAGCTGATCGATGGTTCGTTCGTGATGCAAGCGGCCCCGACGGACATGCGGATCCCCATCCAGGCGGCATTGACTGCCCCCGACCGGGCGCCCTCGCCCGCCGATCGCATCGACCCGCGTGAATTCGGTTCCCTCACGTTCGAATCCCTCGACGAGGATCGTTTCCCGGCCGTTGGCCTCGCCTACGAGGCCCTACGCGCGGGCGGCACCGCGCCGGCAACGCTCAACGCCGCGAACGAGGTCGCCGTCCAGGCTTTCCTCGATGAGCGCCTCGCTTTCGACGCGATAACCCGCGTCGTGCACGAGGTACTCGACGCGCACACCCCGGGCGATGCGACCACCCTCGAAGGTGTCTTGGACGCGGACGCCGAGGCTCGGAGCGACGCCCGGTCCGCGATCGATCGACTCGCGAGCGCGGTTGGGAGCAGTTCGTGAACAGCGTGGGGATCCTCGTCTTTGTCTTCGCCATCCTCTTCGTGATCATGGTTCACGAGTCGGGCCACTTCCTCGTCGCAAAGCTCTTCGGATTCAAAGCGACGAAGTTCTTCCTCGGCTTCGGTCCCACCGTGTGGTCCTTCCGCAAGGGCGAGACGGAATACGGGGTCAAGCTCCTCCCCCTGGGGGGCTTCGTGAAGATCATCGGGATGAGCCCCTACGAGGAGATCCCTCCCGAGGACGAGGCGCGCAGCTACGCGAACAAGCCGCGGTGGCAGCGCGCGTTGTTGCTCGTGGCGGGATCCGCGACCCATTGGGTCGTCGCGTTCCTGATCCTCGCGGCGACCAGCATGACGCTCGGGTTCCCCACGGAAGAGCCCAGCACCGAGATCGGCCGGATCGAACCTTCGATCGTCGGAGTGGAAACGGCCGCGGCGGACGCGGGGTTCGAACCCGGCGACACGATCGTCGCCGTCGGCGGCCAGGAGGTCGACGAATGGGGCGAGGTCGTCGCATACATCCAGGACCACGGTGGCGAGACCGGGACGTTCGCGGTGGAGCGCGATGGGGAGCGCCTCGAGATCGAGGTGTTGCTCGGTCAAGGCATCTTCGAACCGGTCGGCGAATTCGACAACCTGAAGGAAGCGGTACCTCCCGGCGAGGAGCTGTCGCGCGAGCCGCGGGGCGACGAGTTCGCGGCCGGGTTCCTCGGCGTCTCACCCGCCCCCCGATACGAGCAACTGTCCTTGTTCCCTGCGCTCGCCGACGCGGGCGACAAGACCGCCGAGCTCACCGTCTTATCGGTCCGCGGCATCGGCCAGGTCTTCGGCATGGTCTTCGGCGGCGACCTGTGGGATGCGCTAAGCGGCGAGGGGAACCGGGAACCGGGGGAAGGGCCGCTCGGCATCGTCGGCGCCAGCCGCATCGCGGGGGAGAGCGCGTCGCTGGGGAACTTCATCGATCTCATCGGATTGATCGTCGGGTTCACCGTGTTCGTGGGATTGATGAACCTCCTGCCGTTACCCCCGCTCGACGGGGGCCATCTCGCGGTGCTGGCGTGGGAGAAGGTGACCGGGAAGCCCGTCGACGTCCGCAAGCTGGTGCCCATCGCCGCGGCGGTGATCTCGTTCTTCGTCATCCTGTTCATCGCCGTCCTGTATCTCGACCTCGCGCGCCCGATCAAGGTCCCCTTCTGATGCCCGAGCGTCGTCGGTCCCGTCAGATCCACGTCGGCCGCGTCGCGATCGGGGGAGACGCGCCCGTCTCGGTCCAATCCATGACCGTCACGAAGACCGACGACGTCGAGGCAACCCTGATCCAGGTCCACGAGCTCGCCACCCAGGGCGCCGACATCGTTCGCGTCGCGGTCCCTCATGAGGGCGATGCGAAGGCGCTGCCGGAGATCGTGAAGGAAGGCGGCGTCCCGATAATCGCCGACATCCATTTCTCGGTACGGCTCGCGATGCTGGCGCTCGAGGCCGGGGTCCATGGTCTTCGGCTCAACCCCGGAAACATGCGGAACCCCGATCACATCAAGCAGGTGGCCGAAGAAGCGAAAGCCCGCGGCGTGCCGATCCGTATCGGAGTGAACGCGGGCTCGCTCGACAAGGCGCTCATCAAGAAGTATGGGCGTCCCACGGCAGAGGCCCTCGTCGAGAGCGCGCTGTACGAGATCTCTCTCCTCGAAGAGCACGGCTTCACCGACTACAAGATCTCGGTGAAGCATCAGAACGTCGCCGAGATGATCGAGGCCTATCGACTGCTCGCCACCAAGACCGATGCTCCGCTGCATCTCGGCGTGACGGAAGCCGGCACCCCCAAGCAAGGGATCGTGAAATCCGCCATCGGGATCGGCACGCTGTTGGCCGAAGGGATCGGCGACACGATCAGGGTGTCGTTGACCGCCAACCCGGTCGAAGAGGTGAAAGTCGGGAAGCAGATCCTGCAGTCACTCGGTCTCCGCCAAGACAGCTTCGATCTTGTTGCGTGCCCCAGTTGCGGGCGAGCGGAGCTCGACGTCTTCGAGCTCGCGGAGAAAGTAGAGAAAGCCATCGAGAAGATGGATCTGCCCCCGATGCAGATCGCGGTCATGGGCTGCGAGGTCAACGGGCCGGGCGAGGCGCGCGACGCCGACATCGGGATCGCTGCCGGGCCCGGTCGGGGTCTCCTGTTCTCCAAGGGCAAGCAGATCGGGTGGGTCCCCCACGACCGCCTCGTCGAGGCCTTGCTCGAAGAGGCCACGAAGATCGCCGCCGAGATCCGTGCGGCGGGAGGAGACGAGGAAGGTTCGCCCGTAGTTCTCAAAGGCGCCGCACGCCGCCAATCCTTGCTCCAACCCGACTTCCGCGCCTGAGCCGCCCGGCTCATTCTTTCTTCCGGCCCCCGGAGGAACCGGACCAAATCGGGCGAATCACCCGCCTAGCTCAATCCTCGGGGAGCAAGGGAGGCTTCGCATGCCGCGCAGCGCGGGTAAGTCGGCAACTTCGTTCTTGGGTCTGGCAATCTCGATGGCTCTGCTGATTGCGGGACTGGCGCTCGCCCCGGCGATCGGCGGCCCGAAGGAGGACGGCGATTCGCGCGCGTGCGAACCGCTCGATGGCAAGTTCGAGAACGGCGCCTGGACCGATGGTGTCACGGCTCCGGGGATCGCCGTTACGTCTTTCTCCGACGAGCAAGTCGTCTTCGACGTCGGCGACGGCTTCACTCTCGTCGGTCTGTGCGTGAAATCCGGCAAGGAGATGAACGTCTACAACAGTGATGCAGAACTACCGGTGCGCGGGCCTTCCACCGTCACGCTAACGAAAGCCGGACCCGGATTTGGCATCGGTCACCTGAGCTTCGACACGGAAACCAGTACGGACCCCGGGGTCACGTGCCCCACGGTCGATGCTCCGGCCGTCACTTTCGCGGACCCGATGTACATCGATACGCAACGTGCCGGTGGAGAACCGGTAAGCGTCGTTGCGCAGGACGGATCGATCAGCGTTTCGGCACACGCAGGAACCACTCACATCTTCAAGGACCCGCAGGCCGCGCCCGGCGCCGGTGACTTCGCGGTGGGCTATTTCAACCAGACCCTCAACTGGCGGTCGACCGACGGCGGCGCGACATGGACGTACATCGGATTGGCCGGCGCCCCCGCCGGGCCGCACTCCGCTACGTCGACGGGTTTCTCCGACCCCGACTTCGCCATGGATCAGGCCGGGAACATCTACAACGTCGAGATCGATCTAGCGAACGTCTCCGTATTCAAGAGCAACGACGACGGCCAGTCGTACCTGCAGGCCAATCCCGAGGCCTGGTTCGGCGACCGTCCCTGGCTGACCGCGCTCGAAGAGGACGAGGTCTTCCTCTACGTGAACCTTCCGCAGGCGATGCTCAAATCGATCGACGGCGGGGTGACGTGGGTGCCGGTGATGCACACGCCGGGTTCGATCACTCCACCGATAGGTGGAAAGGCGATCCCCGATCCCATGAACCCGGACAACGGACTCATCGGGCCGCGCAGTATCGGACGGTTCTCGTTCGGCGTTGAGAACGACGCATCCTTGGACAATCCGACGAATCCGACGATCACCTGGACCAACCGTGACTTCGGCCCCATGGGGCCGAGCCGGCAGTTCTTCGGCACGGTCGCGGCGGACAGCGCCGGCAACGTGTACCAAGCCGCCGCTGGAGGCTACGGAGGATCGAACGACGTCACTCCGAGCGGACGCGTCACGTTCGGCTACTTCGAGCGCGGTGAGGGGACGACAGGGACCCCCAACAGCGAGCTGATCGAGATCCCGATCCCCTCGGGCGACGCACTATGGCCGTGGGTCATCGCGGGGGACGACGGCCGCGCTGCCGTCGTCTGGTACCAGAATTTCGCCGGCGAGCCCGAGGAGTTCTACGCGTTCGTGGCAGTGACCCACAACGCGCATGGGACGACGGTGACGTGCTCGGACGGATCTACGCAGTTCGTGGCGCCGCGCTTCACAGTAATCAATGCGTCGCAGCGACCGATGTTCGTCGGCAACATCTGTTTGAGCGGCACGACCTGCAACGCAGAGAGGGACTTCAAGGCCGGCGATCGAAGGCTCGGCGACTTCTTCACGGTCAATTTCGAC
>Ga0256866_1000172_pt1 | contig 12723 bp, 12 predicted proteins | sample RVTome_16_FD_187338 | JGI IMG/M metagenome (GOLD analysis project Ga0256866, IMG submission 187338) | Soil microbial communities from uranium-contaminated site in the Upper Colorado River Basin, Wyoming, United States - RVT152D67 HiSeq ...
AGGGTCCCGCGTGGACTGGCGGTGATGTTGTCGGGGAAGTCGAGGGTGTCGCGATCGGGTGCCTGGTAGAGCAGCTGAAGGCGGCCGGAGCGGCAGTGGTAGGCCCAGATCTGGCCGGACCCCTTGCCGTAGCCCGTCGGCCGGGGCGTCGAGATGTCGGGACTTTCGGGGTCGCCACCGCCCTGGGTGGAGCAGAAGTAGACGACGTTGTCGTCGTACACGGCGCCCTCGAGCCGGCTGAAGTAGGCCGCACCCTGTGCCCATCCCTGCCCGGCGACGTAGTGGATCGCATCATCGTTGGTCGTCGTGGGCGTGCCGTCGGGTTGGCGCGGGAAGTCCGGGTCGGGGTCGTCGATCGGCACCCACACGGTCCGGAAGGTCACCCTCTGCTGCTGGCGGTCAGCGAGCGGGGCGTTGGGCCGGCCGCTGACCGCGAGCATGAACAGTTGGCCGCCGTCGACCAGTGCCCCGGCCTCCATGGGGTGGACCGGCGGTACGTACTTGAAGAAGCCCGAGGGGAAGCCGAAGTCGTCGTCGGTGAGGTAGGCCACGCCCTCGACCGGGTCGATGACGATCGCCTCGTGTGCGAAGCGCCCCGCCTTGCGCACGGGCTGCGCACTCGCCGTGCCGTCGACCGGCACCTCGAAGACGTAGCCGTGCGGGCGGGTCAGCTGAGCGTTCTTGATGTACGTGGTGGGCGGGAGGGCTCCGCGGGTGAAGTCGTCGAAGACGTCGGGTCCGTTGATCGTCTCCTCGCAGGTGACCCACGCTCCCCACGGCATCGGCCCGCCCGAGCAGTTCATCATCGTCCCGGCGAGACTGGCCCACGACTCCGCCACGTTGCCCTCTCCGTCGACGACCACGGATGTGGTGCCACCGCCGGCGCGGGAGTCGTAGGCAGGCGCTGTCGCGGAGAATGGTGCCGGCGCAGGATCGTTGATCTCATGGTTACGGATGAGGACCGTGTGGCCGCCGGGACCCGGGAAGGCAGCCATGCCGTCGTGCCGCCCCGGGATCCTGGTCCCGTCGGACAGCTCCCGATCGGTCGGATCGGTGGTGTCGTGGAACGAGCGGTAGGAGAAGCCCTCCGGCAGCCAGAGCCGCACCACGCCGTCGCGCAGGTCCGGAATGGCCCGCAGGTGGCGGAAATCCGGGCGACTGCGGTCGGCCTGGGCGGGTAATGCGACGAACCCGGCGAGGGGCCCACCGACGACGGCACCACCGGCGGTGACGGCCGCGGCGCGAAGCAGGGTTCGGCGATCGATCGTGGTCATGGCAGGGCCCCCTCCGTCGTACACGTCCTCCAACGAACCGGTCCGACGCTAGCCGCTCTCAGCACCTGACGGAAGCGATCCGGCTCGAGGCCCCAACCTCCCGGCCGGATTTCGCGTTGACATCGGTGTCGGCAAACGAGCAGCCGGAGGCGCACATACGAAGCGCCCATCCGCTGACGCGCCGCGCACATGGCCACCGGTCTCGACAGACCGAGATCTGGACCCGCTGCAATGCGAAAGGAATTCACCATGCCCAGGACCAAGCACGCCCTCTCGAGGGTCGCCACACTCGGCACCCGCTACGCCACCGCCGCCGCGGCAGTCACCCTGATCGCCGGGCTGGCCACCGTCCCGGCGACAGCCAGACCCGATCCCGGACGGACCGTGACGGAGCAGTCACCCGATGCGGTCAGCGACCAGTCCGAATTCGTCAGGTTCGGCTGCACGCCTGTCGACACCGCCGTGTACGACCCGATGCAGGACTACGTGGAAACGCTGATCTGGTGGCATTACCACCCGGATTGGCGCGTCGGCTGAATGACGTGGCTCCCGTTTGCGCAAACAATCGTCATGCGGCCCCAGAGATGCGCGCGTACCGTCGAAGCACCGCCACAGTCGCGCGCGATGTGGCTCGAGACCCAACCTTCCGGCCGGATTTCGCGTTGACCGCGGTGTCGGAAGGGAGCAGGTGGACCGGTACGCGGGGTTCAGCGAATTCGTGCAGACACGGGAACGAGCGCTGCTGCGGACCGCCTTTCTGCTGACTGCCGACGTGCAACTCGCCGAGGACCTGCTCCAGTCCGCACTGGCCAAGGCCGCTCTGCACTGGCTGCGGATCCGCAACGGGCAGCCGGAGGCATACATAAGAAGCGCGCTCTATCGGGAGTCGGTCTCCCGTTGGCGACACCGACGCGGCGTAACCGAAGTACCGACGGCATCGATGCCGGAACGTGCCGGCGTATCCCCTGAGGACCAGATCGATCTACGGTTCGCTGTCATCGCCGCGCTCCGTCGACTTGCCCCGCGGCAGCGCGCCGTCCTCGTCCTGCGCTTCTACGAAGACCTTTCCGAAAGCCAGGTGGCCGAGGCCCTGTCGTGTTCGGTCGGGACCGTCAAGAGCCAGACTCACGATGCCCTCCGGAGACTGCGGTCTTTGGCCCCAGAGCTCGCCGAGTTCAGGACGAATCCGGAGGTGCTGCTGTGACCGAACTGCGCACTCTCCTCGACGCCGCCGCGGACGTCGTGCCCACGAATGGGATCAACCGCGCCGAACGGGCCGTGGCGACGGCTCGTCGAGTACGCAGGACCCGTGTTGTCGTCGCGGTGGTCGCCGCCGTGCTGGCCGGCAGTGTGGTGGTCCCGATGGCGTCCCGGCTCGGCACGATCGAACCGGCCGGCCCCGGGGAGACGGGCGTGCCGGACCAGATCTACCCGGTTCCACTGCACGCGCCGAGCGTGGGCGAGGGCGCTGCCCTCGGACAGTCCGCCGCGTACCTGCTGGGCGGGGTGCCGAGCGCCGATGGTTGGTTCGGGGAGTCCTGCTGTCACATGGCGGTGGTGGGTGCGTCCACTGACCAATACGCGTTCGTTGACCTTCCCCGTATGACGGATGTCGCCGGCGGCGGCGCATTGAACGCCCGCCTCGCGCCCGACGGCCGTGTCATCGCGTACGCGACTGCGGACGGTGTCCGCCTGCTGAACCTCGTGGACGGGACCGGCCGAACCCTCGACGCGCCGCAGGGCTGGCGGGTGTGGTCGGTGCTGGCCTGGTCCGGCGAGGGGACCCGACTCGCGGTGGCTACCGGTGACCCGGCACCCGGCGCTGCGGACGAGATCGGGCTGGCCACGGTCACCGTCGCGGATCCGCCGTCCTGGTCGGTGCCCGATCTCGGGATTCGGTGGGACGGGTCGACGAGCGCCGTGGCGCTCTCCCCCGACGGCGCCCAGATCGCCCTGTCCCAAGACGGCGAGCTACGTATTGCCCCGGTCGACGGAGGCTCGGCCCAGATCCTCTTGACCGGGATCGGAATGGTGAATCCCCACGTCGCGTGGTCCCCGGACGGTGAGCGCATCGCGGCACTGGGCTTCACCAACCGGCGTGACCAGGCTCCCGCACCCGAAGGCAGCGGAGCGGCTTGGTTCAAGGGTCGATTTGTGGAGGTTGCCGACGGGGAGCCTGGCCTCTTCGATACGGAACGCGGCGTTGAGCTCACCGCGATGCTGGGCTTCAGTGGAAACAGGCATGTGCTGGTGCTGGTCTCGCCGTCAATCCAATCAGGGCCTTACTCACTTGAACGGCTCGAGTTTAATACCGTCGAGCGATCCGCCATCACGCAGCTTGCCGAAGGAATCGATCCCCACCAGATCAGTGCCGCGGCCAGTCTCCTCGAAATTCCGCCACGGTCGTCGAACCAACCTCACGACCTCACAAAGGCAATCGCACCGGTGGTCGCGGTCGCCGCGCTGGTTGCACTCGTGGTCGTCCTCATGATCGGACGTGCCTGGCGGCGCCACGCCCTTCGTTGACACACATCGTCCGGTCTCGCGAGATCCGGACTCGGACCACAACGCACTACGGAAGGAACCGTCATGCCAAGTGCTCAACGCACCTTCATCGGTACCGCACTCGCGGCGCTGGCGGCCTCCGCGCTGATCGCCGGCGCGGCTCCGGCCGGATCGACCGAGGCCGAAGATCAGCCATTCGGGCCGCGCGGGGATCCGGTCATCGCGTGGAATGCGAATGCCGGCGATGCCGCCGTGGCCGCGTGCTTTCTTGGTGGCTACGCGCCGCAGGAGGCGCGCATGTACGCGATGGTGCAGGTGGCCGTCCATGACGCGTTGAACGGCGTCGACCGCCGCTCCCGCCCCTACGCCGTCGACCTTCAGACCGCACCCGGTGCGTCGCCGGACGCGGCGGTGGCGGCAGCCGCGCGTGACGTTCTGGTCCCGGTCTTGGGCTCGCTGGCCTTCTTCCTGCCCGCCGATTGTGTGGACGCGGGAATCGCCAGCGTCGAGGCAGATTATGCGGCCGCACTGGCGGCGATCCCGGACGGCCCCGCGAAGACGCAGGGCCTCGCCGTCGGGCAAGATGCCGCCGCCGCGGTACTCGCGCTGCGGGCCTCCGACGGATTCGACACCGCGCTGGTCGACCCGAACTACCAGGAGGGCACCGCACCGGGTGAGTACCGCTACACCCCGGGCACCCCGTTCGCCTTCGCGCCGGGGTTGGGAGACGACCTGACGCCCTTTGTGCTCAAGGACAGTTCGCAGTTCCGCCCAGGCCCGCCCTACCAGCTGGGCAGCCAGAAGTACGCCGCGGATGTCAACGAGGTCCAACGACTCGGCGGCGACGACGTCACCACACCGAGTGCCCGCACCGACGAGCAGACCGAGATCGCGCTGTTCTGGTTGGAGAGCTCACCGCTGGCGTGGAACCGCATCGCCCGGACGGTCTCGACAGCGCAAGGGCTCGACGCCTGGCAGAACGCACGACTGTTCGGCCTGCTGAACCTGGCCCTGGCCGACGGCTACATCGGCACCTGGGACACCAAGTACCACTACCGCTTCTGGCGCCCGGTCACCGCCATCCGCCTCGCCGACATCGACGGCAACCCGGCCACCACCGCAGACCCCACCTGGACACCGCTGGTGGAAACCCCACCGATCCCCGACTACGACTCCGGACACGCCGTCGAAGGAGGAGCCGCCGCGCAGGTTCTGGCCCGGTTCTTCGGCACCGACACGATCAGCTTCTCCAACTGCAGCTACACCCTGCCGGCCGGACAGACCTGCGCCGACCCCACACCCACCCTGCGTCACTTCACCCGCTTGTCCCAGGCAGCCGACGAGAACGCGGTATCCCGCATCTACATCGGATTCCACTTCCGCGACGCGGTCGAAATCGGCACCCGCCACGGCGAGAAGATCGCCGACCGTACCGTCAACCTCCACCTACGCCCGACGCACTGACAGGCGATCCGCAGCCAACACCGGCCGGCCACCTCACGGCCGGCCGGTGTTGCGAACGTGATCACCGATGCCCTGCATCGCGCGTTGCCCGGGTGGGCAGACTCGGACTGTGACCGACGACGAGAGCCGACCCCACTGCCTGGTCACGGGCGCTACGGGATACATCGGCGGCCGACTGGTCCCCGAGCTACTCGACGCCGGGTTCCGGGTGCGGTGCATGAGCCGCTCACCAGAGCGGCTGCGGGATTACCCGTGGGCAGCCAGGGTGGAACAGGTCCGGGCAGACGCGACCGATCAGGAGGCGGCGCGGCGGGCGCTGGACGGGATCGATGTGGCCTACTACCTGATCCACTCCCTCGGCAGCGGCCGCAGTTTCGAGGAGGCCGACCGGCGCGCAGCCCGCACGTTCGCCGCTGCTGCGGTCGCGGCGAGCGTGCGCCGCGTGGTGTATCTGGGCGGCCTCGATCCAGGCGGCGACGACCTCTCCCCGCATCTGCGCTCCCGCGGCGAGGTCGGGCAGATCCTGCTCGACGCACGAGTGCCGGCCGCGGTGCTGCGAGCCGCGGTCATCCTCGGCTCCGGTTCTGCCTCCTTCGAGATGCTGCGCTACCTCACCGAGCGCCTGCCCGTGATGGTCACACCCCGCTGGGTGCACAGTCGGATACAGCCCATCGCGATCCGGGATGTGTTGCGTTACCTGGTCGGCTGCGCTTCGTTGCCGGCCGACGTGAATCGGTCCTTCGACATCGGGGGTCCGGACGTCCTCACCTACGCGGACATGATGCGCCGTTACGCCGTGATCGCCGGGCTACCGCGGCGGATCATCCTGCCGGTACCCCTGCTCACCCCGCGCCTGTCGAGTCTGTGGGTCGGTCTGGTCACGCCCGTGCCGAGCTCGCTGGCCCGGCCGCTGGTGGAGTCATTACGACACGAGGTGGTCTGCCGGGAGCATGACATCGCCGACTATGTGCCCGATCCACCGGAGGGGCTGATCGGCTTCGAGCGGGCAGTCGAGCTGGCCCTGCAGCGGGTCCGCGAGGCGAACGTGTCCACCCGCTGGTCCTCGGCGGCCATCCCGGGAGCGCCCAGCGACCCGCTGCCCACCGACCCGGACTGGGCCGGCGGCAGCCTCTACAGCGATGACCGGGAACAGACGGTCCAAGCCTCACCGCACGCTGTGTGGCGGGTGATCGAAGGGATCGGCGGGCAGCGCGGCTGGTATTCCTTTCCGCTTGCCTGGAGCGTTCGAGGCCTGATCGACCGGCTCCTCGGGGGCGTCGGCCTGCGACGTGGCCGGCGTGACCCCGATCGGCTGTTCGTCGGTGAGTCACTCGACTTCTGGCGGGTCGAGGAGGTCCAACCGGGGCGGCTACTGCGGCTGCGCGCCGAGATGCGGCTGCCCGGCCTGGCCTGGCTGGAGTTGGGGGTGCGCAGCGACGGCGGCCGGACGATCTACACCCAGCGGGCGCTGTTCCACCCGCAAGGACTGCTCGGCCACGTGTACTGGTGGGCGATCTCGCCATTCCATCGGATGGTGTTCGGCGGGATGAAGCGCAACATCGCGCGAGCGGCGGAGGCTGAGTCCAGGCGGGGCGACGTCGGCTGAGTCACGAAGAGTCGTCCGCCTCGAGCGCCTGGGGTCAGCGGGCATCCTGGGTGTGCTGGCCGGCCGGCGGCATCTGCTCGGCAGAAGTGACCGGATCCCCGGTGAGCAGGCCCGCACCGTTGGCCTGTGCCATCGTGGGCGTCGCGCCGGCGCCGGCGAGGGCGAGCGGTGCGATGCGCGCCAACCGTGACACGTGCGCGTCCAGTCCCTCGAACCGCTCGGGTGTGACCGCGGCGAGGACGACGAGATCCGGACGTAGGTCGGCGGCCGTACGGGCGATGTCCTCGAGTGGGGTGTTCGCGCCGACATAAGAAATGCGCCATCCGTTGCGGTGGAGCACGATCCCGAACGCCAACAACGGGAGGTCATGCAGTTCGCCGGGCGGGCAGGCGAGGACCGCCAGCGGCCCATGGCCCTGACCCCATCCACGGGCAAGGTTCGCCAGGCGCCCGCGGAGCAGGTTGCTGGCAAAGTGCTCCTCGGCGACGTTCACCTCTCCGCGCTCCCAGCGCTCGCCCAGCTCGTGCAGATAGGGCAGAACGACCTCCCGCAAGACCGTTTCGACGGTGAAGTCGGCGAGCAGCCGGTCGAGCACAGCCTGTGCTCCCGGTTCGTCCATGTCGTCCAGGGTCTGCGCGAGGACACCAGCCGCGTCAGCCAGGCCACCCCGTCGTTCGACGGTCTCGGTTGACACCCCTGCCCGCGGTTCCGGTTCCTCGTCCATCGCGGCACGTGCAGCTTCAGCCGCGGACAGACCGCGGGCGAGATAAGCCTGCATGCGACGGACACGACTCTCGTCGGCAGCGGAGTACAGCCGGAAGCCGCCCGCCGACCGCACCGGTCGGAGCAGCCCGTATCGGCGCTCCCAGGCACGCAGCACGTGGTCACTGACGCCCAGGCGGCGGCTCAGCTCGCCGATCCGCAGCACCGACGCTCGCCTGGCATCCATGGAGGACACTATACAGTTCTTAGACAGATTCTTGACAAGACTCAGCCTTCTCGCTTACATTGTCTCGCGAAGCCTAGACAATCTTTGGACGGAGGTGAGACAGATGAAGAAGCTCGATCTCCTTACCGGTGTTCTGCTCGTGATCGGTGGCCTCAACTGGGGCCTGGTGGCGATCGCCGAGTTCGACCTCGTGGCGGCGATCGTCGGCCTGGAGTTCGGCGAGACCAACGCGTGGAGTCGGATCATCTACGGGCTAGTCGGCCTGTCGGCGGTGTACCAGGCCGCCCGGCTGCCGGCCATGGCCGAACGGCGGACCGATCGCTCGCACGCGATGACCGCCTGAGCAGTCCCAAACGTGACCGGGTCGGTCAGGCGGTGATCCGCCTGACCGACCCGGCCGTGGGGACCAGCGACAACGGCCGCACCATTGTGACCTTTACCGAAAGCACCGGCGTCCGCATGTGGAGCATCGAGCCGCAACGGTTGCTCGAGCAGGCCTGCATGGTCGCCGGACGCAACCTCACTGCGGCGGCACGCAGGTTGCGGGTAACGATGACGCGTTCGTGTCGGTGCTCGACGCGGTCGATGAGCTCGCTGAGGTGGTTGCCGACCGTACGCAAGGACTGCGGGTACTCGCGGCTCTCCCTCGGCCAAGGTTCGATCATCACCTGGATCCGTTTGGCGAGAAGCGACCGAACGAGGGGGTCCATGCAGTCGCAGGGTGAAGCATGCAGAATCGTCGAAGCCGATCACATCGACCCCAGCGTCGACGAGTGGTTTGACGTAGAAGCCGGTGAGCCGACCCAGCACAGCTGCACGGCTACTACGGCACCAGATTCCGTAGCCTCTTCTGGATGCAGCTGATCAGCTGGTCGTAGGAGCTCGAGAACGCCTCGACGCCTTCGCGCTCCAGCGCGGTGGTGATCCGGTCCAGGTCCACACCCGCGGCTCGGAGGTCAGTACCGGCCTGGTCGTCGGCAGTGCCCTCGACATCGATCGGCGGGAACTGCGCGTTCCCGTGGTCGTCGAACGCTTCTAGTGTGGCCGGCGGCATCGTGTTGACGACGCCGGAGGCCATCAGTTGCTCGACGTAGAGCACGTCGGAGTAGGCGGGATTCTTGGTGCCGGTGCTGGCCCACAGCGGTCTTTGGTCGCGGGCGCCCTTGGCGGCGAGTCGTCGCCATCGTGCGTCGCTGAACCGCTCCTGGTGCAGCCGGAAGGCCTGCCGGGCGTTGGTGACGGCGACGGTGCCGCGCAGCGGTGAGCCCGGCGCCAGCTCGTCGTCGGCCTTGGTGTCGATCCGGGAGACGAAGAACGACGCGACCGAGGCGATGTGGTCCAGCGGCAAGTCCCGCGCGGCCCGGCGCTCAAGCCCGCTCATGTAGGCGTCGATCACCTCGTCGTATCGTCGCAACGCGAACAGCAGCGTGATGTTGATGTTGACGCCACGTGCCGTCAGTTCCTCGATGGCTGGGATTCCCGCCGGGGTGGCCGGTACCTTGATCATCACGTTCGGCAGGCTGAGCCGGTTCCATAGGTCCCGGGCCTGCTCCACGGTGGCCGACGTGTCGTCGGCGATGTCCGGGGTGCACTCGAAGGAGACGAAGCCATCGCCGGTGCGGTCGTATACGGGACGCAGATGGCCGGCCGCAGCGCGCACGTCGTCGAGGGCCAGAGCAAAGAACAGCTCCTGAATGTCACTGACGCCGCGGTCGGCCAGCGCCGCCAGCTGACGGTCGTAGGCGTTCGACTCCGTGATGGCCTTGGCGAAGATCGTCGGGTTGGAGGTGGCACCCGTGACGCCTCGGTCGATCAGCCGCGTGAAGTCTCCGCTGTCGAGCAGGTCGCGGGAGAGCGTGTCGATCCATATCGACACGCCGGCCTGCTGGAGATCGCGAAGGCGTGTCACGGCCGGGAATCCTCTCGCGTCCGCGCGGGCACCAGATCTGCCAGGGGAATGTCGGGATCGGCGAGCCGGTCGGAGTCGACGGTCCCCGTGTCGCGGATCAGGTCCCGAATGTCGGACGTCACGTCCCAGACGTTGACGTTCATGCCGGCGAGGACTCGGCCACCATCCAGCCAGAACGCGATGAACTGACGGTTGCCGCGGTTGCCGCGGTAGACGATCTGGTCGTAGCCGCCTACGCCGACGTGACCCGAGTACTCCATGCCGAGGTCGTACTGGTCGGTGAAGAAGTACGGGACCTCGTCGTAACTGACGTGCAGGCCGAGCATCGATCTGGCTGCCGCCGGGCCACCGTGCAGCGCGTTGGCCCAGTGCTCGACCCGCAGGTGGCGGCCGAGCAGTGGATGGTAAGCGTTGGCGACGTCCCCGGCGGCATACACGTCCGGATCGGAGCTGCGCATCGCCTGGTCGACGACGATCCCGTTGTCGACGCTCAGCCCGGCCGCTTCGGCGATGGCGACGCTGGGGCGGACGCCGACTCCGACGACAGCCAGATCGGCGGGCAGTTGAACTCCCTCGTCGGTGACCACCCCGGTGACGTGGTCGCCGGAGCCGATGAGCTCCCGCACCCTCGTGCTCAGCCGCAGGTCGACGCCGTGCTCGCGGTGCAGATCGGCGAACATCCCGCCCAACTCGTCACCCAGGGCAGTGCGCAACGGCGTCTGCTGCGACTCGACGACGGTCACGTCGTTGCCGTGACCACGCGCGGCGGCCGCCACCTCGAGCCCGATCCAGCCACCACCGATGATCACCACGTGCCGGCCACCCCCCATCAGGGCGGTGCGGAGCCGATCGGCGTCACGGGCCTCGCGAAGGTAATGCACGCCGTTCAAATCTGCGCCGGGCACGGTCAACCGATGCGGTGACGAGCCGGTCGCGAGCAGGACCTTGTCGTAGCGGATCCGCTCCCCGGTATCGAGGGTGACCTCGTGTGTCGCCACGTCGAGGCCCGTTGCACGGATGCCGAGGCTGAGCTCGACGTCGTGCTCGTCGTACCAGGACTGCTCGTGGACGAAGATCGTGTCCCGCTCCGCGGCGCCGAGCAGATATGCCTTCGACAAGGGCGGTCGCTCGTACGGGCGTTCCTTCTCGGCGCCGACCAGTCGTAGCCGGCCGGTGAAGCCCTCCTCGCGCAGGGTCTGCGCCGCAGTCGCCCCGGCGAGGCCCCCGCCGACGATGACGAATGTCTGCCGCGGTGCCATGGGTCGCTCCTCTAGGTCGGGTCGTGGACTCGGGTCAGGCGGTGACGCCGGCAAGGGCGAAGAACTCCTGCCGGGATCGAGCGTCGTCACGAAGGAGGCCGTGCAACGCCGAGGTCACCGTTCGCGACCCGGCGGCGCGGACGCCGCGAAAGGACATGCACAGGTGGTCGGCCTCGATCACCACACCGACGGCCTTGGCGGCGAGGTTCTCGTACAGCCAGTCGGCGATCTGCCTCGTCAGTCGCTCCTGAACCTGCAGGTCCCGGGCGAACAACTCCACGACGCGAGCGAACTTCGACAGGCCCAGGATCCGGGCGCCGGGCACGTATCCGAGGTGCACGACGCCATGGAAGGGAAGGAGGTGATGCTGGCACAACGACTGGAACGGGATGCCACGGGCGAGAACCAACTCGTCGTAGCCCTCGTCGTTGGGGAACGTGGTGAGGTTGAACGGGGGAGGGCTGAGCAGTTCGATGTAGGCGTCGGCGACTCGCCGCGGCGTGTCGGCCAGGTGTACGTCGGCCGGGTCGCGGCCGAGGGCGACGAGCAGGTCGGAGACAGCACGGGCCGCCGCCTCCCGGTCCGGCTCCCACCGGTCCTGGACCACCCGCAGGCGCCTCGTCACGGGACCGGGGTCGACACCCACAGCAGGGTCCAGAAGCGCCATCTCAGCTCCTTCTAAAGACAACTACTGTCGACTTTAGAAGCTCATCTCTCTTCCGTCAAGGTCCGCGTCCTTTAGAATGGGCACATGCAGGAGCAGCGACCTCTGGCGGACCGGGTGGCGGCGGTGACCGCGCTCGACGACCCGGTGCGGCGCGCCCTGCTGGACCTGGTGTCCCGCAGCGACACGGCGGTGAGCCGCGACAAGGCTGCCGAGACGCTGGGTCTGACCCGCCGGGCGGCGGCGTTCCACCTCGACCGGCTCGCCGACGAAGGACTGCTGACGGTGGAGTTCCGGCGCCTCACCGGCCGGTCCGGACCCGGGGCAGGCCGGCCGTCCAAGCTCTACCGGCGGGCCGCGGACGAGGTCGCGGTGACCATCCCGGAGCGTCGCTACGACCTGGCCGGAGAGCTCCTGGCCGCCGCGGTCGAAGCGTCCACCCGGAGTGGTGAACCGGCACGCGACGCGCTGATGCGCCTGGCCACCGACGCCGGCCGCGGCATGGGTGCGGCCTCGGGAGCGCTGGTGAACGTGCTGGAGGACAACGGCTTCGAACCGCGGCCGGACGGAGACGGAGGGATCGTGCTGGGCAACTGCCCGTTCCACCGGCTGGCCCAGCGGCACACCGACATCGTCTGCCATCTCAACCTCGAGCTCCTGCGAGGAGCCGCCGAAGGCGCCGACGACCACGACCACACCGTTGTCCTCGATCCCGAGGTCGGGCGGTGCTGTGTTCGGGCCGTCCGATCGCAGGGATGAGCGGGCTTGGGCCGGATCGGCCTGCGCGCGCACGCCGCCACTCTGGTCATTGGTTGCCCAGGGAGGACTCGACCAGGCTCCGTTCAGGACGCTGGCGCTGGTCGTCCTGCCTCTCGTGCTGTTCGTCGGCATTGCCACCTTCGTGCGATTGGTCCAGGTACAGCGGGAATCGGTCATCTACATCACAGGCTTGAACCGGATTCGGCACTTCTTCCAGGAGAGCGCCCGGCGAGCCGGCCGAACTTCGTCCTGCCGGCGAACGACGACGAGGCGGCCATGTACCGGAGCATCGGCGCGGGAAACTGGCAGCGCTCGCTCGCCAGGCTTCGGGCCG
>Ga0256866_1000174_pt1 | contig 12712 bp, 11 predicted proteins | sample RVTome_16_FD_187338 | JGI IMG/M metagenome (GOLD analysis project Ga0256866, IMG submission 187338) | Soil microbial communities from uranium-contaminated site in the Upper Colorado River Basin, Wyoming, United States - RVT152D67 HiSeq ...
GCCGTGCTCGTCTTCCAGGACCTCGGGCTCGGCGATGCTTCTCGCCCCCCGCTCTAGAGCGACCCGGTACGCCTCCTCTGCGTCGGGAACCCTGAACGCGACATCGTGGACCCCATCTCCGTGCAACCTCACGTGTTCTGCGATGGGACTGTCCGGCTCGAGCGCTCCGGTGAACACCAGTCGTACGTCACCTTGCTCGACACACCAGGAGACCCGGTCGCGCGTGCCGGTCTCGAGGCCCATGAAGGCGATCGGACGGAACCCGAACGACCGGTAGTAGTGCGCGCTCTGTTTCGCGTTCCCGACGAAGAACTGGATGTAATCGATCCCCAGGATCGGGAAGGAATCCTCTTGCGTCACGGCCACCTCCTTGTGTGCCGTTCGGCGGAACCGGGCGGCGCCAGTTGAACGGCTAAGGATATCTCCGAGACCTACCTAACCGCGGGCGACGCGCAGCCTGATGCCCGCCCAATGCGGATCGGGATCCGGATGATCGCTGCGGTGGTGGACCCCACGGGACTCACGTCGGAGTGCGGCGGAGCGAGCCATCAGCCGCGCGGTCAGCGCGCCGGCCCGCAGTTCGAGTGCGGCCGGGTCGCTCGTCAATCCCACGATGCTCAACTGTTCGAGCTGCTCGTCCACGGTACGGAGCTCGGACGCATCTCGTTCGAGGCCCATGGACGCGCTACAGACCCGCCGCAACCAGCGCCACCCGGCTTCGATGTCGACGTTCGCTTTCTGCAGCGCCGGCGCCTGCGGATGTGCCTTGACGGGTCCCATGCGCTGCCCCGCGATAGCGCGGGCCGCTCGACGTCCGAACACGAGCGCCTCGGCAAGCGAGTTACCGGCTAGGCGGTTCGCTCCGTGTACGCCGGTGCTGGAGCATTCTCCGACCGCGTAGAGGCGAGGGATCGACGCGCGCCCATCGAGGTCCGTCTGCACGCCACCGATGAAGTAGTGAGCGGCCGGCGTAACGGGTATCAGGTCGCGCGCCGGATCGATCCCGGCGGCAAGGCAGGATGCAACCACGGTCGGGAACTCATCCCGCAGGACGTCACCTTCGAGATGGCGACAATCAAGCCACGATCGACGCGACGCGATCGCACGCGCGACGACATCCCGGGGGCCGAGCTCGCCGTCGGAATGGTGCTCGAACAAGAACCTTCGCCCGGAAGCGTCGACGACATGCGCCCCGGCCCCCCGCAAGGCCTCGGTGATCAACGGTCGTTGTTGCTCCCGGCCCACCGCCAAGGCCGTGGGGTGGAACTGGACGAACTCCAGGTCCGCCAAGCCGGCTCCTGCTTCCCACGCCAGGACGAGACCGTCTCCTGTGGCTCCGCTCGGGTTCGTGGTGGACTCGTACAACGCACCGACGCCACCCGTGGCAAGGACTATCGAGCCGGCCTGGACGAACGAGAGCTGCCCGTCGGCCAGGATCCACGCACCAACGCAGCGGCCGTCGGTGACCGCAAGACTCACGCACGCGCCCTCGATCCGCCTAACGCGATCGGCCGCACGCGACCGCAAGGTGGCCATGATCGCTGCCCCCGTCGCGTCACCGGCGTGGGCCGACCGAGCCACGCTCTGACCGCCCTCGCGAGCTAGGTGCAGGTCTCCCTGCGACAAGCGATCGAACGCGCAGCCCAGCTCAACGAGTTCGAGCACGCACTCGGGGGCCTCCGAGCACAGCACCGCTACGGCCGCAAGATCCGCATGCCCCGCGGCCACGCGCACGGTGTCTTGCGCGTGGAGCTCAGGTGAGTCGTCATGACCGACCGCTGCGGCGACACCACCCTGGGCCCACGGTGATGAGCCCTGACCCTTCTTGCCCTTGTCGATGACGACGATGTCCGTCCCCTCGGGAAGATGGAGCGCAGTGAAGAGACCGGCGGCTCCGGCACCAACGATCAACACGTCGGCTTTGACCCGCTCGTCCATCAACGCCCTTGGAAATCCGGTTTGCGTTTAGCCAGGAACGCCTGCACACCCTCGAGATGATCATCGGTGCGGCCTGCCGCGCTTTGCGCGTCGACCTCGAGCTCGAGCTGCTCCTCGAGCGACCGTTCGGGCGCTCCATTGACGAGTTGCTTCGTCAGCGCGAACGCGCGTGTCGGTCCCGCCGCCAACTTCTGCGCGGCAGAACGCCACGTCTCCTCGAACGCGTCCTGAGCGACGACCTGGTCGAAGAGCCCGAGCGCCAGCGCTTCATCGGCTGCGACCGGACGACCCGTAGATGCAAGTTGCCACGCCCGAGCGGTGCCGACCATGTTCGACAAGAACCACACGGCGCCCGAATCCGGAACGAGCGCGGCACCGATGAAAGCTAAGACCAACTTGGCGTGCTCGGAAGCGACGCGCACGTCGCAAGCCAACGCGAGGCTTGCACCCGCTCCCGCCGCGACACCGTTCACCGCAGCGACGACGGGCTTGGGGGCGCTGCGGATCGTCCGGATCAATGGGTTGTAGCGCTTTACCAAGGTGTCCCCCAGATCGGGGACCTCTCCGCGCGAATACTGATCCGAGAGAGCTCCCAGGTCTTCGCCCGCACAGAACGCTCGTCCCGCGCCCGTGATCACGATGCAGCGCACGGAATCGTCGGCAGCCGCTCCCTCCACGACCCGGAGCGTCTCGAGTCCCATCGTCTCGTCGAAGGAGTTCAAGACCTCCGGACGATCGAGGACGACGATGCCGACCGAGCTTTCGACTGAATAAGCAACGGCCATCGGGTCAGGTTAAACGCGAGCTCCCTAAGAGCTGAGTCTCAGGTTCTCGATGGCCGCGCGGCGGCGTTCTTGGTTCTCGGCCTGCGACCTCTCGACGACGGTTCTGATCCGCTCGATCAGGACATCCAGATCGAAGGGTTTGGTCAGGTAATCGTCGCAGCCCAGTTCCCACCCTTGCAGCTGAGATTCGGTAGAGGTCTTCGCCGTGACGAGGATGACCCTCGTGCGGCGGTGCTCCTCGCGGGCAAGCTCGGTAAGCACCGTCAATCCATCCATGATCGGCATCATGATGTCGAGAAGAACGATGTCCGGTTGCTCGTCTCGGATGACCTGCAACGCCTCCTCGCCATTCGAGGCCGTCAACGTATCGAACCCTTCGAATTGCAGGTTGGTCTTGATCAGAGCGCGCAAGGCCGACTCGTCGTCGGCGACAAGGACCCGTAGTCGCTCACCCATCGCTTAGCAACGACCCGCGATCCGATTCGCGCTTGGGGAAGTGGACGATGAAGGTGCTGCCCTTACCCGGTTCGCTTCGAACCTCGATCTCTCCGCTGTGCGCGTCCACGAGGTTCTTGACGATGAAGAGCCCAAGGCCGAATCCACCAACCCGGCGCGTCGACGATGAATCGACCTGGCGGAACCGGTCGAAGATCTCTTGAAGCTTCTCCTCCGAGATCCCCACACCCTCGTCGGCCACTTCGAGGCGCGCTTCATCGAGAGTTTCGATCACCCTAACGATTACCTTCGACTCTTGGCCCGAATACTTGAGCGCGTTCTCGACAAGATTGGACAAGATGTGCTGGATGCCGAGCACGTCGCCCCACGTGTGCGGCATCTCCGGCTCTGACTCGATCAGAATCGACCGGTTCGCGCCCACCTTCGCGTCGCGCAGATCAGTCACGACTCCATGGGCGAGACGGCGAAGATCGACGAGCTCTCGCTTCGCCCTAGCAGCGCCCCCAGATTCGATCTGCGAGGTGGTGAGGATGTCCTCGACGAGTCTTAAGAGACGATGCCCTTGTCTCTCGATCATCTCGAGGAAACTCGCATGCTGTTCGGGTGCCATCTCGGGACCCTTGCGATTCACAGTCTTTGCAGCACCGATGATGGCGGTCAAGGGTGTCTTGAGCTCGTGCGAAACGGTCGCGACGAAGTCGCTCTTCAGTTGATCTAGCTCTTCGAGCCGAGCAACGGTCTCACGCTCTTTCTCGAAGAGACTCGCATTACCGATCGCGATCGCGGCGTGCTCGGCGAAGAGACCGAGAGCTTCGAGATCGTGATCACTGAAGAACCGCCGTCCCTCCGTCTCACTGAGATTCAGCACCCCGAGCACTTCTTCGTTACGGACGAGGGGGACACTCATCGCGGAGCGGATGCCTCTCTGGGGATGTCCTTGCCCCTTGAGCTCCGCTGCGATCTGATCACCTTGGATCAACATCGGGGTGCGGCTCTCGGCAACGGTTCCGGAGATGCCTTCTCCGATCAACACCCGTCCTTGCATGACTTTCTCGAGATGAGGTCCGTGGTAACTGACGACTTGTAAGTGCTCGCCGTCGGGTTCGATAAGCATGATCGACCCCTCGGTGCCTCCGAGCAGATCGAGGGCCGATGACAGGATCAGATTGAGGACGTCGGACAGATCCAGCGTCGTGTTGATCGCCTTTCCGACCTCGGATAGAGCAGAGATCTCCGACAAGCGGTTCGACAGAGCGGCGGACAAGACACGCTCCTCAACGAGCAGCTCGGACAGCTTGCGCAAGCGTCCCTCGTTGTCGACCACGTACAGCAACAGCGCGAGGACGAGCCCCACGATCAGCACCAGCACGACATAGCTCGTTACATCTTTGAACTGCAGGATGTCGGGAAGAGAGTCGTACCCGGCGCGATAGAGAAGGAACACGCCGGCGATGGATAAGACGATGAAGATGGAGATCGACCACAACTGGGTCCGGCGCCGGTTTATCTCCGACAGCGTTACCGGCCGCCGGGGACCGATGCCCGCGGCGCGCGCGATGTCTTCGGTCGAGCCTGGCTTTCTTAGGTGCCTTCGGAAGGCCACCCGGCCCGCTCCGATGCCGGCCCCGGAAGTTCCTCGAGAACGTGCTTACTGCGGAGCTCGTGCGCAGGGATCGGGATGGGATAATTCGACGAGAAGCACGCGGTGCAGAAGTCCTCGCCGGGGATCTGGGTTGATGCGACCATCCCTTCGAGCGACAGGTACGCGAGGGATTCTGCAGCGACGCGTTCCCGTATCTCTTCGACGCTCAGCTGCGAGCCGATCAACTCGTCTTGGTCCGGCATGTCGATCCCGTAGAAGCACGGCCACTTGATCGGCGGCGACGAGATCCTCATGTGGACCTCACGTGCACCCGCTTCGCGCAACATCTGGACCAGTTGGCGCGTGGTGTTCCCGCGAACGATCGAGTCGTCGACCACCACGACTCTCTTACCGGCGATGACCTCACGCAACGGGTTCAGCTTCATCCGGATGCCTTGCTGGCGCATCGACTGCGTCGGCTGGATGAACGTGCGACCCACGTAACGGTTCTTCACGAAGCCCTCTCCGTAGGGGATCCCGGAGGCTTCCGCGAACCCTTGAGCCGCAGGAACGCCGCTATCCGGCACCGGCATGACCAACTCCGCTGCGGCGGGCGCCTCCTGGGCGAGCCGCTGGCCCATCCGGTAACGCGTCGCGTACACGTTCTGGCCCATGAGAGTCGAGTCGGGCCGCGCGAAGTACACATGCTCGAAGATGCATGCTGCTGAAGTGGTGGGCGCGAAGCGTTCACTGGCGATACCGTTCGCGTCGATCGTCACCATCTCGCCGGGTTCGACGTCACGGATGAAGCGCGCACCCAGCAGGTCGAGGGCGCAGGTTTCGGACGCGAGCACCCATCCGTCACCCAGCGCCCCGATGCACAGGGGCCTGAAACCGTACGGATCGCGAGCGCCGAAGACCGTGCTCTCGTCCATCATCGTGAACGAGAAAGCGCCCGACAGGCGCGGTAACACGTCCAGGATCGCCGACCTGGTGTCGCCCTTGTTGGCGCGCGCGATGTGAGCCGCAACGAGGTCCGTGTCCGATGTCGAGGGAAGGCGGGCACCTTTGGGCGTCGGGTCGCCGCCGGCCTCTGCCAGGGAACGCTTCAGCTCTACCGAATTCACGAGGTTCCCGTTGTGGGCCAGCGCGATCTGTCCTGACGGCGCGCTCTTGAACGAAGGCTGCGCGTTCTCCCACGTCGTCGAGCCGGTCGTGGAGTAGCGGGTGTGGCCGATCGCGAGGTGGCCCTGCAGGCTCGATAGGACGGTCTCGTCGAACACCTGGGAGACGAGCCCGAGCTCCTTGTAGACCATCAGCGTGTGGCCGTCGGAGATGGCCATGCCGGCGGCTTCCTGCCCGCGATGCTGAAGCGCATAGAGGGCGTAGTAGGTCAGCCTGGCAACGTCCTCACCAGGCGCGTAGATCCCGACGACGCCACAAGCGTCTCTAGCTTCTCCTGCCATTTCTTTCCTCGATGCTACTTGAGAGAGTGTCCGGAAGTGCATCTTCGTACCACCCGCGCAATTGCTCGAGGGCAACGGACATCTCGCCGCATTCGACGCGATCCCCTCCTGTTGAACCCAACGAGGTCGCGGAGATTCCCGAAGTGCGAGCGCGCTGCAACAACTCGTCAATATCCTCCGGTGCACACGAGACGACGACGCGCCCTGGTGATTCCGAGAATAAGGCTCGGTGCGGCTCACCCGGGACGGATGCACCGACACCGATGCCACCGGCGAGGGCCGATTCGGCCAGCGTGACGCACAGACCTCCGGCCCCCACGTCGTGGGCCGAGCGAAGCAAGTGATTGGTCTCTCCCAGGAAAGCGATGAGGTCTCGCAGAGCGTCGAGGTCGAGACGAGGAGGGGCCCCGCCGACCGTCGAATTGACGACCTTCGCATACTCGCTGCCCCCGAGGTCGTCCGGGTCGGTCACGCCCAACAGGATCACTTCGTCTCCTGCGCCCACGAAACCAAGCCCGCGCACCGAGCCGAGGTCGCGAACGGAACCAAGCATCCCTATCACCGGCGTCGGATAGATCGCGCGCCCCTTCGTCTCGTTGTAGAAGGACACGTTCCCGCCCGTCACGGGCGTTCCCAGTACCCGGCACGCATCGCCGATCCCGCGCACCACTTCCGTGAATTGCCACATCACGCCGGGTTTCTCCGGATTACCGAAGTTGAGACAGTTCGTTATCGCGAGCGGCTTCGCTCCAACGCACGCGACGTTCAAGGCAGCCTCGGCAACCGCCAAGCGCGCTCCCTCGTAGGGGTTCAGGTAGCAGTACCGGCCCGGCCCGTCCGTCGTGATCGCAACCGCGACTTCGGTGTCGGGAAGCCTGATCACCGCAGCATCCCCGCCCGGCCCGATCAAAGTCCCGAGGAAGATCATGTGGTCGTACTGCTCCCAGATCCACCGCTTGGAACAGATGTTGGGCGACGAGATCACGGCTCGGAAAGCATCGAGGAGGTCCGGGGGGGCCGCGTCTCCCCGATCGGCCGCTCGGAGATCGTCGAGCCACTGCGGCCGCCGGGCGCGGCGTTCGTAGACCGGGCCCTCTTCGGCGAGAGCATCCGCCGGAACGTCGGCAACGGCGATCCCCTCGCTCGTCACTTCGACGCGACCGGTCGTCGTGATCTCGCCGATCACTCGCGCCTCCAACTCCCAACGTCGGCACACCTCGAGCACCGCGTCGAGGGACTGCGGATCCACGATCGCGAGCATGCGTTCCTGCGACTCCGAGATCATGACTTCGAACGGTTCCATCCCCGGTTCCCTGCGATGCACCGCGTCGATGTCTACTTTCATGCCCGTTCCGGCTTTCGAAGTCATCTCGGACGTCGGGCACGAGATGCCTCCCGCGCCGAGATCCTGTATCCCGACGAGTAGGTCCCGGCCGATCAGCTCGAGGCAAGCTTCGATAAGGAGCTTCTCGGAGAACGGGTCGCCGACCTGAACCGAGGGTCGTTTCTCGGACGACGCTTCGTCGAACTCGGCCGAAGCGAGCACGCTCGCGCCGCCGATGCCGTCACGGCCGGTCGACGAGCCGATCAGAACCGCGAGGTTGCCGGAACCTTCAGCTCGGCCGTGCATCAGACGATCCTGGATGACACCGAGGCAGGCGACGTTGACGAGCGGGTTCTCCTCGTAGCACTCCTCGAACACGGCTTCCCCTCCGACCGTCGGCACTCCGATCGAGTTCCCGTAAGAAGAGATCCCGTGCACCACACCGTCAACGAGGTACCTCGTCCGCGCATCGTCGAGAGTGCCGAAACGGAGCGGGTCCATCAGCGCGATGGGCCGGGCCCCCATAGAAAGGATGTCGCGGACGATCCCACCGACGCCCGTCGCGGCCCCGTTGAAGGGCTCCACGAAGGAAGGGTGGTTGTGTGACTCGATCTTCCATGCGACCGCCACACCAGGGGCGACTTCGATGATCCCCGCGCCCTCACCCGGGCCCACGAGTACGTATGGGGCATCGGTAGGAAGCGACTTCAGGTGCACCCGGCTGGACTTGTAGGAGCAATGCTCGCTCCACATCACCGAGAACATCGCGAGTTCCGTATAAGAAGGATCTCGTCCCAAGCGCGCGCAGATCTGATCGAACTCGTCGTCGGTAAGGCCGAGGTCACGATGAAGCGCGGCCTGCATGGTCACACCGCGGCTTTGCTCGTAACGTGATCGATCATCGAGTTGAAGATCGTTATTCCGTCTTCAGAGCCGAGAAGTGCCTCACAGGCACGTTCGGGGTGGGGCATCAAACCGAAGACCGTGAAGTCATCGTTCGCGATCCCGGCAACCGCCTCGAGGGAGCCGTTTGGATTGTCGACGTAGCGCAGGACGATCTGGCGGTTGGCGCGCAGGCGCTCGAGCTCGGCCGGTTCGCAGTACCAGTTCCCCTCGAAATGATTGATGGGGATCCGAAGGATCTGGCCGCGCTCTGCACGGGACGTGAATGGTGTCTCGGCGTTCTCGACCTGGAGCTCGACCCATTTGCAAAGGAATTTCAGACCCGCGTTCTTCCTGAGCGCCCCCGGTAACAGCCCCGCCTCGCACAGCACCTGGAACCCATTGCAGATCCCGATCGTCAACCGGCCCTGCTGTGAGTGCTCGCGCACGGCGTCCATGATCGGCGAGAACCTGGCCAACGCTCCCGTTCGAAGGTAGTCGCCGTGGGCGAAGCCTCCGGGCAGAACGACGATGTCGACATCAGGAAGCTCGCGATCCCCATGCCACACCATCTGTGGTTCCGCGCCGAGATCTCGGGTCGCGCGGAACACATCCTGTTCGCAGTTGGAACCGGGGAACACGACGATCCCGATGCGGGCCGTCATTGGACGACAACCTCGAAGGATTCGATAACCGGGTTCGAGAGGAGGCGTTGGCACATCTGTTCGACCTGCTCTCGTGCCTCGTCTGCAGTAGACGCGTCTACCTTGAGAACGATCCGCTTGCCGACACGCACTTCCGCAACCCCCTCGAAGCCCAGGGCCGGAAGAGCTCGTTGGATCGTCAACCCCTGGGGATCGGCGATCCCTTCTTTCAGCATCACGTTGACCGAGGCCACGTAACTCACGAGCCCGCGCCCAGAGGCCGAGAGGCGAGGATCAGTAACAGGACGAGGGTGATCGCGCACGCAAGCGCGAGCGCGGACCCGACCAGTGAGGCAACCCACGTCGATCCGGCGGCGACCTGCACCCCGCGCGCGAACAGATAGGTGGACCACACCGCCAGGCTGATAGACAGCGCGATCGATATGGCTGCCCAGCCCCCCGCCAGGGGATCCGACAGCCTGGTGCTGGTGAACGTGTCGGATCCCACGATCAGCAGGTCCACAGGAAGCAACACGAAGAGGGCGACCACTTGCGGGAACGCCGCGGCCCCCCACACCAAGCGCAGCTCGCGCGCACGGACATCACGTCCCCCGATCCGGAAGGCCGCCGTACCGGCAAGCCCCCACAGAGCCTGGGTGCCGAGCGCGAGCACTGCGCCGGCGGCAAGCGCGACAAAGAGGTAACTCCAGCGGAAATCGCTCGCCGCGATCTCCCTGGCTCCGAGCAAACTACCGAGCTTGAGCCATAGCAACATCGCCGCAGCGCCACCTAACGAAGTCAGGACGTAAGCGGTGACACCCTCGGCAGGACGGGCTCCCGCGGCCGCTCGCTTCTCGGTCAGGTCGAACGCGGACGCGAAACCCTTGCGCGGAGTGAGCAATATCGAGCGGAGGGTGCGGCCGAGATCGGTGGATGAATAGCGACGTGCCGTTGCTCCACTCGAAGCTGTCAGCCCGACACCTCTTTCATCCAGGTGTCGAACCCCCGGCCGGTAACCCTCTCGTATGCCTCGACGTACCGATCGCGGGTCGCGTTCACGATCTGCGCGGGAAGCTCCGGCGGGGGCGGGTTGTGGTCCCATCCGGTCGCGTCCAGCCAATCCCTTACGTACTGCTTGTCGAACGACGGCTGCGCGCCGCCGGGTTGGTACGCGTCGGCCGGCCAGAAACGGCTCGAGTCGGGCGTGCAGACCTCGTCGATGAGGATCACCTGACCGTCGACCACACCGAACTCGAACTTCGTGTCGGCGATGATCACGCCTTTCTCGAGCGTGAGCTCCGCGGCCCGCTGATAAACGGCAAGGGCGTAACCGCGAGCCGTCTCGTAGATCCGGGCTCCCGCGATCTGCGCCGCCCGAGCTTCGGTGATGTTCTCGTCGTGACCGCTGACCGCCTTTGTTGCAGGGGTGAGGATCGGCTCCGGAAGGCGGTCCGACTCGACGAGCCCCGTCGGCAACCGGTGCCCGCACACCATCCCGCTCGCCTTGTATTCCTTCCATCCCGAACCCGAGAGATAGCCCCTCACCACGAACTCGATGGCTATGGGGTCGGCGCGCCGGCACAGCATGGCGCGGCCGGGAAGGTCCTCGCTCGGGATGTCGGGGAGATCTTCGGCATGGACGGAGATGAAGTGGTTCGGGCAGATGTCGGCGGTTACGTCGAACCAGTGGCGCGATAGACCGGTCAAAACCTTCCCTTTGTCCGGGATGGGTTGATCGAGGATCACGTCGTACGCGCTGATCCGGTCCGATGCGACGAGGAGGAGCTTGTCGTCGTCCACTCGATAGAGCTCTCGGACCTTGCCCGACCCTACGTGCGTGGGATCAGTGCGGTGATCCACTTATAACGCCTCCAATCGCTCGAAAACCACGGCGGTGTTCTCAAGATAGCGCGCGGGGTCGAAGCATCGGTCGATTTCATCGGGATCGAGGTGCTCGGTGACCTCGGGGTCCGATTTCAGCAGTTCGATGAACGGACGTTGCTCTTCCCACGCCGCCATCGCGTTCCGTTGGACGAGCGCGTAGGCCTCTTCTCTCTGCAACTTCCCGGTCCCCAGCAGGGCCGTGAGGACGGTTTGGGAGTTGAGCAGCCCGTAGGACCCGTCGAGGTTCGCTTGCATGCGATCCGGATAAACGCGCAGTCCCTCGATCACCCATCTCATCCTGTCGATCATGTAATCGAGCAAGATGCACGCGTCACCCAATGTGATGCGTTCGACGGAAGAGTGCGAGATGTCCCGCTCGTGCCACAGCGCGACGTTCTCGAAGCCGGTTTGGGCGAAACCGCGCAACAGTCGCGCCAGCCCGCAGATGCGTTCGCACACGATCGGATTACGCTTGTGCGGCATCGCAGAAGAACCTTTCTGACCCTCCGCGAAGGGCTCCTCCACCTCGCGAACCTCGGTGCGTTGGAGGTGCCTGATCTCCTGTGCGAAGCGCTCGAGAGACGCCCCCGTCACGGCTATCGCCGCGAGTAACTCTGCGTGGCGGTCGCGCGGCACGACCTGGGTGGCGGCGTCCTCAACCGCGATGCCGAGGCGATCGCACACGTAGGACTCGACCTCGGGATGGAGCTGGGAGTAGCTGCCCACTGCACCGGAAAGCTTGCCCACCGCGACCTGGTCTCGAGCTCGTCGCAGTCGGTCGCGATCACGGGCCAGCTCGAAGACCCATCCGGCCAGTTTGAGGCCGAACGTCGTGGGCTCCGCGTGGACCCCGTGCGTCCGGCCGGCCATCAGTGTCTCGCGATGTTCCAGTGCCTTTCGCCGCACGGTCTCCGTCAGACGAGAGATCTCCTCGACCAAGAGGTCTCCCGCATCTCGGAGTGCCACGGCGGTGGCGGTGTCGAGAACGTCGGAGGAGGTCATCCCATAGTGGATGTGGCGGCCGGCTTCGCCCACGTTCTCGCGGACGTTCTCCACGAACGCGACGACATCGTGCTGGCGGACCTCTTCGATCTCGGCGATCCGAGCGACGTCGAAAGCGGCCCGTTCCTTGATCGTCGTCAGGTCCTCGACCGGCACCTCATCAAGGCGCACGCGCGCCTCGACCGCCAGAAGCTCGATCTCGAGCCAGCGCGAGAACTTCGCTTGCTCCGAGAAGATGGACGACATCTCCTCACGGCTGTATCGGGGGATCACGTCCTCCATGGTACCGAGGGGCTCCCTCGTCCTATCCTCGCTGTGTGGAATCGCGAACTTTCGACCGCGCCGTCGACTACTACGACAAGACGCGCGGCCTGCCCGAAGAGGCGATGGCGCGGGTCATCCAGATGCTGCTGAGCGAGATCGGGGGCAGGAGCTGCCTGGAACTAGGGGTCGGCACCGGTCGGTTCGCCGTGCCGCTTGCCCACGCGGGCGTCGGCATGACGGGCATGGATCTGTCCGAGCCGATGCTGCGCAATCTGCGGGCGAAGGAAGGGGCAGCTCTGGTTTCGGTTTGTCTCGCCGACGCCACTCGGCTCCCGTTCCCAGATGAGTCGTTCCAGGCAGGGCTGATGTGCCACATCCTCCATCTCATCCCCACCTGGCAGGAGGCGCTCGGGGAGTTGTTCCGAGTGATCGGGCCCGGCATCGTTGCCCATGATCACGGCCACTTCGGTCGCGGGGCGTGGGCC